>Ga0066376_10003632_pt1 | contig 13675 bp, 14 predicted proteins | sample Knorr_S15_td_Bot_FD_77009 | JGI IMG/M metagenome (GOLD analysis project Ga0066376, IMG submission 77009) | Marine microbial communities from Southern Atlantic Ocean transect - Knorr_S15_td_Bottom_ad_5009_LV_A | ecosystem: Environmental > Aquatic > Marine > Oceanic | place: Southern Atlantic... | reverse complement strand
CTTCTTGAAAGATCGTCGTAGTAAATTGCATCTAGAAGAACTGGGTCTTGGCCTTGCCAACTCATGTCTCTATTTGGATCTCGTGTTACTGATGTTTCTTGTGAATCAGTAGCGGGTTCAACAACTGGTGCAACATAATCTGCAACTGGTCCCCATTGTTGTATCAATTCCATGATGTCTGCTGAATTGACTACACCATCGTTGTTTAGGTCTGCTGTGCAGTCGGCATCGCAAGGTTGGCCCAAATTGCTCGTGATTGTAAGAAGGTCGATTGCATTAACTTCGCCATTGTTGTCGAAATCTGCGGATGATGCTGCCATCAAAGTGGTAGCTGTAAGGGACGTGGCGATCATGGCCAAAGTCGTTGGTAGGGTTGTCATAACTAACTCCAAAGTGAGGGGAAAATTTCATGGTCGAGAACATCTCGACAGGTGCACCTCATAGGCGCTCAAATGACACTTGTGAACCCAGTTAGGGAAAAAGTGCATAATCAGCCTTTTTAGGCTATTAATCCACTTTTTCAGCAAGATTTATTCTTATTAATTCATTTGCAGCCGTAGCAAATGGCGGAATTCGTGGATTCATCCTCGTTTTTGGTTGTCATACCACCTTTGGATCAAGTAGATCTAGGCGCTATAGTTATCCATCGTCCCTCACTTCAACCCCCTAAAGATGCTCACTGGCTAAATGGCTCCAAAGGTGCATTTAATTGGATTAGTCCAAACAAGTTGGTTGTAGGCATTAATATATCTCTACAGCGTTGATATCATCATAGGAGTAGGAGAACCCACATTATGCGATTTTATCACTACATACTTTTGCCATGCTTAATCCTTATTACCGGATGCAGTTCTTCAGGAAGCGTTGCGCAAACGAAGACCGCAACAAACATTGTTCAGCACATTGACATTTCAAAAGTAAAAACAGTCAAAATTGCAAACTTGCATGCATCGTTTTTGAACTCTCGAGACGCGTCTCCTCATCACGAAACTGTAATAGAAATCAAAGGCGATGTAGTTGCTTTTTCCCTTACCGAAGATAATCTTTATACGGTAACACTTCGAGAAGGTGAATCAGACGCAATCTGTTATTTTAATAACTCCATTTCTGACGAAATTGGAACCGGCATGAAAATACACAGAGGTGCAACGCTAACTGTGCGAGGGCAATGCTTCACATCTGGACTGTTTTCATCAAAACCGTTCACGCTTGATGGTTGCAGTATTGTCGATTAAAAATTCAAACTTAGTACATGCGTGCAGTCATTGTGGTCAAGATCAGCATGTCCCTCAAATTCCGCGTGGTTTTTACGCCCAGTGTTCACGCTGCAATTCGAAGTTGCATATTCATGCACCAAGAGGTATCCAGCGAACGATAGCATTTTCCCTTGCCGCTCTTGTACTATTTATTCCTGCAAATGTTTTTCCAATACTTTCCATGTCACGATTGGGGTATAAAAACGAAAGCACCATTTGGGAAGGTGTTGTTGAGTTGTGGGCAAGTGGAACCCAAGGAATTGCTGTTCTTGTATTGCTGTGTTCCATCGTAATTCCGCTCGCAAAAATATTTGGTCTCTTCTATTTGTGTGCCACTTGGAAGACCCACTCTTCCAAACAAAATTCCTTGCTTCTTTGGTACATCGAACTCATAGGACGATGGTCTATGCTCGATGTGTTTTTGGTTGCAATACTCGTTGCACTCATAAAACTTGGAACCATTGCAACGGTTCAGCCAGAAATAGGAATAGTCGCATTTGCAGCTGTTGTTGTGCTTACAATGCTTGCTTCTGCTAATTTTGATTCCAGATTACTATGGCAGCAAGATACTACAACGACATGAGTAACACACCTACAGCGAAACTAAAAGAAATGCAAAGCAATAGACTTTCTATTGCATGGGTTGTTCCAACGGTTGCTATTGTTCTTTCACTCATTCTTTTTATTCGCTGGGAAATGAATAGAGGCCCAGAAATTACCGTTTCATTTACTGATGCAAATGGAATTACCATCGATTCACCCATCATGTTCCGCGGAGCAATTGTTGGAAGAGTTAACAAACTCTCGTTACACAAAAACAATTCAACAGTAATTATTCAAGCTCGACTTGACAAGACTGCCGCATCACTCGCCAAGCAAGGAAGCGGTTGGTGGATTGTCCACCCCTCTGTTTCTTTACAAGGGATTAGTGGGTTGGATACTATCATCGGCCCAAGGTATATACAGGTATCACCAGGAGATGGTGAACCATCTTTTAATTTTGAGGGTTCTCAACAACCTATCCCAATCGAATGCAAATCGTTTACATTAATTTCTAGCTCTGCAATTGGTGTTACCGTGGGAACGCCAATTTATTACAGAGGAATAGAAATCGGATCAATTACTACGATTGAATTGGCAAAGAATGCCGCCACAGCTCGAATTGTTGTCAGCATTCAGAACATGTATGCACCAATTGTGCGAACGAATTCAAAATTTTGGAACGTAAGCGGTATTAACATCGATGCTGGACTCACGGGTATTACATTGCACTCGGCTCCCTTAACCGCTTTAATAAGAGGCGGAATCGCAATGGCAACGCCGACCTCCTTGGGCGATATTGCTCCAGAAGGATTCGCTTTTACGCTCCTTGAGGAATGTAAAGATGCTTGGTTAGAATGGACTCCTGAAATCGATCTCTCCAATCTTGAAGGTACACAGTGACACAATCAAACGATTCCATTGACGCGAATTTTTCGGTTTCGTGGACACACAGACTTAGATTTACTGAGCACGCGTTTTCATCTGGCTCTCCACTTGATCAAGAAATAAGGGAACTCAATCCGCTTACCTTGTTACCCGTCATCGACAGAGGTGTTGTCAATGAAAACCCGTTATTTGTTGAGTCGCTTCAACAATGGCTGGATTCCCTTCAGATTCCAACAAGTGATCTCCTTGTTGTCAACGGTGGAGAAGATGCTAAAAATGACTCGCAAGTAGTCAAAATGGTACTCGAGTCAATTAACTCAAATAATCTTTGTCGCAAATCGTGCGTACTTGTTATAGGAGGGGGAGCTGTGCTTGATGCGGTTGGCTACGCAACCTCAATTGCACACAGAGGAATTCCAATCATTCGAATGCCATCGACAACTCTTTCGCAATGTGACTCCGGAGTCGGTGTGAAAAATGCTGTGAATTATTTCGGCAAGAAAAATTTCCTCGGTGTCTTTGACCCGCCCTATGCAGTAATAAACGATTTCAGATTGCTTGAATCTCTCGACAATCGACATTGGATATCTGGATTAAGCGAAGCGGTCAAAGTAGCTTTAATTAAAGATGAAGAGTTCTTTAATGAAATTGAATCTTGTGCACAAGAACTTGTCGGTCGAGATTCTGCCGCAATGGCAAATGTCATCAAAAAATCTGCAATCTTGCACTTAGAGCATATCACCAAAGGCGGCGATCCATTTGAACGGCTTGATGCTCGGCCACTTGATTTTGGACATTGGTCTGCACATAAATTAGAACAAATAACAAACCACACCTTAACGCATGGTGAAGCTGTATCAATTGGACTTGCAATTGACCTTACTTGTAGTGTTCGACTTGGATTCCTAGAAGAGAGTGTTGCAACTCGTGCTATTGCCCTTCTTCAAGCACTTGGATTGCCAACAGCACACGCTGAACTCGTCAACGATGCATTACTCGATGGTATTGAAGAATTCCGGCAGCATCTCGGCGGGCAACTTACGTTGCTCATGCTCAAGGGCATTGCTGACCCTATTGACATACATGTGTTAGATACGGACATTGTTCGCCAAGCAATCACCGAACTCTTGTAGAATCTACACACCATGGCAAGCAATATGACAAAAAAAGAAATTGTCGATCAATATTTTTTAGAACATCGAGCAAAGGTGTTAGACATTGCTGCTTTTCTCGATCGCATTGATCGAAGCGGTGAAACCGATGCCGACTTTCGTATTGATGCACTGATGCGATGCATCAAGGAATTACAGTCGGAAAAAGAAGGTCGTACTGAGCGCATCCTTAGCATACTGAGCGATCACACTACAGAGCCAATTGACCATGCAGGAATGAAAGGCGCTTGCGGCGCAGTACCGCCCCCTTCGTAATGGCATACATCGACCCACACATTCACATGGTCTCTCGCACCACCGATGATTATCAGCGCATGGCACAGGCTGGTTGTGTTGCAATTACTGAGCCAGCGTTTTGGGCTGGGTTTGATCGAAGTAGCGTGCAAGGTTTTTTTGATTACTATCGACAACTCACAGATACCGAACCCAAACGTGCCGCGAACTACGGCATCAAGCACCACTGTTGGCTTTGCATCAATCCAAAAGAAGCGGAAGATGTTGGTTTTGCTCGTGAAGTCATTTCTATCATTCCAGATTTTCTAGATTGTAAAAATGTTTTAGGCATTGGTGAAATCGGTTTAAACAATAACAGCAAAAACGAACTCATTATTCTTGAAGAGCAACTCGCATTAGCAGAACGGTTGAATCAACTTGTTCTTGTACATACGCCCCACCTTGAGGACAAACTCAAAGGGACCACTCTCATTATGGATGCGATCGAAAACACTTCACTTGATCCAAATCGAGTACTCATAGATCATGTCGAAGAACACACGGTACATGCAGTGTTAAACCGCGGATTCTGGGCGGGGATGACGCTGTACCCCGATACTAAATGCACGCCTCAACGGGCTGCAGATATTATCGAGATGCATGGCACTGAACGTCTTTGGATTAATTCCGCTGGGGATTGGGGACCAAGCGACCCACTCGCCGTTCCAAAGTGTCGCCTTGAATTAGCGAGTCGTGGTCATTCAAAATCACTGATTAACACTATCTCGTACGACAACCCGCTTTCCTTCCTCTCTCAAAGCGGAAAGTTTTCTGTCGAGTAATGCTTGGCTACTGCACCAATGTGCATAGCGGAGATTCCTTTGATGACGTCATTGGTAACCTAAAAACGTATGCTTGGAAAGTGCAACAGAACTTACAAACACCACTGGGTATTGGCTTGTGGCTTTCTGATACTGCTTCCCGCGAAGTTGACATTATCCTACTCAAAGACACACTGCAACAATGCAATTTGCGAATATTTACGTTGAATGGTTTTCCATTTTCTAACTTTCACCAAAAAATTGTTCGACACAAGGTCTATAAACCAGACTGGTCAGAAGAATCTCGTCTTGAATACACGGTACGACTTGCACACATCCTTTCTGGTGTAACTCTGCAGAAAGAAGCTGGTATTTCAACGTTACCACTCGGCTGGAACGACGAAACCTTTTCAAACAAAGATTGTGCACGGTTGTTGAACCGGTGTGTAGATGCGCTTGAAGAAATCGAACAACAAACAGGCAAATGTATACACATCGACATCGAAACGGAACCCGGTTGTCGTTTGCAACGCAGCAAAGAACTGTGTGATTTTTTTGCAATACATTTCGGGGACGACGAACGAACAAGGCGCTACCTTCGCGTCTGCCACGACACCTGCCACAGCGCAGTTATGCGAGAGAGTGCTAAAGACTGCGTAGAAAATTACAAAAATGTGGGACTCGCGATTGGTAAAGTACAACTTTCATCTGCAATCGAATTCAATTTAGAAGCAGAAAAAGACTCCTCCTTCATACACAATGAACAAAAATATCTACACCAAACAACAGTCCAATCCGAAGATGGAACTCAATTCTTCGAACAGTTTTCAGATATTCCAAGCGAAATACACTCCGGCAATTGCCGTGTGCACTTCCATGTTCCCATTCACAAAGACCAATTTGGTGAACTGCAAACAACACAACATGACTTGCTTGCTTCCATTCCTATCCTGAAGGATGCAGGAGCAACCGATTGGGAAGTTGAAACGTATACTTGGAGCGTGACGCCATCTGAATTACAAGAAGGCGAACTTGTTGCATCAATCACAAAGGAACTTGCATGGGCAACGAAGCAATTAAACAAGTAAGCAAAACAAAGGCTTGGCTTGGCATGATGCGAATCAGCAACGCCCCCACCATCGTGAGTAACATCTTGGTTGGTACTGCAATCGCAATGCAATCCAAATACTTTGGTTGGAACTCAAGTTACGATATATTTTTTGCACTGTGTATTCTTGTTGTTTACTTCGCCGGCATGATTCTCAACGATGCCTTTGATGCAAATTACGATGTAATACATCGTCCTGAAAGACCTATTCCATCTGGCGTTATTCGCCGATCAACTGCGTGGCTACTTGGGGTAACGATGCTTATTGCAGTTTCTGTCTTTGGAATTGGGCATGGCGCAGCAAATGGACTTGTATTGCTAGTTGTTGCCGTCCTGCTCTACACCTTTCTCCACCGCTGGTTTATTCCTGCGATCATTTTTATGGCGATTTGCAGAGGGCTTGTCTATCTTATTGTTTCAAATCCAATCCAAGGCGATGACCTCACTCAACTTCTTACGTTCTGCCTTGCACTTGCGAGTTATACCGCTGTGCTCACTTTTATTGGCAGATTTGAAAATAAGAAGAACGTACGATACGCTTGGGTAACGTGGCTACTCGTGGTACCCCCCTTCTACATTGTCTTTATGACTGCTGAACCATCGTGGATTGCATCCGTTCCACTTGCTGTAATGGCATATTGGATCTGGCTTGCATGGAACAATTTCAAATCAAACAACAAAGTAGATTGCATGCACCGGATACTTTCTGGGTTCTGTTTACTTGATTGCGTACTGGCAACATCCCTAGAGCAGTATGTAATCGCTGGATTATGTCTGGTTTGCTTCTTCATCACGGTTGGGTTTCACCGTAAAATCCTCGGAACATGAAACGTATTGCAGTCATAAATGTTGTTGGACTAACGGAAGCCCATCTTGGTCAGCACACACCAAATATTACTGCCCTTGCGAACACCTCCTCAATCACTACCCTTGAACCCCCACTTCCCGCTGTCACCTGCACCGTACAAAGTTCGATGCTCACAGGACTACCTCCCAAAGAGCATGGTGTCGTTGCAAACGGTTGGCATGAACGAGAAACACACGAAACACATTTTTGGCGACAGTCAAATGATTTGGTTCAAGGTGAAAAAATTTGGGACGTACTTCGAAAAGAACATGAAACATGCACCGTGGCGAATATGTTTTGGTGGTTCAACATGTATTCCAATGCAGACATTGCTGTAACACCAAGGCCAATCTATTGTGCCAATGGTAGAAAAATTCCAGATATTTGGACAACTCCACAATCACTTCGTCAAACGTTGCAAAACAAATTTGGGCAATTTCCGTTGTTCAACTTCTGGGGACCAATGGCGAACATCAAATCAACACAGTGGATTGTAAATGCAACTATTGAAGTTGTAGATACATATCAGCCAACACTCACTCTGGTCTATATTCCCCATCTTGATTATCCAATGCAAAAATTTGGTCCAGACCATGTATGCATTGCACAAGAATTACAAAAAGTAGATGCTGAAGTCGGACGACTCATCAATCACTTTCAACAACAAGATGTAGAGGTTTGCATTCTTAGTGAATACGGAATCGAAGAAGTTAACGACGCTATTGCAATCAATAAAGTGTTACGAAGCAACGGCTGGCTTACTGTCCGCCAAGAGCGTGGCCGCGAATATCTTGATGCAGGTGCAAGCAAATGCTTCGCTGTAACAGACCACCAAATTGCACACATATATGTGAAAGAAAAAAACGATATCGAAGTTATCGCAGCTCTACTTCGCGGCAAGAGTGGTATCGAATTTCTCTATGTTGGTGACGATCGAGGCGATTTGGCTCACCAACGCTGTGGTGACATTGTTGTTGTTTCAACAAGTAACAAGTGGTTCTCCCATGATTGGTGGGAAGATTCTTCTAAAGCACCCGATTACCAAGCAACCGTCGACATTCACAACAAGCCGGGCTACGACCCGCGTGAACTTTTCTTTGCTGATGGTTGGCGCGGCTCTAAAGTACGCATTGCGTTAAAAATCCTGATGAAAAATTTTGGTAGCAATACGCTACTAGACATAATCTCTATGGATGCAACAAAAGTGAGGGGTTCTCATGGTCGAACGCCTGCAATGGGCGCACCTTCGCCAATACTCATTGCTCCAACGTGTGCAAAAGAAATGCCGCAGTCTCTTCCTTCTGCGGCAATTCAAAAACTTATAGTCAATTGGGTTAATTCTTAAATTTTTTGTCCATGCTCGTCATGACAAGCACAAGATCCATCATGTCAACAACACCGTCGGTGTTTATGTCGCCAGTGTTCGGCTTTGGACATGCAAGCAATTGATCCTCACAGGAGGTGTTTGGTCCAAGCCACGACCCGCCTGCTTTTACACATGATCGTTCGTCAACAATAAGGCAACCCGTCCCGATACAACACGCACCAATTTTCTTACCACGTGCGACGACGTAACTGCCCGCGCCTGAAATAGTGTCATGTTCCATTGTTAGGATACAGTCTTCACCGAGCACTGTTGCGCTTCGATACCCACGGTACATTGCGTTTCCACTAAAGAGTGCTACATTATTTGTGAATACTGTAGCAACAAGTCTACCGCTACTATCGTAATCGTAAATTCCCCCACCAATATAATCTGCACGGTTATCTTTGAGAATGCAAGAAATAACTCTAACGTTTGATCCGAAGTTGTACATTCCTCCGCCACCATAATGTGCTTCATTGTTTGAAATTTCTGAATCACGAATCTCAGGCATGCCGCGACTGTTGTACAGTCCACCGCCACGTTCTGAAACGTTTGACCGAATTTTGCAATTTGTAATTACTGTGTTCGAGCGATCCCCGTTAAAAATTGCACCGCCTTGGTATGTAGATGAATTACTCACAAAAATACAATTCATGATTGTTGGACTAGAGTGAAGGCAAAGTAGACCACCACCAATGGTTTCTTTTTTGCTGTATAAATCTTCGTTGCCTGTTCCACCCGTGATTGTAAAACCATCAAGCACGGTGCTTGGTCCCTCGCCACTAACACACTTCACGACGCTGTCGTTCATTCTCCAACCGTCAATTGTTGTTACAGCAGCGCCAGTTGTACTTTTAATAGTAATCGCCTTGCCGTTGTAATTGATTGATTCGTTGTATCGCCCAGGTTCGACCAAAATTATGTCATCACCCTGAGCCTGATCAATTGCATCCTGAATAGTTGGAGCATCTTTTGGTACTGTGATTGTATCTGCTGTAGCTAATGCACCAATTCCAACAATCGAGAAGATTGCTGTTAATCGTAGAATCAAATTGGTTTTGGTTACAAACATGCTCTAGACTACCTGCGTAGCTGCCCACCAAGGCAACACTGTACTTTACCACCTAAACATAACTCTGTGGAAGTAAACACTTTAGAGTCAAGCCTTTTTACAATAATGGTGTTAACATAGGTTATTTAGACCTAAAAACCTAGTTGGCGACTTAACAATACCTTTTGTACGGTGTATCTATGGGTTATGGGACTCGGGTTTCGCTGGTAGGATCCTCCTCTTCGTGAATGCTAATGTATGGCTATTACGAGCTTTAAACGCTACGTGAATACTTGTGTCTTCGTTCGTCTTATCTCACTTATTCGCCCCAAACTTGTCTTTTTATTCTAAAAAAAGGGAGAATTAGCTCCATTGGGCAATGATTTAAGCGAATCTGCAATTCCAACCACGCCATCACCTGTTAGATCTGCTTGGCAAGCTTCATAATTTCCCCTCGCTGCAACGACCTGTACCAAAAGAACTCGTTGGATAGCTAGTTTTATGTAGGCATCTACTGCACCATCGTAACCATCAACGCCTCCTTGAAATGAAACAGTAACAATGCCACCAAAATTCGATTCGCTCCCTTGTTGGCAGATGATTTTTTTGTGGTCTTTTGCAAGTCGACTTTTATTATTCTACGAGAAATTCTCTTACAATCAAACACCATCCCGATGACTATTCCAGAACTTCGAATCAAAGCCCTTCACGATACTGCTAGTGATGTTTCACAATTTGTAAACACCTATTTTCAAACCTCAAACTTCACAATTTCATCGAAAAAAGATGGCTCTGAAGTTACAACAGTTGATATTGAAGCTGAGTTACTGGCAAGGCGGGTACTGCTTGAAGCTTTTCCAGACGACGGATTTCTTGGCGAAGAGCATGGTGAAGTCATAGGATCAAGTGGGTACCGCTGGGTCGTTGACCCCATCGATGGCACAACATCGTTTGCCCGTGGTGTACCACTCTTTGGAACGCTTATAGGTCTTGAACACAATGGCAATCCCATTGCTGGCATTGCTTCTCTGCCCGCCCTTGGTGAAACAATTTCAGCGGTTGTTGGTGAAGGTGTCAGACACCAAGGTACCAAGTGCGAAGGTGTTTCTTCTGTAGCGACTCTCCAAGATGCAATGATTTGCACCACTTCTTATGATTATTACAAACAAACAAACACAGAATCGCTGTATCAAAAACTACTAGAAGCGAGTGGTACCATTCGGGGGTGGAGCGATTGTTACGCGTACTTGCTGCTCTGTACAGGTCGGATTGATGCCGTTGTTGAACCACTTCTGTACCCATGGGACATTATTCCGTGGCTCCCAATCCTAAAAGAAGCTGGTGGGCTGTTTTCACCAATTGCCAAAGGTGGCATTGCGTCGAACCATAATTTGCACAACGCTCTTTGCCATGCTTTATCATGTACTCCATGATCACATTACCAATTGAAGATACTATTCAAGCACTCGGTGGTTGCCAGCGCGCATCTTCCGGAGTTCAACGAGTTGCAAACCGCTGGCAGGATACCGATGGAGATGGCGAAACATTCAAAACGTTCTGCGAAGAAAGTTTCGTCACAAGCGACGAAGATAGGTCGCGGTTACTCGATAGGTACGAAAGCGCGATGGGCTCGATAGGTGGTCACTTGTATGAAATTCATCGGCACCTTCGGCGCTGGACAGATTTGCGTGGCGACGAAATGCCAGCGGTAGACAACGTAATGGCGATGTTTGATCCTTGCCCTGACTTGTCAGACCAATTTTATAAACAAAAAATTGCATTCATTGCGTTACTCAATTTCACAAGACCAGACCTAGCAACAATGTTACTTGATGGCGAGGGCTGGTCAACAGATGACTGGGCAGAGGCGCGAATCGGAAGAGCGTTTGGACCACGTATTCCTGCTGAAGTCAACGATCGAGCACGTGCACTAGAGCACGAAGCAAGTATGTTTGTAAGCGAGTTCCATGTTCCTGTTGGGTGCATGGTTGATGTCAATGGCAAATCGTGGTTTGAAAAAGATAGAAAACTTATCGCGCACTGGCTCATCCGCGAAGAAATAAAGGCGGGATACACCCAAGATGGTGGGCTTGAAAAACAGCGTGCTCTTTCTTGGGTCATGGGCCGCCACATCGATGGGACTCTTCCAAAACAAATCATGGATAGTTCTTGTACTGGAAAATGGAATCCAAAAGATAACACGATTGACGGCGAAGATGCTGGCGAGTTGCTTGGACCAGTACGCTACGTACAATTACACACGCAACGTTCCGTTGCTGTGGACTACGACAAATACTACGACGAACATCCTACAGCAATAGCACGTAAATTTGATTTGGAACGGGAAATTCCAGAAGAGACTGTCGAGGAGTTAATGATTGAACTTCTGAAGGCACCGATCCGCGGTGACATCGCAAAGTACTTGTCCGAAAAACTTGACCGTCCCCTTGAAGCATTTGACATTTATCTTGAAGACATCGGTGAGGGTGCAAGTTCCGCTGAACTTGACGAAAAAGTGACAGCGATGTTTCAAGATGAACTCGAGTTCCAAACCAAAATTCCTGATGTTCTTAAAGGTCTTGGGTACACCCAAGAAGACGCAGAATTTTTAGGTACTCGAGTAAACGTAGAAATCGCTCGCGGCGCTGGCCACGCTATGCGTCCGGGTATTCCAGAATACAACGCATGGCTACGTACGAATCGCCTTGACGACCGACTCGGTTGGGATGGGTTTGACACAGCGATGCATGAACTTGGGCACAATCTTGAGCAACTTATTTCAACGCACTTTGTGCCAAGACCATTACTTCGCAATGTGCCCAACACCGCGTGTACCGAAGCGTTTGCGTTTTTGTATCAAAATAAAGCGAAACAAGTTATTGGGCTTCCAGAAGACGATGAAGCAAAAGCATTTGCACTTGCTTCCGTTGAGGGATTACTCTCAGCATGTCAAATTGCTGGACCATCGCTCGTTGAACTTTATACGTGGCGCTGGTTGTATAAAAATCCAGAAGCGACACCAGAAATGCTTCGTGATGAAATGCTTTCTATCGCAGAGACTGTATGGGACAACTATTTCAAGGAATACTTTGGCGAAGATCCCTACCACATTCTTGCTGCATATCAGCACATGATTGGGTACCCGCTTTATTTGCCTGACTACACCATCGGGCATGTCATAAGCCACCAAATTAAATCGCACATGCGTGGAAAAGACTTAGCCACCGAAACAAAACGAATTTGTTCCATTGGACGGCTTACCCCTGACCAGTGGATGAAAAACGCGGTTGGCAATGGTATTTCAGCGGCGCAACTTGTTGACGACGCAACCGCCGGACTCACACAAATTAATTAACCCGCGGTTAATAAAACCCCAACTACAAATTAATTAACTCGCGGTTAATTAATCCCACACAAATATTGGGCCATTATCATACATCTCAATTGTAAAGCCGAGCATCGCATCATCCGCTGTATCTCCCTCGTACGCAAAGAGGTTGTCTTGCATCGCGCGATCTCCACGTCGCCATTTCGGTACTACAGAAGTCCCTTCGACCCACTCTATGGCATTATCTGCATGTAAAACCCAACCGCGCCAAATGCCATCATCATCAAGTGTAAACGAACCCGAGTTCTCAACCCCGTCTTTGGGGCCTCGGTTTCCAATAATTGGAAATCGGCCAGCACTGGGCTTCCAACGTTTTTTCAATCGCTCACCAAAGAGTGGCATGTGTGCGTACGAAACGTTCGACGTCTCATCAAGGTCCGCGGAAAAATCAGGATCCCAAAGAGATCGGTTTCGTGAGTAAGGTGCGGGTTCCACCCAGCCTCTGTCCGTAGGGGAGACTAACTGTTTTGGCGCAACTAAATTTTGGTTAATAAGCGCTGACCAAAAATTTGCAGACGTATTTTCGGTGACATCTTTTGAACCTGAGAGAGTACTTGGTGTCAAAAAATCTTCCCCGTTCGTCATGGCATGAATCGTCAACCCTTGACCAACGAGTTGCAGTTGAATTTGATCTTGCATACCCCAGACCGATTGCTGTACAGAGTTGCCCTGACCACCCGTTACCGCTTTGTCTACCGAGGTCATATAAATAGACATCAGCACGACCATGCATGCAAGCGAGATGAGAATGCCAAGAAGGGAAAAACCAAGTTGTCGTGTTCGAGAACGCATACTGAATGGGCCGGCCCGGATTCGAACCGGGGACCGAACGATTATGAGTCGTTAGCTCTAACCGCTGAGCTACCGGCCCTGTAGCCAACGTAAAACAGTGACTAAGAGTGGGCATGATACCCTGACTAGCGTACAATGCTCATTCCATGCTCCGGTAGCTCAGCTGGATAGAGCAACGGTCTTCTAAACCGTAGGTCGCAGGTTCGAGTCCTGCTCGGAGCGTTTTTGAGGGG
>Ga0066376_10003631_pt1 | contig 13678 bp, 13 predicted proteins | sample Knorr_S15_td_Bot_FD_77009 | JGI IMG/M metagenome (GOLD analysis project Ga0066376, IMG submission 77009) | Marine microbial communities from Southern Atlantic Ocean transect - Knorr_S15_td_Bottom_ad_5009_LV_A | ecosystem: Environmental > Aquatic > Marine > Oceanic | place: Southern Atlantic... | reverse complement strand
TCGCGATTGAGCACTCTGCGGGACTTTTGGAACTCGACGATTCGGGATCGATAGTTCCAGTTGATGACATTGCAGACAAGGACAGCGAACTCATTGCGTGCGAGATCGAGTGCCATCGGGCGGGCGTTCCCGCTGTTTTTGTCGACATCCCGGTGAAGGGAATTGACTGATGGCAGTCATCATCGATCAAGACAAACGAGTGATGGTGCAAGGCATAACAGGTCGTGAAGGCCGAGCTCGCACATGTTTGATGAAGGAGTTCGGCACGAACATTGTCGGCGGCTGCACCCCCGGCAAGGGTGGGCAAGAAGTCGAAGGTGTGAAGGTGTACGACTCAGTTGCTGAAGTCGTTGCAGATGCCGGCTCCGTCGACATTTCGGTTGTCTTTGTTCCGGCGCGGCTTGTCAAGAATGCGGCAATCGAAGCAATCGACGCAGGCGTGAAATTGATAGTGCTTGTACCCGATCGTGTTCCTGTGTGGGATGCAATGTCGATTGCTGAACGGGCTGAAGAAGCGGGTGCCAATTTCATCGGTCCAAACACCCTTGGCATAATCAGCCCGGGCAAGGCGGTGCTTGGCATGATCGGGGGGAAAGCGGAATCCGCACGCGAGTGGTTCACACCGCCTCCCGGCATGAACGGAACGACTCTTGGTGTGATATCGCGAAGTGGGGGCATGACAAGCAGTTGTGGGTACTACCTGGCTCAAGCGGGCTTTGGCTTGAGTACACTTTGCCATGTTGGCGGCGACAGCGTGATTGGCTTGCCGATTCACGAGGTCGCGTTGATGATGCAAGAAGACGATGAAACCGACGGCATCGTGATTTTCGGTGAAATCGGAGGAAGCCAGGAGGAACAGCTGGCAAAACATATGCAAGATGGTCGAATAACAAAACCCGTCATCGCATATATCGGTGGGAAGGCGGCAAAGGAAGGAACAAGGTTCAGCCACGCGGGTGCGATTATCGAGGGCGGTCGAGGAACGCATGTCGGTAAGGTGAAAGCACTTACAGAAGCGGGTGCCACAGTCGTCGATGCATTTGGTGATCTACCAGACGCTGCAGTTGCAACACTTGGTGTAGCATCTTCCTAACAAAGGAAACAAAATGAGTGATCCTTGGAAAACAGCAATAACAGAAATCAAGCCCAACAGCGTCCGCGTCAAGGGGTACGACATCGCCGAGTTGATGGGCAATTGTTCATTTGGGCAGGTCGTGTACCTGATCCTCCGCGGTGAACTTCCGGATGAACCAACGGGTCGGTTGATGGAAGCGATCATTGTCTCAAGCATCGATCATGGGGCTACACCGCCCTCGGTTCTTGCAGCACGGACGGTCGCATCAACCGGTGCTTCGCTTAGCAGCAGTGTTGCAGCAGGAATCATGTCGATCAACGAGCACCATGGCGGTGCAATTACAAATTGCGCAAAGCAACTCGGCGAAATTATTGCGCACGCAGACGGTGGAGATCTCAGTGCTGCTGCTGAAGCAAAACTCGCTGATTGGAAGTCGGCTGGATCGCGGATGAGCGGATTCGGGCACCGTATTCACACTGCAGACCCTCGAACAAACCGCCTGATGGAACTTGCAGAGGAAGCAGGAATCAGCGGGGCGCACGTTGAAGCAGCACAGGCAGTTGAAAAAGTATTTGCTGACAGTGGGAAGACACTTCCGATCAATGTCGACGGCGCGATTGCAGCCGTGCTTGCAGACATGGGTTTCGACCCCGACATGATGAACGGCATGTTCATGATCGCTCGAACCCCCGGACTGATCGCACATGTCACCGAGGAGCAAGCACGCATGAAACCCATGCGCAAAATTGATCCCGTCAACCACGAATACGATGGACCAACTGAAAGAACAATCTCATGACATACACAACCGACCAAATTGCTGAATTATTTCCAAACTTGATGGATATTCAAGACGAGGGGTTGAGGGATGCCGTTGCTGCGGTATGGAACGAAGCGATCACAACTGGTTGTGGAGGCAAGGGCTGGACGTTCGATGAACTTCGGGCAGTCAAATTCACGCTTCTTGCGGGCGATATCGAGATGACCTTCATCGATCACCTTAATTCTTGTTGCTTGCAGTGCATTGCAATCGCTGACATCCTTGGATCCGCGTTCTCTTGTGATATTCCGATCAACCGCGACTACTTGATCGCGGGCTCATTGCTCGCTGATTGCGGCAAACCCCTTGAGTACGACAAGGACGATTCGGGTAATGTCATCAAGGGGAGTTTCGGAGAATGTCTACGTCATCCGTTTACAGGGGTTGCGATGGCGTACAAGCATGGTGTGCCGCCAGAGGTCATGCACATCATTGCCACGCATTCCTTTGAAGGCGACAAGGTTCAGCGAAGCATCGAGTCGATCATCTTCCATCATGCGGATTTTGTAGATTTCGACATCGCAAAATTCCTCGGTAAACAGGGATGAGCAATCCGAGCATCGGGTATGTGAAATTACATAGACCAGGTCGCTTTACGATCATCTTCGCGATCGTGTTGCTTGTTGCGGTTCTCGTCTTTTACATAATCGCAGTTCAATATGGGTTGCCCGCCGGCTGGGCGATGTACGCAACCTTCGTCGTTTCTCCATTATTAATTCTCTGCTTTGGTCTTCTATCTAAGCATCGCGTGGTACCTCGAGGGCAATTGCCAACTGGACTTGCAACGCAATTAAAAGAGCTTGATGCAAAATGGCCCCTGATGAAAAGTGGAAAGGGTTGTCGCAGTTGGAACAGAATAGAACTTGGATTGCCTCGCACAATTTCGGATATTTCTCTTGTGGAGAAACTCGAATCAATCTCGATTCCCGAGGGACTGATCGAACCAGAACAAATCCTCACATCCAATCCGGGAAGCATGCTCGGATGTCTATTTGGAGTTGCGTTTAGTCTCTTTTTTGCCTTTGTAGCGATTTCTGCTGCCCGATTTCCGCTTATTTCATCTGCATTTGCATGGGTAATTGCAATCGTATTAATTTTCAACGCCATCCAACTGGTGCTCGGTCTGCCAATAATCCATCGCAGCCGCAAGTTGCCAGAATTTTTAAGAAGAATAGGGCGACGGCGTATGCTGAGCCGCCCCTTTGTTGTCGGTCCGGGTTGGGTGAAATTTGGAAGCAAAGTCTGGAGAGCCGACCGTGACATGTTGCTCATCCGGCGCAAAGGGTATCGGCTTGCATCTTCCGAAATTGAGTGCATGTTTGCAGGTCCAGAATCACGCAGGCGTTTGACGTTCAGCGGTGTGGGAGACGAGGAATTTCAGCTTCTATTTCGCGGTTGGAACTTCGATGAGATTCGCCTTGAGTTTATTGACTCAGAAATCAGTTAAGATTCAGCCATGCCGACTTTGATTGAAAAAATTGCAGGTGGCACATCGGGTGAATTCATCCGAATCCGCCCAAAGCACATCATGACGCATGACAACACATCCGCCGTGATGGGTAAATTCAACTCAATAGGTGCAACCAAGATCCACGACCCAAAACAGCCGGTCTTTGCGATCGATCATGACATCCAGAATAAGAGCGAGTCTAATTTGGGTAAATACGCAAAGATCGAGAAATTCGCTGAAGATCAAGGCGTCGATTTTTACCCAGCAGGAACAGGTATCAGCCATCAAGTGATGATCGAGCGTGGCTACGTTACTCCTGGGAGCATGGTGGTTGGAAGTGATAGCCATTCAAACATGTATGGGGCGATTGCCTCTCTGGGAACACCGGTTGTCCGCACTGATGCAGCATCGATCTGGGCGATCGGCGAGACTTGGTGGCAGGTTCCAAAGCAGGCCCGAGTCTGGTTGCGAGGAAAGCCACTTCCGGGGATTGTTGGAAAGGATGTCATCATTGCCCTCTGTGGCATTTTCAACAACGACGAAGTTCTCAACCATGCAGTTGAATTCACAGGGGACGGTATCGCCTACCTATCGATGGAAGACAGGATGACGATCTCCAACATGACGACCGAATGGGGCGCACTTGCGGGAGTCTTCCCGTTCGATGAAACCTTGCGGGTTTGGCTCGTTGAAAGGTCGCTGTGGCTGGAAATGCGGAAGACCCCGCGCTATTCACAGGAAGATGTTCAGTCGTGGTGGGAGAATCGAATTGAAACAGATGCAGATGCCGAGTTTGACATTGAACTTGAACTCGACATATCAACTGTGATACCGCACGTCTCAGGACCAGATCATGTCAAAGTCATGCGTCCCATACCGGAGATTGAACAGGAGAAGGTCAAGATCGACAAGGCGTACATCCTTTCATGCACGAATGCACGAATCGAAGATCTTGTCGCAGCAGGTGAAGTTGTAACGGGGAAACATGTTGCTGACGAAGTCAAGTTCTATGTAGCGGCAGCATCAGACACGATTCAAGAAGAGGCGGAGCAACTTGGCGCATGGCAAAAACTTGCCGATGCCGGCGCAATTTTCTTGCCTCCTGGATGCGGTACATGCATCGGGTTGGGAGAAGGCACACTTGAAGCTGGCGAAGTCGGCATCAGTGCAACGAATCGCAATTTCAAGGGCAGGATGGGCAGCAGGGATGCAAAGGCGTACCTCGCAAGTCCAGCAGTTGTGGCTGCCTCTGCACTCAAGGGATATATTTGTGCGCCGACTACCTACGAAAATCTAGAACCGTTAGGCAAGGTGATCTGCAAAGCCCCACCAAGGACGACTTCTGGTGCCGTCGAGATCATCGATGGATTCCCAAAAGAAGTGCAGGGTCGTGTGATTTGGCTTCCGGTTGACAACATGAACACCGATGGCATCTACTCGGGTTCAATGACATACAAAGACGATGTCACAGATCAGGAGATGGGTGATGCAGCAATGTGCAACTATGATCCCGATTTCAAGGACATTGCCAAGGAAGGGGATATCCTTGTTTCAGGATTGAACTTCGGTACCGGTTCATCCCGGGAACAGGCAGCAACATGCTTGAAGGTCCGCGGGATCCAATGTGTCATCGCTGCCAGTTTCAGCGAGACCTACAAACGCAATGCGATCAATAACGGGTTCTTAGTGATTGATAGTCCCGCATTTGTCGACCACTTGCGAGAAACGCTTGGAAGCGATGGCAGCACCATCGTGGGTTCAGATGTGAAGGTCGATTTCACGACTGCAACAATCACGTTTGGAACCGAGACATTCCTATTTGCTCCACTTGGGCCCGTGCCTCAAGAAATCATCGTTGCAGGCGGAGCAGAAGCCGTCGTTGCCACTAAGTTGTGATTGGTACTTATAATTCACACTTCAAGGAGAGAACAAAATGGCTCAATATAAAATTGCATGGATGCCCGGAGATGGCGTAGGCAATGATGTGATGGATGCGGCGAAGATCGTCCTCGACGCGATGAACTTCGACGCAGAATATGTTCCCGCTGATATTGGCTGGGAATTCTGGTGCACCGAGGGTGAGCCGCTGCCACAACGCACCATCGACATTTTGAAGGAAACCGACTGCGCCCTCTTTGGCGCAATCACGAGCAAACCCAGTGTCGAAGCCCATGAAGAACTTGCAGACGAATTGAAGGACAAGGGGTTTGTCTACTTCAGCCCAATCGTAAAGTTGCGTCAACTTTTCAACTTGCATACGAACCTTCGTCCGTGCAAAGCGTTCCCCGGAAACCCCTTGAACTACCGCGATGACATCGATCTTGTCGTCTTCCGAGAAAACACGGAAGGTATGTACGGTGGGGTCGAATTCTTCCCCTTGCCGGAAAATGTCTACGAAGCGCTTTGTACAAACCCAAAAATGAAGAAGTGGAAGGATGTCGGTCTTGAAAATATCGCACTCTCCACCCGCATCATGTCCAAAGGTGGGTGCGAGTCGATTTGTCGCAAGGCGTTTGAATATGCAAAAAAACATAATCGAAAATCGGTCACCCTCCTTGAGAAGCCGAATGTCCTTCGCGAAACTGGCGGGTTGATGACTCGAATCTACCGCGATGTCGCATCGGAATTCGACGGTATTGAAGCGTGGGAGGCAAACATCGACGCAATCATGATGTGGCTCGTAAAGAACCCGCAAGATTACGACGTGCTAGTTGCTGAAAACATGTTTGGCGACATTGCTTCTGATCTTGCTGCCGGTCTTGTCGGTGGACTCGGATTCGCCTCTGCGGCGAACATCGGTGACGAATACGCAGTCTTTGAGCCAACACATGGCTCGGCACCAAAATATGCGGGCAAACATGTTGTCAACCCGATCGCGATGCTCCTGACCGTCAAATTGATGTTCGACTGGCTCGGTGAGGGTGAAGACGCCCACAACTTGGAATCTGCGGTTGCTTCAGTGATCGCAGAAGGGAATGTCGGCACATACGATGTGAAGGGGCGTGGCAAGGGTGACTCGACGCTTGAAGTCGCCGAGGAAGTCGCAAGAAAGGTAACCGCAATCGCAACAGCGTAGGGCAGTGCACCATGTCACATGACACCTCAAAGTCGAACAAGGATTTCATAAGTTACGATCTTGCGAATTGGGCAGCATCGCTTACCTATGACAAGTTGAGCGATGGAGCGATTGCTTCGGCCAAACTGTTCCTGTACGACAGTTTTGGATGCGCTCTTGGCGGCTCTTGCCAACAGGATGTTGAAATTATGCTGGAACATTTTCGGCAAATGGGTGGAAGTGGCACGTGCACCGTCTTTGGCTCCGGCTTCAAGACTGATCCGGTCACTGCAGCATTTTTGAATGCCCTGTGCATCCGCGCAATGGATTACAACGATATTTATTGGAAGGCGGATCCATCGCATCCAAGCGACATTATTCCTGCACCGCTTTCCATCTGCGAGATGAACAGCCTCAGCGGCAAGGATCTCATCCTTGGGACAGTGATCGCGTACGAAATGGAAATGCGGCTCGCCGAATTTGGCGATCCGGGAGTGCGCGAATACGGATGGCACCATGCAACCATTACCTGCATCGCCGCCCCGATCGCGGCAGGTGCTGTACTTGGTCTGTCCGCAGATCAAATCCAACAGGCGATCGGAATCAGCGCATCTCCTCACATGTGCCTTGGTGCCGTTACCGCAGGCAAATTGACAAACATGAAAAATGCAGTCGATCCAAACGCAACTCGGATGGGTGTTGAGGCAGCGATGCTTGCAGCCCGTGGATACACCGGCCCCGAACATGTGATCGATGGCAAGGAAGGGTTGGTGCATTGCTTCGAAAAGTTTGGCGGAAAGTTCAACTTGAACATGCTCACTGACAAATTGCCAAAATGCAGTGGCTGCCATTACAAAATTGTCGATTGCGGCATGAAGAGTTTTCCAATCGAGGCGCTCAGCCATGCACCACTGTCTGCGATGATGAACATCGTCAGGGAGCATTCGATCAACCCCGCCGAGGTCTCCGAGATCAAGGTTGAAGTCATCGCTCGTGCTGCCGACATCCTTGGTGATCCAGCCAAGTATCGACCAACAAGCAAGGAAACTGCAGACCACAGTCTGCCATATTCGCTCGCAGTCGGGCTCGTCGACGGCATGGTGACACCATTGCAATTTACGCAGGAACGAATCGACGACGCGTCGCTCCACGGCGTGATGGACAAGATCAAGGTTGTGCCGAATGAAGAATTTGAATCGCTCTTTCCGGAATTCCAACCAAGCCAAGTGACGATCACCCTCAATGACGGCACCAGCCATCAAGCGCGGGTCGATGTTCCGAAGGGTGATCCGAGGGATCCGATGACAGAAGATGAAATCGCGGTCAAGTTCAATGCGCTTGGCGAGTCTGTGATTGGACTCGAGGCATGCAATGAATTGCGATCACTCGTTATGAACATCGATCAGGAGGAATCACTCGATCGCATGTTCAGTTTGATGATTGCCAAGGAAGCTGCAACTGCATGAAGTCGGCGGGGCACTTCGGCTGGTTTTTTGCAGTGCTCGGGGTTAATCTGCAAATTGGGCGAATTCAATCATTCTCGCTTTGAGCATGTCGCGAGACGCGTTGACCAACCCATCAAGACCGAACGATTGTAATGTGAAACTTGCAGTTACTGTCCCCCACGCCATCGCGGTTTGCATGGCAGGAAAATCGATTTCATCCAAAGTTGCGATGTGCCCCATGAAGCCACCGGCGAAACTATCACCGGCACCTGTTGGATCAACGACATCCTCGGCTGTCAGGGGAAAGGCGGGCAAGACCGCGATGTGATCCTTGTCCACCAGCACAGATCCGTATTCGCCCTTCTTGACGATCACAAATGACGGTCCGAGGTCGAGTATTTTCTTTCCTGCTGCAATCGGGTCTGCAATTCCAGTGAGCAGTTCGGCTTCAGCATCATTGATGATGAAGCCGTCAACTTGTTGAAGCAGTAGATGCAATTCGTCATTTGCAATATTGATCCACAGGTCCATCGTGTCGGCGACGGCAAGCGTTCGGTCTTGAAACTGGTTCAGCAGGTCAAGTTGGATGCTCGGATGTGAGTTTGCAAGGAAGATCATTCGGCTGTCCTGATACGAGTCTGGAATTTTCGGAGGTGCTTCTTCAAGGACACCAAGTTCGGTAAACAGGGTCTCCCGTTCGTTCATGTTGTCAGAGTATTTTCCGCCCCATGCAAATGTTTTTGACTCTGGGCGTATCTCAAGCCCATCAAGGCAGAGACCCGCCACCGAGCGTAGAAGCTTTTCGTGGTCATCGGGCCAATCCCCACCGACAACCGCGACAACACGGACGGGGTTGTGGTGAAATGCAGCAGCCACTGCAAAATATGCACAGGAGCCACCCGAGACACGTTCAGCAGAGGCAGTGGGTGTCTCGACCGTATCGATACCGATAGTACCTGTGACTAGAAGTGGCATGTCGAGAATTATAATGCTGTTCGAAGCGTGCCACCTGCTTCATCAAGCCTTCGCCTTGCAGTTGCACAATCTGTTTGACACGAGTGCATGATGATCGCAAGTTTTACATTTGATTCAGCCTGATCCAGGAGGGTGGCGGCATCATCGCGGTCGAGTTCGCAAACGGTGGAGACAATCCGAATCGCTCGATCCCGCAATTTGTTGTTTGTCGCCCGCAGATCGACCATCATGTTTCCGTAGACTTTGCCTAGTTTTGTGAAGAGGGTCGTCGTGATGATGTTCAAGGTCAGTTTGGTTGCGGTGCCCGCCTTGAGTCGCGTGGAGCCAGTGAGGGGTTCGGGACCAGTTTCAAGCACAATTGTGTGATCGAATTCAGTTGATTCATCGGAGCAAGTCAACAAGCATGTCAGTACCCCTTTTTTCTTGGCAAGTTGCAGTCCCCCGATGACCCATGGAGTTGTGCCTCCAGCTGCGATCCCAACGACGGTGTCTTGGGCGTTGAGATGGATGTCTTCAAACGCTTGCCTTGCTCCCTCGGGGTCATCTTCAGCCGATTCAGAAGATTTACGCAGCGCTTCATCACCACCTGCTATGAGCCCGATGATGAGACCTGGATCGGATTGAAACGTTGGAGGACATTCCGCTGCATCGAGTACGCCCAATCTTCCCGATGTTCCGCTGCCGATGTAGATCAACCTTCCTCCATCAGCAACGCGTTGATGCACATCGTCGATGAAGGAAGCAATCGACGATGAAGCGAGTTGCACTGCTTCAATCGCCTGCATGTGATCGCCGGCTAAAAGTTCCACGCACGCGGTTGTCGACAACAGGTCGAGCCCCTGCGTTTCAGCGTGTGGCTGTTCGGTTGTGATGTGACCTCGATCGGGTGGCAGCGTCATGGGTTCAGTGTCTCAAAAAAAACACCGCCCTGCATTGGGCAAGGCGGTGCAATTGGAATCAAAATTCAATCTTCGGTTAGACCATTTCCTTCAGTGCCTTCAGCGCTGTGATTTTCACTGCTGTTGAAGCGGGTTTCGCTTTGAACCAGCACTCTTCTTGTGTGAATGGGTTGATGCCCCTGCGACGTGGCTTTGCTGGCTTCTTCTTCGTTTTGATCTTCAGAAGACCTGCAACATTGAAAGTGCCGGGTCCTCTACGGCTCAGATCCTGCTTGATCATTGATGACATGCAGTCAAATACGGATGCGACTTCCTTACGAGAAAGACCAGTTTCATTTGAGATTTCACTCATGATCTGGGTTTTTGTTCGTGGTTTAGCCTCGGTTGTCTTAGCGCTTTTCTTTGATGATTTCTTTGTGGCCATGGAATTCGAATCCTTTCATTGGTCCAACTCGTTCATGTGCTCTTCTGCCAACTGTTGGCGAATCTATTTGCACGTTCAAGGAGGTGAATGTACCGAGGAAGTTCCTTGTCAACAAGGCGATGAGCAGGAAATTACAGTGTTTTGTGGACATTCAAAGCTTTTTTGTTGATTGAGGCAATCAACAACGATCCAACTATCTTGAATCGCGTATGAGTGTTCACACAGGGAATGATGATTGGTATCATTCCCCTTTCTCAAGGAATGCACTTTTTAAAGTTTTTTTGGAATCCACCATGTTTGAATATGACGTATGTATTGTTGGTACTGGCAGGGTAGGGCTACCGCTGGGTTTATCGCTCATAGAGGTTGGTTTGAAAGTCACTGGTGTCGATCTTGACGAGAATCTCAGAAATTCGGTCAATGACGGCAGGATGCCCTTCCATGAGCCCGGCTATGACGAGGTGATCGCGACGAAACAGTTCAAAATTCACGAAACTCCAGACGAGGTCGTCCCGAAAAGTGCAGCCGTGGTAATTACTGTCGGCACTCCACTCTACAACCACATCGAGACAGACCTCTCCCAGATTCAGCGAGTCCTTGAGGGTCTTGGAAGTTTTCTGCAGAAAGATCAACTGGTCATCCTTCGCAGTACTGTGGCACCCGGCACTACTTTATACGTGAAGAAGTGGATTGAGCGAAATACCGACTTTACGATTGGCAAGGATCTGCTCCTGTCGTTTTGTCCTGAGCGAATTGCAGAAGGCGTGGCGCACGCTGAATTACAGTCCCTCCCACAAATTTGTGGCGCTGAAGATGATGCGAGTCGAGATGCTGCCGCTGAACTCTTTGGAAAACTTGCCCCAGAAACAATGAAGACGAATTTCATCACCGCTGAACTCGTCAAATTGTTCAACAACATTTCTCGGTACATCAGTTTTGCAGTCGCAAACCAGTTTGCATTGATTGCAGACAATTTCGGCGCGAACATCTATGAAACGCGTCGTCTTGCGAACCACGACTACCCTCGTTGTAACCTTGCCATCCCCGGCTTCACTGCAGGTACGCGTTTGCGAAAAGATTTCGGGATGATCAACGAATGGAGTCCATATCCGGACATGCTCGTGTCTGCGTGGAAGATGAATGAATTTACACCTGCGATGTTGGTGGGCCAGCTGATGCAACGAACCAAGATCCACGACAACAAGATCGCAGTCCTCGGTTTTACCTTCAAGAAGGACACGGACGATATCCGCGATAGTCTTGTCCCAAAATTGTGCAGGTACATAATGCGTCAACTCCCCATGGAACTACGAATAACGGACCATCATCTATCAGATCCGATTGACGAGCCGTCATCGAGAGATCCAATCAAGAACTGGGCGATCAATGATGCCCTTGAGGGCGTTGATTGCGTTTTCGTGGCCACCAACCACACTGGGTATGGTGATGTGTTGAAGGAATTTGGCAAAACGAGTCCAGACACATGGATTGCTGACATTTGGAACGTTGGTGGTATCGATCAAATCTACTATCAAGCGGGTCAACTCGTCGGCGAAAAGGTGAATCAATGAAGGTACTACTCACAGGTGGAAGTGGATTCCTAGGATGCGAACTTTGCAACGAATTATTGCAAGCAGGGCATGAAGTCGTTGTCTTGGATGACCATTCGCGTGGTCGACCGGCAAGGCTGGAACGATTCGGCGACAAGGTCAACTTGGTCGAAGGTGATGTTCGTGATTACGATGCAGTAAAGGCGGCAACCGAAGGTTGTGAAGTCGTTTGGCACCTTGCGTACATCAACGGAACCCGTTACTTCTATGAGAAGCCGGACATGGTTCTTGAAGTTGGCATCAAGGGAACCCAAAACACGATCGAAGCCGCGCTTGCGTGTGGTGTACGACGGTACGTGCTTGCAAGCACAAGCGAAACGTACAACGAACCATCACATGTGCCGACAACCGAATCCGAACGGCTCATGATTCCAGATGTCACGAATCCACGCTTCAGTTACGGTGGCGGAAAAATTGCATGCGAACTACTAACGCTGCATCTTGGTGGCTTTCGGGGTCTTGAAACCGTGATCTTTAGACCACACAACTTTATTGGTCCGGACATGGGCTTTGAACATGTGATTCCAGAAATTACTGGTCGCATCGTCGAAATGTCCGAGGGCTTGACTAAAAATGAAATCGATCTGCAGATCCAAGGCGACGGAAGTGAAACTCGCTCGTTCTGCGATGTGACTGATGGTGCACGCGGATGTTTCTTGGCTGGCGAACATGGCGAAAATGGAAACATTTACCACATCGGTACAGAAGAAGAGGTTTCAATTAAACATCTTGTCGAAACAATCGGCAGGGCATGTGGTGTCATGGTGAACGTGATTCCCGGCGAATTGCGAGAAGGTGGCACTTCAAGGCGTTGTCCTGCAATAGGAAAAGTACAAGCGTTGGGTTTTGAACCGAAGTACAACTTTGAACAATTGGTGGAACGCTGTGTGAAGTGGTATGTCGACTATCACATGGAAAAAGCCAACGCCTAAATGTCCCTGCAAGACAAAAAAATTGTGGTCACTGGAGGTAGGGGATTTCTGGGAGGCTTTGTATGCAAGGCACTCGCTGCTCGGGGAGCGGATGTGGTTGCGATTGGGAGCAGCGATTACAACCTGATCGAGCAATCAGATGTTCGCAGAATGTACGAAGAGCAATCACCTTCGATCGTTGTCCACTTGGCTGCTGCGTGTGGTGGCATCGGGGCGAATGTGGAAAATCCAGCACGGTTTCTATATGAAAATGCAATCATGGGGTTGTTGCTTCTTGAAGAGGGCAGGCGGCACAATCTCGGCAAATTCGTCTTGATCAGCACCACGTGCTCATATCCAATGGATGCACCTCTGCCACTACAAGAAGACTCCATCTGGACCGGCAAACCTGTCGGGGCAACCGGTCCCTACGGAATGGCGAAGCGACTCTTGCATGAAGCATGCGAAACTTTTGGTCGACAGTACGATCTTCCATGTGTCGTCCTTGTTCCTGCGAACTTGTATGGACCCGAAGATCATTTCGATGAAGAGAAGAGCCACGTCATTCCAGCAATTATTCGAAGATACGTTGAGGCAAAGGACTCGGGGCTGGAAGAAGTCTCCAACTGGGGAACTGGTTCTCCAACACGCGAGTTTTTGCATGTTGCAGATGCGGCAGAAGCAATCGCACTTGCTACAGAGAAGGATGTTCCGAGTGATCCAATCAACCTTGGAACTGGGATTGAGACTTCGATTGCAGATCTCACAACATTGATCGCAAACGCGGTTGGATATGAAGGTGCGGTCGCTTGGGATACAAGCAAACCCGATGGTCAGCCAAAACGGTATTTGGATGTGACCCGTGCAAAGGAAGTGCTTGGGTTCGAAGCGAAGATCGACCTCGCAACAGGTATACAAGAAACCGTGGATTGGTACCGCGCCAATAATTAACGTGCGGTTAGTTACTTTCGTTTTGAATCGTATCCTAGACGAAGGACATCAAAGTACTTTTTG
>Ga0066376_10003630_pt1 | contig 13682 bp, 11 predicted proteins | sample Knorr_S15_td_Bot_FD_77009 | JGI IMG/M metagenome (GOLD analysis project Ga0066376, IMG submission 77009) | Marine microbial communities from Southern Atlantic Ocean transect - Knorr_S15_td_Bottom_ad_5009_LV_A | ecosystem: Environmental > Aquatic > Marine > Oceanic | place: Southern Atlantic... | reverse complement strand
TGCGCTCGTTTTTACGTTCTTCATTGAAAAAGGCGAGGCAGGACAACTCAATAACCTTTGAGTTTAGAGATAAGAAGGGCAATATCTTTGGCATAGGGAATAAGATATACATATATTATGGAGAAAACAGCGAAAGGCGTCAGGTTCGGCAAATCAAGTCAGGAGTAGGTTTCCTTTTCTTTGATTCTCCCATTGCGCATTTTGGATTAGGAAAATACGATATGGCAAATAAAGTATAAATTATATGGTCCACAGGAGAAAGAATTATCCGAGACAAGGAGTTTTTGGCAAATAACAGATATATTATTACGAGGGAACATTAAACTTTATCCATGAAATTTTTGAAGCTGTTGCTTATCGGAGGATTCATATGTACTATCTTCGCGGAGGTTTTTATACTCTTGCGGGAAGAAAGAGTGCCTCTTTTGCAGCGCGCGCATTTTTACACCAAAGACGATATAACAATAGAAAGCATTAACCACCAAAAAAGAAATGTGTCTGGTGAAAAACCATTTACCAAGTATGAAGGAGATGCTTTTGGCCTGGCCCAGCACAACGACTTTTCTGTTCTTGAGTTTTTGGAGTCGGCTTCCCGTGGAAGGGGTATAGCGTCGGGAGATTTCAACAACGACGGCTGGCAGGATATTCTACTTGCAACTAGCACAGGGGTGCTTTTGTACAAAAACCTGGGCAGAACATTCGCTTTACAAAACATTAATCTTAGCAGTATCCAAAACTTGGGTCTGGGGGTTCACGTGGTTGCTTTTGTAGATATTGATAACAACGGCTGGCAGGATATTTACCTTACAACGTATGGAGGGAAAAACTACTTTTTGCTGAATGATAGAATGGGTTTTAAAAACCCCAAAGTTCTTGAAGTGCCAAACACCGGAGCCGTCGTAACACTAGCTGTTTCTTTTGGAGACTTAGACAAGGACGGCGACCTGGATTTTGTGAATGGGAATTGGACGCCAACGTCGCGTGTATCAAAAAGTGGAGCAGAAAGCAACAAATTTATTAGGAATAACAGCTCCGAATTCATAGAGGAAGATTTGCAAGAATTTCGTGGAAAAACCCTTTCTGTTTTGCTCGCCGATTTTACCAACGATAATAACCTAGATCTTATTACGGGAGATGAATTTGAGAGGCCTGATAATTTCTATAGAGGGGAAGGTAGGGAGGGATTGGTGCAAATAAAAAATTCTGATGGGATGATTCCTGTATCTCCACTTTTCAATATGAGTATAGATGTTGCGGACTTTAACAATGACTTGTATATGGATGTGTATATGTCTGGAGTAGGGTCGAATGAAATTTTTAGAGAAAACCCTTGCCTCGATATTCAGAATGAAGAAGAAAGACAAGAGTGCAAAAAAAATTTTGAAATAATAGCTATAGTAAGAAAAAACAACAATATGGAAAGCTGCACAGCTTTGGTAGCAAGTAGTGATAGAAACGAGTGCTTGGCAATAAGTGTATTGCGTCTTGCTTTGCTATCGGACGACAAGAGTCTGTGTGTTCAAATTCCCGAGAAGTATACGCTACAACGATTTGCATGTTTGAAGAATCTTAGTATCATACCTACGTTTTTACGTACTAAGCAAGATACAGAAGCTATTTTACAAATACCCTGGCAAAATGTTTTACTACAGGGAAATGAGGATGGGGTTTTTAAAGAAGTTTCAAAAGAACTAAAAGTTGCGAATGCCTTCAATAGCTGGAACGCCAAGTTTGCGGATTTGGATAACGATGAGTGGCAGGATATCTATATTGTAACCGGAGAATTTATAGATTGGGGTAGTGTCTTTCAGCCGAATATCTTTTTCCACAACTCTAAGGGAAACTATTTTGAGCAAAAGCAAGCAGAATTTGGCTTGGAGGATATTGGTATCACGTCGTCCTATCTTTATGTTGATATAGATAACGATGGCGACCTGGACATAATATCAGCACCTATGAATGAACCGCTTAAGGTCTACGTCAATAATGAAACGAAGAATAATTCTATAACCTTTCAATTCCAAGATATAAAGGGCAATCATTTCGGCATAGGCAATAAAATATATATCACCTATGGAGAAAATAGTGAAAGACATCAGATACGGCAAATTAAATCAGGAGGGGGATATGCTTCTTTTGACCCTTTCGTTGTTCACTTTGGCTTGGGAAAGTATGATAGAGTGAACAAGATAGAGATTGTATGGTCTACAGGAGAAAAAACTACCATAGATAAGGAGTTTTTGGCGAATAAGAGCTATGTTATTTCACGCAGTAAGTAAACGCAAATATGTCCCGATGATTTTAAATACGAGTTTTAATCTAAAAGAGGAGCCAATTGTTGAAAATCCAGAACAGGCAGTCGAAGATTTTTTAAAAACCGAGATGGATTACTTGGTAATCGGGAATTTCTTAGTTTCAAAAGCTAATCACAAGGAATAATCTTATTTTGAGTAATGTATTCAAAGAGTCCTTCTGCAAAAGCTCTATGCCCCTTTTTGTTTGGATGACCATCACCTGGGATTGTTTCTTCACTCGATAGTGATATTTTAGCGTACATATACGTACGATCTCTAGATTGTGTAAAGTCCTCAAGAGCTGCCCTTTGTTTATTGGTTATCTGGAATAGCAAAAATAGTAAGGGGTTTTTAGAATACGTCGTATTGAATAAACGTAAAGCTTTCTTTTGGTACTGAATCCTTTCAAGGGAGTCTAGCATTGGGCCGAGAGGAACTTCTCTAGGTAAAAAATCATCATCTTTTATAAGCCATATAACCAAATCGGGATTATACTTTTGTCCTCGGCGTCTGAATCTTTCTGCAGCATACTCTATATCGTAGCCTTGAACCCCTAAGTTTATCACTTCAAATCTTTTAAAGTTTTTGCAATAGAGTTCATTGTTTAATAAATCCTCTAGTACTTCAGAATAGTTGTCTGGCGTGTTAACACCAAATCCATACGTAAAGGAATCCCCCAAACTGATTATGCGAAATGTGTCTTTTGGTTTATCGGTAGTATACTCGAATCTTTCATTTAATGCATCAGAGTTAATGGTATTTACTATTTCTTTCCCTCCTTCATCTTTCATAATCCTTTTTGGTTTATGTTCATAAAAATTCTTTAAGTTTCCTTCGCTTGAGAAGAGGAGGTTTTCTTTCGTAATTGGATTAATAATCATTGCTGTGTTATTTTGCTTAGTGTAAATTTTGCTGCCCAATATAAAAATGGCAATTACTTCAATAATAACTAAAGCATAAATTAGTATAACTTTGTTTGTCATAATCCTTTATTTCTTTTTATCACGTTTCCGGCAATCTAGGTAATATAGGAGATTAAGATATAATAGAGGTAATGAAAAAGATTGTTTTATTTGCTGTAGCCATGCTCATATTTCTTGGAGTTTTCTTGCTTATTTTCACCAAACAAATAAATCGTTTGCCGTTTTTATGCAAGGATTGCAATGTTATCCTTATCACCCTTACTAACCTTCGCTATGACCATATGTCGCAGAATGGTTACTTGAGGCCTACGTCCCCAAACCTGGATAATTTTGCCAGCGAGAGCCTAGTTTTTGATAATGCATTTTCTCACTCAAGCTGGACCTTGCCAGAAAGCATTTCTATCTATACCTCACTCTATCCATATCAGCATAAAGTTATGGACAGATACGATGGGAGTGTGCTTTCGCAAGGCACACTTACTCTTGTAGATCTTTTAAACGACAATGGTTATAAGACAGCGGCGTTCACTGGGGGTTTTGATTATAGTCCACGCTTTGGGCTCACTAGCAGGTTTGGGGAATACCAAGAATGCAAAAGCTCTGAGGGCGGATTAACACTTGAAGCGTACGGAAAAATTAGCTGCAGTATACCAAAGGCACTTGAGTGGATTGAGAATAATCGCGATTCAAAGTTTTTTCTGCATGTTCAGGGTTTCGATACTCACTGCCCGTTTTCTCGTGCCGAGGGTGATATGTATGATGCTAGCTATGCTGGCACGGTGGATTTTAAAAAGTGTCTTTGGACGTTTGGTAAAACAGACCCAATTGAAAGGGACGGCAAAGAATACTACCCTGTGTATTCGCCAACATCAGAAAGCAGAGATTCTATACTGCTTGGCAAAGAAGACATAGATCATCTTGTCGCCTTGTATGATGAAACTATAACCTTAAGTGATATGGATATTGGATATTTTTTGGATAAAATAAAAGATATGAGCATTGAAGAGAAAACCATTGTTATCTTTACATCGGAGCATGGGGATATATTTGGAAAACAAGGCCGATTTATGAGAGGAGGACCTCTTGGGGGAACGTTTTATGATGATGTGCTGAAAATCCCGCTTATAATGAAAATCCCTGGTATTATAAGTGCTCGCATTGATGGGTTGGTTCAGCACATAGATATTATGCCAACGCTCTTAGATCTCCTTTCGCTTCCCAAAAGCAAAGCCCTTGAGGGGAAAAGTCTTTTACCTCTTATTTCTCAAAACAAAGAAGTAAATCAGTATGTTTTTGCGGGCTCTGAGTTCAGTTCAAAGGAGGATAATCTGTATGTTACAGAAAGTACAAGAGTGGAAGCTGTGAGAAACAAACAATGGAAGCTTATAAGAGAAGATGTAATTGGGACTACCCCTGAGCCCCCGATATTTGAGCTCTACAATATAGAGAACGATAAAGAAGAACTATATAATCTTGCAGATACCAAAGAGAGTATGTTGGGTGATTTAAAGCTTTTATTGTCTAGTTGGTCAGAAAATATGAGAAAAAAATAAATTACCAATGCAAAGAAAAATCATCATAACAGCAGTTCTTGTTATTCTCGTTGCCGGATTTTTTTGGATTCAATCAAGATATCCCTTGGCCAACAAAGTTATAGAAATAACAGTTAAAGTAAGCGATCATCAAAAACGAAATTCTCCAGATAACAGTAGTACGGACACAAAACCATTTACAAGATATGAGGGCGATGCTTTTGGATTAGATAAACATAATGAATTCTCTGTTGTTGATTTTTTTAGTCCTTTTGTGATAGGTAGAGGTATAACTTCTGGAGATTTTAATAATGACGGATGGCAAGATATTATACTCGCTACCAGCAATGGGATTTTGGTGTATAGAAATTTAAAGACAAATAAGTTTGCCTTAGAGGATGTTAGTATGCCCAAGATTAATAATTTAGGAATACATATAGTTGCGTTGGTAGATATCAATAACGATGGCTGGCAAGATATATATACTACAAGCTATGGAGAGGGGAAAAACTATTTTATTCTCAATAATAAAGGAAAGTTTCAAAATCCTACCCTTCTGAAAGTGCCCAATACAGGGGCAATAATGACAGAGTCAGCATCATTTGGAGATATTAACAAAGATGGTGACTTAGACTTTGTACAAGGAAATTGGTTTTTTGGCTCAATAAGAGGTCTCTCTTCAAAACAGGGCGCGGAAACCAACAAGTTAATAATTAACAAAGGTTTGCAATTCATAGAGGAAAGTTTAGAAGAAATAACGGGACCAACTTTAGCAATTTTATTTTCTGACTTTAACAATGATAATAATTTAGATTTAATAGTTGGAAATGATCTCCAACAACCAGATGTTTTTCATGTGGGTAATGGGGAGGGGGGCATGAAAGAGGTCTTGAATACTGATAACATAATTCCAGTCTCTGCAACTGCCACAATGAGCGTTGATACTGCAGATTTTAACAATGATTTATATATGGATATATATATAGCGGGGGTAAGCTCATCTGACCCCAAAATCGATGGGCAGAAAAATCCTTGTTCTGAAATTAAAAACACAGAAGAAAAACAAATATGCGAACAAAATATTTCAATACGAAAGATTATCTGGACTAAGGATTTGACTCAGTGTGTAAGCCTTCCAAGGGGACGAGATAAAAAAGAATGTCTGATTATGGTAACGATGCTTATGGCGTGGGAGCAAAAGAATGAAGCTCTTTGCGAAAAGATCCCGCAAGATTATAAAACACAAAAAATGGTGTGCCATAACTTTTTTGCTCCTAGCATAGAACCGCTATATTACGAAAAATCTATTAAACAGACAGGAGAAAACATTTTATTGGAAGGTTCCAAAGAAAGAATTTTTGAAAATGTAGCAATTGAAAAAGGTGCTAATGAGGGATTTTGGAGCTGGACTGCAAAATTTGCAGATTTGGATAATGATGAGTGGCAGGATATTTATATTGCAAATGGTTTTTTGGGCAGGTATTTTGATACTCAATCCAATGTTTTTCTCCATAATTTAGATGGAGAGCGTTTTGTAGCAGAGCAAGAAGAGTTTGGCTTGCGTAGTCATAATGTAGTGAATGCATATACATATATTGACATAGATAATGATGGTGATTTAGACATTATTGCAGTTCCTGTGAATGGGCCATTGAATGTATATATTAATAATGAAACCCAGAACAACTCCATAACCTTTGAGTTCAGAGATGAAAAAGGTAATCATTTTGGTATAGGTAATAAAATATACGTCTATTATGGAGAAAATAATGAGAGGCACCAGGTACGAGAGATTAAATCTGGAGGAGGATCTCTTTCTTTTGATTCTCCTATTGCTCACTTTGGATTGGGAAAATATGATATAGTCAGCAGGGTAGAAGTTGTTTGGTCTACAGGAGAGAAAACAACACTAGACAAGGATTTTTTGGCGAATAAGAAATATGTTATTGAAAGAAAATAATAATCACAGATGAGTTTCTCAAGGATAAAGAAATATGCAATAGGCGCCGCGGTGTTACTATCATTAGTAGGTTTTGTTTTATTTGTTGCTCCTTACCTTATACCTGTTGAAGTGCAAGGAAAATTTGTGCAGGAAATTGCAAACTGCAACTTTGTTGAAAAACAATTACGATTTTCCTGTTATAGAAACGTACTAGAGAATTATTATAAAGGAGGTGACATTAAGAGCTTCTTGGATAAGGTAGAGAATAATGCCAGCCTATCGTTTAAAGGTAAAGACACCTCATATGCCATCTTTGGTACCAACTCTCATACTTTTTATCATGCCGTAGGCGACTTTATAGCAATAAACAATAGGGAGGTGGATATACAGTCTGCGCTCAATCTTTGCTCTCGTTCTTCCACAAACGGCTGTATGATGGGACTATACAAAAGAATTGCCTTAGAAGCTGGCTTTCCAACAGACCTGCTTAAAGAGTTTTATGATGTATGCAGGGAGGAGGAAAAGTACCAATGCGTCCATGAGATAGGGCATGTTCTTCATGATAAATACACCACCTCTATTCTTGGAATCCTAGATAGTCTTACTGAAGAACAATATGATTTAAGGTATTCTGAAGAATACAGCTATACTCTTTTTGAAAACGCGAACTTGAACGCTCCCTTTGAAGAGTGTAAGCAAATAGTGCCAGAGGACGAGTACTCTTATTGCTATACGGGAGTTGGCCATAACCTCTTTCTCTTCTCTGAATTCTCTCCAGATGGATACAAGACCCAGTTTCAAGAATGTATGGATATTAAAGAGGATAATCGCGAAGAATGTTTTGGTTTTCTTCTTTTTCGCATAGGTATAAATAGTGTTGCGCCAAAGTTTCTATCCTCCCAGTTTGTTGAGGGAAATGAAATTTGCAAGGATGCCACAGCTATAATAGGAAGGGACGATTTAACATACCATTGCTATAAAGGCGTGGGAGGTGGAATTGGCCTATTTATAGAGTCAGAATATCCAAAGTATTTCATAGATGCCGAGCTCCCTATTTTCAACGAAGATTTTACAGTAAATGATATAAAAGATATTAAAAGAGTTCTATTGGACTTTGCGACGCTGTGCGAAAGCAGTCCCGAGGAAGCCATGCAGACTGAATGCTTCAAAGGTTTGCTTGGTACAAGATTTAATATTTTCTATTTGCTTTTTGGAGTAAAGCATGAGCAGATTGAGAAATTGCTGCCGAACCTAGATGATTTTGAAATTTCTGGGTAGTTTATTATTGTTTTTTGGCGCGTCGTGCAGGCATTTGAGAAGCATGTCAATATATCAAGTTTCTATAGTGTACATGTAGGAATTTCGTTTTCAGATATTTCCTCACCACCACAACTAGCTAAATTTAAAGTAAGAGGTTTTGTTAATCCGTCTATGCATACTTTTTTAAAATCACTTTTTAGGTCATTGCACCATGTAAGTTTTGGGGCTTCTCCCTCGCGTCTGACAGAGTTTGCTATGCCATAATAGCAAAAATTAAGTTCGTTTGGAGTTTTTTCATTTATTTCTTTGCATTGTGCGAGTTTATCCTCAATATCAAGCTGGAGTTTTTTCCCTTTTGGTCCACTAAAACTGTCTGTATACCAATATGAGGCATACATATAGCAGGCTGTCCTTTTTCTACCTGCGTAGTTTGGACATAGTTCTAAGATATCTTTGGTATTTCCAGTCTCAGTATCTGTCTTCTTTTCGTGCATAAAACCTTGTATACATTGAGAGAAAGCACTGTTATCTTTAAACGCATCGCAAAGCGCAAGAGCTTGTTCAGAATCTTCGTATGCACTCTCATAAAAATGTCCAAGACGATGAGCGCAAAAGATTTCAGAAGTGCATATGGTATCTAAAAATTCACTAAACTCATTTATGCGTGAAGGGGCATATTTATTCCATCCTGTAGCAACGCCGTGAATGTAGGCGTCATCACAAACATCTGGCATGCACATTTGTGCAGCTTTTTCGAGAGCATGTTTTGAAATTATGAGCGCAGCTCCTCCTATGGCATGTCCTGCCCAATGATCTTTTATTTCGAACTGCATTATATTAAGCGTCGGTATACTACTTCCATTTTGTAATGCATGTAAAGCGTTACCTTCATAGCAGTCATATCTTTTGCTAATATCTTTAAGTGTTTCGCACCCCAGAAATATATTTTTAGGTGGGAAAAGACGTGTTGAGTCAAAAGATTGAGTAAGAAAATTCCAAAAAAAAGACACAAGAATAGCTGTGACTATAAAAACTAATACAAAAACACCTTTTCTTGAAGTCATATGTATAGTATACAGTACTAGTGGTGAAAAAAAACCTATTGGAGTAAAGTATAAGTAGATTGAGAAGTTGTTGCCGAACCTAGAAGATTTTGAAATTTCTTGGTAAAATAATATGAAGATAGTATGGGGAGAATTATTCTTGCTATTAAAAAACATAGTATAAGTCTACGTATTGTAGTAATTGTATTTGTGATAAGCTTGGGTGCATTACGCCTGTAAACTGTTCAACCCTCTATAGGTTGCAGTCAGTGCAATGTTATTCTCATCTCCATAGATACGCTTGGCGCAAAGCATCTTAGATTATATGGATATGATGTTCCTACAAGTAATAAGAGGTATAGATATTCCAGAAATAGTAATTCGTAGCGAGTCACTAAGAGATGTACAAACTTTTCTGGCAGACTTTGAAAATCTTGATTTATCAAGCTCAATCATTACAAAACAAGAAACTGCTGTTTGTCTTGGAGATTGGAAGCTTATAGAGAAATTAGATGGAGTGCTAGAGCTTTATAATCTTTATGTTGACCCGGGAGAAAAAGAGAATCTTATCTCACAATGGAGTGGCCTTACAAAGACCGAACAATTGGAGATTTTTCCTCTTTTTAATGAGCTTGGCATGGAATTACCCGTGCCATAGCTATAAATATCAGAATAGTAGCTACACTTTCGTAAGTAATTTAAGGTAAATGAAAAGGATAATTCTTGTTGTAATATTTGTCTTAGCCACGGTTTTGTTTTTGCACTATGCGCCGGGTAGTTTTGAAACAATAAGTAACATAGAGAAGCATCTTGTAAAGTGGAAAGTTCGTATTGATACGGGAGGGTTTTTGCTTACGAATTTTTCAGAGAGCAACTCTGGCGGTTTAGCCAGGGAGACGCTTGAAGCCGAGTTTGCTTTAGCAGGGACACAAGGGGAAAAAGTGATTTTAAAAATGACAAGGATACAAACAGCTGCTTCTCAAAAGTATATGGACGATAAAAAGTTTCTTTTAGAATCTCTGTTTTTGCCAACCACCTCTCCATATCCGGGTGTCATCACTAATATAAGGGAGTGCCCAGATGAATTTAAGCCAACAGTAGAGGAGGTAGAACAAAGAATTATATATACGCTTTTTGCCGGATCCCGGTTTAACTACGGAGTGTGCGCGAAGGATCTTGTTGAGTACTACTCTGCATTCGGCATCTTTGACTGCAAAGAGAAGGGGATTTTTGAGGTACGTATATTTTCAAAAACAAAAGAGCAGATCCAACCTTTTATTGGATCATTTAGTTGTGGATAAATGCTTTCTTTTTATTTGATTCCTGTAGAGTAGATATATTAGCTATATTAAGTAATATAAACTCAAACATGCAAAGCAAAATTATTCTTCTTGTGGTAGTGGCTGTGGTTTTGGGTGGTATCTTTTATTCCTTTAACCAATATGCGGGACAGCCCCAGCAGGCAACTAAACTCTATTGGTTTATACCAGATGGTGTGAGAACGGAACCAGACCTCTTTACCATGTATAAATGGGCGCAAGAGGGGAAATTGCCCAATATTAAAAAGATGATGGATCGAGGCGCTTACGGCTATTCCATACCAGACTTTCCTTCCCATACCCCTACTAACTTTGCATCGCTTCTAACGGGAGCTCACCCTACGGTGCACGGAGTTGCTGATGGCCCCATGCATATTGAGGGAAAACCTTTGGCAAGGCCTTCTGTGGGTGGATTTAACTCAGCTGCAAAAAAGGTAGACCCTATCTGGACTATTTTAGAGAAAGTAGGAAAAAAAATAACCCTTCTTTCAATACCAGGTTCTACTCCTCCAGAACTTAAAAACGGTATTACGGTGCGAGGTCGTTGGGGTGGATGGGGAGCAGATACGCCGGCTATTATTTTTGAGCCAACAGAGAAGCTAGAAGAAAGGAAAATTGCAGGTAAAGGGTTTCGTCTCTTTTTCCTAGGACAAAAGCTTACAAGATTTGTTGATAAAATAGTAGCAAATGATTGGCAGGAAGCCCCAATATCATATAGTGTGGCCCAGGAAGCAAAGATAGATGCGTATGGTCAGTCTTTCTTTTCATATATCTATGACAGCAGTGATGATGGAGAAGTTAACTATGATCGTGTAATAATTTCTCTTGATAAAAAATCTTCTCTTGTAGATTTAGCACAAGGAGAGTGGAGTGATTGGTATCCAGTAACGCTTTCCTGGAATGATAAGTCTTTTGATTCTGCCGTAAAGATTAAAGTAATAAAGCTTTGGGACTCAAGTAATTTTCGCATACGACTATTCTTTAATAACATAAATGAGTTTATCACAGAGCCATCATTTGTTGCTGCAGATTTAACAAAGAATGTAGGACCTATGATGGATTTTGCTGATAACTGGCCAGCACAACTTGTGTATGAAGAGGAAGACAAGGATACGTTCTTGGAGGAAGCTCAAATGACACTTGATTGGCACAAAAGGGCAGCAGGTTTCATACTAGACGAATACAAGCCTGATGTATTTTTGCAAGATATCTACACCCCAAATCAGATGTTGGAGTCCAGGTGGTGGCACAGAGAGATTGATACGAACAGGCCCGAATATAGCGAAGAAAGAGCTAAAGAGGCTTGGGACGATATTTTATGGCTCTACCAGGGATTGGACGCTATTATGGGAGAGGCGATGGAAAAGGCAGATAAAGATACTCTATTTGTATTTAGTTCTGATCACGGGGTAATTCCTCTGTATAAGCAAGTTCGTTTAAATAATCTCTTTGCACAAAAAGGATGGCTTAAGTTCTCAATTGATGAAACCACAGGAGAATCATCAATTGATTGGGCTAATACGAAAGTAATATTCCTTAAGATGAATCATATCTATATTGATCCAAATGGACTTGAGGGAGACTGGAATCGCGCAAGTGGGGCGGCATATGAAGCATTGCGAGACGAGGTAATGCAGGTGCTTGCTGACCTTGAGGACACTGAAACTGGAATAAAACCACTGGTTCAGGCGCAAGACTGGGAGGATGCTCCAGTGTACTTTGAACTTCCTACAGATAGAGTGGGAGATATTGTACTTGAAATAACTCCCGGATATACATGGTGGGAGGAGGTTACAGCTGATTTTAGCGTATTTACCGTACCTATAACTTCTGGATACAAGCAAGCAGTGAATGCAAAAATAACAAATGGCATGTGGACTCCATTTCTTATCATGGGGCCTGGGGTTAAAGCAGGCCAAGAGTTAAAAGAACCAATAAGTCATGTTGATCAATTGCCTACCATTCTTAAGCTTCTCAATGTAGATATACCTTCATATGTACAGGGCAGAGTGCTTAGTGAAATACTAGAATAGCTCTTGTTTGGGGGCACTGTTGTATAAGAGGATAGATGGTTTAAAGAGTATTCCACAGCATTACGTTGTGGAGTACTTTTGTAAGAATGAGAATTTGTTTATAAAATCTCGCTTATAATACATTTTATGGCTATATATCTCTTTCTTTGTTTGTCTAAATAGGATATAATAACTGAATATTTCAAAAAGCATGATAGAGATTTTACAAAAGCTCAATAATATCAGCCTTGAGAATGATTGGGACAGAGAAAAAAGAAAAGGGATTTTGAAAGATTCCTTTTCTATTAGAGGGCTTTCTGGAAGACTTCCTTCGCAAATAGTCTTGGTAGATGATCTATGGCGTAGCGGTGGTACATTAAATGAATGTGCTTTAGTGCTCAAACGTAGTGGAGTAGAAAAAGTGTGGGGATTTACTTTAGCTAAGGTTGCCTAAATGTATATAATGAAAGGCATATGGGAAAGCTCTTGAGCTTTATTGTTAAAGCAAGCATCTATCTTACTGTATTTTTAGTTCCCTTGGTATGGAGTCCATGGACTTTTGAATCCTTTGAATTTCCAAAGCAGTATGTGCTGATATTTTTAGTACTGTTGGGTGGTTTAGCTTGGCTTATAAAAATGGTTCTGGTGGACCGAGAGATCCACCTTAAAAGAACTCCACTTGATGTCCCTATTTTTCTATTTGTTTTAATCGCAGTTCTTTCAAGTTTTTTTTCAGCTGATTTGTGGTCTTCTTTGTTTGGAAATTATGGCAGGTTCTCGGATGGACTTTTTGGCATACTTGCTGCTATAGGATTGTACGTTCTTATTATTAACAATGTTAAAAGACCTAGTTTTTTGGTGCGTCCTTTTCTTCTTTCCAGTGTGGTTGTTGTGACAATAGGATATCTTTCGTTGTTTGAAGTAATTGAGCAATTTTTCTTGCCTATATCTTTTTTCGGACCAATGCAAATAAGTCTCATAGCTGAAAGCTCAGGCGGGCTTTTAATATTTTTAGCTTTTCTTGTATCTTTTCTTGTTCTTCTTTCGCTGCGCTCTGAGATAAAGCAACTGCTACGAGCAGGAAATCTTGTTTTATTGTTTTTTGCCTTTGGTATTCTCTTAATTGGAGACATGAATGAGGCATGGATTGTGCTGATCTTTGGCTTGGTGCTGGCGCTTCTTTTTGGCTTCTTTCAGCGAAATGTAGGTGAGGAAGGAATAAAGTTAAGACGCCTGTGGCTTCCTGCAATTCTTTTGCTCTTGAGTGTTATTTCCTTTTTTTCTGCAACCTTTCCAGAAGGCTTTGTAAGGCAAGTCTCAAAAGAACCCAGGCTTTCCTACGAGGCATCTTTCAATA
>Ga0066376_10003626_pt1 | contig 13686 bp, 13 predicted proteins | sample Knorr_S15_td_Bot_FD_77009 | JGI IMG/M metagenome (GOLD analysis project Ga0066376, IMG submission 77009) | Marine microbial communities from Southern Atlantic Ocean transect - Knorr_S15_td_Bottom_ad_5009_LV_A | ecosystem: Environmental > Aquatic > Marine > Oceanic | place: Southern Atlantic... | reverse complement strand
TATACATATAGTAGACAGTATGCAGGATTTCAGTGCCTATAAAGGCCTGAATGAGTCCCTGCTGGCCACGATAGCGCCGGTCTGACGGTCTATAGAGATCGCCAGCGACCTGCCCCCATGAACATTCAGCATCATGGAAAGCAATTTTCAGAGCTTTCTGGACATCACTTATTGTCGATTTCTCTGCCTTGTTGACAACGTATCATACTAAATATAACAATCATAAGATAATAAATGATTGTATTGTAAGAGGGGATGCCATGGACGGAATCCATGATATGGGGGGAATGCAGGGTTGGGGAACCGTCCTGATCGAGCCTGAAGAGCCTGTGTTCGCCGAGCCGTGGCATGCTCGGACGTTCGCACTTGGTTTGGCCTCGATGGGGGTATCGGGAACCAACCTGGATGCCTTCCGTCATAGTCTGGAACGGCTCCACCCGCTCGATTATCTCAGTGACGGCTACTACGGCCGTTGGCTCAGCTGCGCCGAGCAGCTCTTGGTGGACAGCGGCATCCTTGCCCCCGGCGCTGTCGAGGCGAGAGCACGACGTCTTCGTGGAGACAAGGTTGACGAACCCGCGGACGTCGAGGAGTGCAAACCGCAGTACGAGAGGGGTGGTGCTGGGTCGCTCCGAACTATCGATGTTCCGCCGATGTTCGCCGTGGGCCAATCCGTGCGCGCAAAGACGTTTCGGAAGCCAGGGCACACCCGTCTTCCGGCCTACATTCGCGGTCATGCCGGAGAGATCAGCGCGATCAGACCCGCCGCCGTGCTTCCCGACAGCACGGCGCATTTCGTCGGCGAAGACGTGCAACATGTGTACACCGTCGAATTCACGTCGTCAGAACTCTGGGGCGACGAGGTGGAAACTTCGAAATTATTTATCGATTTGTTCGAGAGCTATCTGGAGGTTCTATGACCAATCAACCGCATCCCCAGGATCGTCCGTCCCCAGAGCTGCGCGTCGAGGCACTGGAGACATTGCTTGTCGAGCGCGGCTTGGTGAAATCGGAAATGTTGGACGGCTTCATCGACCGGTATGCCAACGACGTCGGTCCGATGAACGGCGCCCGGGTGGTGGCGAAGGCGTGGGTCGATCCGGATTATCATCAGCGCTTGATTGAGTCCGGCACGGAGGCCATTAATGAACTCGGCTTTAGTGGCCCTCAGGGTGAGCACATCGTGGTCGTCGAAAACTCGCCCACGGTGCACAATGTGGTCGTGTGCACTCTCTGTTCGTGCTATCCGTGGCCGGTTCTGGGTCTTCCGCCTAACTGGTACAAGGATCCGGCGTATCGCTCGCGAATAGTCCGCGAGCCACGCACGTTGCTTGCTGAGATGGGGCTCGATCTCGCACCCGACGTGCAGATCCAAGTGTGGGACTCCAGCGCGGAAAACCGCTACTTCGTGCTTCCGATGCGGCCCGAGGGAACAGAAGATTTCTCCGAGGAGAAACTCGCTTCACTCGTCACCCGCGATGCCATGGTCGGGGTCGGCATCGTCACGGTGGCGTGAGCCGGTGAGCCTCTTTGACAATTTAAGCCTCGACCCTGTAACGTCGCTGCCGCGATCCAACGGCGAGTTGGTGTTCAAGGAGCCGTGGGAGAGCCGCGCGTTTGGAATGGCGGCTGCCCTTGCCGAATTAGGAGTGTTCGACTGGGCGGACTTTCAAGCAGGCCTGATCGCCGCCATCGCTGATCACGAGCGTAGCGATGACGCGCCGCAGGAGTATGTTTACTACGAACGTTGGCTCGCGGCCCTTGAGTCATTGGTCGTCGAACGGGGCTTGGTCGCGGTTCAGGATATCGACGAGCTCGTTGCCGATTTTTGCCAGCGCCCGCAAGGTCACGACCACGGTGACGATCATGGGCATGAGCATTGAAGGCACCCGCGCCCATCCAGCCCGGTTGAAAGCACCTGACGTGGTGGCCCGCGCCCCAAGACATCGACTCCCTCGCGAAAGTCCATAAGACAGCATCTCTCAATAGCTCGAACTGCGGCACATCGTCTCCATGTGTCACATTGACCACCTTTCCGCACCAAAGCCATGCTCCATTGCTTCGAAATACCCGTATGATATGACTGTGTGATATGACGTGCATCGGATCGTAAAATATTGTATAGTATAGTAAATATTCTACTGTGATCGAATAACTCCTCTATCTGACGAGGGATCCCGCACTGTCGCGAAAGGTTCTCATGAAAACCCCACCTGTTGTTGATCTCCCCAACAATATCGATGTCGTGAACGTCGGTCTGCCGCTGTTCGAGACGGCGATCCGCAACCAAGGTGCACCGGCCATCGGAGTCGATTGGCGGATACCCGGCGGTGGAGCAGCCGATGTGATCGCAGTGCTGTCCCGGCTGTTAGGGCCGAAATCTGCGCAGATCGATCGTGCAAATGCCGAGGTCGTCACTCGCCTGAACGATGGCGTTCCCATGTTGATGTCAATCGACCAGGCAGGCTCGGTGGTGCCCGGCATGGGTGAACGAACCGTTCTTCATTGTGGGCCTGCGATCGCCTGGGACGACATGTGCGACCCGCTGCAGCGCTCGATCAAAGCAGCGATTGTTGCGGAAGGTTGGACCGCTGACACCGCGACCGCCGAACGTTTTGTTGCCTTGGGAGAGGTCGAGTTGAGACCCGCCAACGAGCTTTCTACGGTGTTGCCGATGGCTACCTCGATCGGCCCGTCGGCGCCGGTCTATGTGGTAGAAAACGCCCTCGGGGGCACCGTTTCGTACTCCAGCATCAACCAGGGCTCGGGTGCCGTGCAGTGGTTCGGCGTCGACAACGATGAAGCGATCGACCGGCTCCGATTCATTCGCGATGCTGTAGGCCCAGTGTTGGCCGGGGCCATCGCCAGCAAGGGCACGGTTGACATCCTTGCACTGGCCGCCCAGGGCGTTCCGATGGGCGATGACGTTCACATGCGGGTGCAGGCGACGACGAATCTGTTCCTGCGCGACCTCCTCCCATATTTGGTTCGCAGTTCACACACTGCCACGCCCGAGGTCGCCACATTCCTCAGCAGCAACCACCTCATGTTCCTCAACCTTGTCATGGCAGCCGCCAAGGCGCTGGTCGATTCGGCGTCGAGCGTCGAGCATTCTAGCATCGTTACCACAATGTCGAGAAACGGCGCCACCTACGGAGTCCGGTTACCAGGTGCAAAGAGCCGATGGTTCGTCACCGAGTCGCCCCCGGTCCAAGATGCTCTGTATTATCCTGGCTTCGGTCCCGAGACGAGTGCCGCGGACATCGGTGACAGCGCTGTTCTGGAGCTAATCGGCCTGGGCAGCCCGGCAGCTGCAAACTCCCCGGCAGTCGCAGGTTTCCTTGGCGGACGTATGTCCAACGCGATCGCCGCAACGCGCAGCATGCAGCGTATCTGTGTGGGAGAGAGTACAAGGTTCCGGCTGCCGATCCTCGACAATGTCGGAACACCTGTAGGCGTCGACGTGCGTAGGGTGGCCGAGCTCTCGATCACGCCCGCCGTGAATACTGGCATCATCCATGCTTCGGCCGGCACCGGACAGGTTGGAGCCGGTGTTGCATGGGCACCGATCCAGTGCTTCACGGACGCTTTGCTGGATCTTGACCGACGGATTGCGTGACAGCGCACCGATTACTAGCGGCGACCACGATCGGTGACGGTGTCCGGACGTGTCAGTCGGCGGGGATAACAGGGCGCGGCGTCAGCCACGTCGTCGGAACATTCTCCTCGGGCTTCTACATCTGCGCAGCCGGGACGGTCTTCGCCGTGGGCGGACCGAAGATTGCCGCTGGGCCGATCCACCTCGTGCTCGAGGCGCCACCGCCACCCCCGTCGGATCAATCGATCGTGCGCTTCGGACCTGATACACTTTGGACTAACACCTGCACGATCGATTTGTCTCGCGCTGCTAGTCATCGGCCAACTCAGCCATCACCGGCGCAGCTCCGGGTGATCGCACCGACGCTTGCCCGTCTCGATCGCCGGGATGCCGTACCCAACGATGTCGTTCATGTTTGGCCGGCAGTCCGGATCGCCGTCGAGCGCTCGGAGCTTCATGCAGCGAGGAAACTGCTCGAGGGTTTGGGAGATGGGCTCACGCCTACGGGGGACGACGTGCTTGCCGGCCTCGTACTGTTTGCGCATTGGGCCGATCCGTTGTCGGTGATGCCGAATGAAGTTGCTGTGCACGCAGCCACCACCGATCTCAGCCGCTGCTTCCTTGCCTGGGCGGCCGCCGGCCAGAGCATCCAACCCATCCATGACCTGCTCGACGCAGCCGCCCAGGTTGCGTCGTCCGCCGACTTGGCCAGCGCTTCGGCGGCGCACGATCAGTTCGATCGTGCGGTCACTGTTGTTGCTTCGATCGGCCGTTCATCGGGCAAGGGAATGCTGGCCGGCCTCGGGCTAGCAGCGAGGGCATGGTCGATCATGCAGGAGTAACCCAAAGTGTATCAGGTCCGAGGCGCACGATCGATTGATCGAACGCTCAAGACCCTTCGACCGCAATACGACCGTGGTGCGCGAAATTATCTCGGTAGCTTGCGCAGCGGAAGTGTGGATGCCTCGTGCGGGGCGTCTCTGCGGACCGGCCTCGGCCAAGCTCCGCTCGTCGTCGTTCCGGACGACGGTGCACAATTCCTCGGCATCGTGATCTTTTCCTCTACAAGAGGTCGGGGCCCCACGAAACCGGGGCAACTTCACCAACTTGCCCTACCCCTGAAAGGCCACGCTGTGGCTTCGGGCGATGCATTTCTGATCGCTTGATCGTTTCATTGCCGATAGCACTTTGATGTCTTCTTGGCGGGCATAGACAGTGATCCGCTCAAATGGATCTACGTTTGCAAAGTATGCGATCTCACGAAACTCGATGGGAATTGATGAATTGTACTCGGAACTCTCATATCTCTTAAAGAGATGGCAGTAGTTAGCAAAATACATAAATTTTGCCGCATTAAAATCTACTGATGGATTAACTTTATGCTCGGCAATCTCTTTTAATTCCTTATCGTCAAAATTGTTTATTTCTTTGTATCGTCTCCTTGTCGATTCTAAATGAGATTCGCCGAAAGGTTCAGAATTCAAAGGAATAGATGACCTTACGAATTGACTGTTGCTTTCCCCATTATTTATTATGAAGGTCGACATTAATTTTACACGAACAACAATATCTGATCTTGAATTAATGTATTTCGTCTCAGAAATAAAGAATGGAGCGCGAAAACTAAGCGGAATACAATTAATGCCTATTACGTCATCTTCTTTTACATTAAAATTTCTAGAATAAGATATAGAAGTATACAAAAAACTTGCATAAATCCTCTTTCCTTGATCGTTTTTCCATTCTGTTGGAGTTTTAGATGTAAATTTTGATATCAACGACCAATGATGATTGCCGGCGTTAGTAAGGCAAAACATTTCTGACAATCCAAAAATGTCCAGATGCGGCATGCCAACTTGAAGTTTTCTATTATCAGTAAAAATCTTACCTACCTCTTTCTACTATTTCCTGATCTACCCCAATAATCGTCCAACGGCGATGACCCGGCAAGGGTGGGGCTCGGCCCGTTGGATTGCCAGGCGAGTCGCCGGGCGATGCGGTCCAGGCCGTAGCGCCGAATGGAGCCGCGAACGAAGCTGGCGGGATAGCGCACGGCATGTTTGGGGCCGACGGGGTGATAGGAGCCGGTATTCCCCGTTTTGATGTTGTCAAGCACCGTGTTGACTCATGAAATAGGCGCCCACGCTTGTTCAGATTGCGATAGTCGCCATGGCGCCGGCGACAGCATCAAACAGAAAAATCGCGACGATAATAACTGCGATTTCATCGCCGACGTCGCAGTCGTCGTCCTCGAAAGGCCTTGTTCAACGCAAACCACCTGCTGGCGTAGTTCCGCTACCCCCTCTGTTTCCAAGCTTCCGTTGCGGATTGATCTAGTAGAGGCGCTCACGAGAAATGGCGGCCAGGGACCGAAGATTATGCCTGCCTCCTTTTCTCGTATGTCGAGAGCGCGGAACACGCACCGCATCTTCCACAACCTGCCTTGATGTCGCTAGAACTGATGCTAGCATCGTGCAGCATTTTTGCGAGCGGACTAAGAATCTCGTGCATAAATGCGGGGGATGGGGCCGGATGGCTTTCCAGCGGGGTGCCTGCAATCGGTACGAACGGCACCACGAACGGATAAACGCCGGCGGCGACGAGGCGCTCACAAATGCCGAGAACTTCTTCCTTGGTATCGCCGAGGCCGGCTAGAATATAGGTCGAAATCTGCCCACGCCCGAACACTTGCACCGCAGCGTCGAAGGCCGCAAAGTACCGCTCTACCGAAACTTGCGCCTTGCCTGGCATGATGCGCGCGCGAACGTGTTCGTTCACGGCTTCCAGGTGCATGCCCAGCGAATCAATTCCGGCATCCCTCATGCGATGAAACCAGCCGTCGTCATCCGGCGGTTCGCATTGCCCTTGAATGGGCAGGTCTACAACCGATTTGACACCGATCGCGCTTTCGCAAAGGATTTTCGCGCCACGGTCGCTGCCTGGCGGCGTCCCTGTCGTCATCACCATGTGAGTAACACCATCGAGCTCAACGGCGGCCTTCGCGACTTCGCCAAGCTGCTCCGGCGTTTTACGTTCGATGGTGCGTCCAGCTGCGAGCGATTGACTGATGGAGCAGAACTGGCACGTCTTCGTCCTGCTCTGGTAGCGGATGCAGGTCTGCAAGATTGTCGTCGCCAGTACGTCACGGCCGTGCAGTGTCGCAATTTTTGAGTATGGGATGCCGTCTGCCGTCGAGCGCTTATAGAACCGCGGTCGCAACTCAAATTTCACCTCTCCGACAACGGTCCCATCGCGGCTAATACAGCTGCGGCCGAGTCCGTCCGGCTTGTCGACGACATACGGACTTTCGAACGCGGGCGCGGTATGAACCGGGACCATCACCGTCACGCCGTCGATCGTCATCGCCATGTGGTCAGAAGGACCGGCTCCGCCGCGCCGGCTGTCGCCGGCGGCCATGGGATCAACGAGACGAGCTCCGGAGGATTGCAACTCGTTAATCAGCTGCTCGGTAGGCATCGGTATCTCTTCTGGCTGTTCGTGCTTCAGGTTCGTTTTCATGAGATGGTCCTTTGAAAGAGAAGAAAGCCCGTGTTGCATTTAATTTGCGAAGTGGCGTGACCGACAGAATCCGTCATGTGCTTGAGCCTGTCAATTGGCACCGCGTCGAGATCGACGATAAAACAGTATCAAATCCATCACATCGAGCGGACTGATCGAGCTTTCGAACCCCCTTGGATGAAATGCGACCAACGCTTCTTCGCCGGGCTTTGCCCTAAATTCCTCAAACTCCTTTGTTTAAAATCGTCCATTAAGCCCCCCTTTCGGAAAAGTAAAATATGCACCGATGGAATGATGCCTTCCCCGAGACGTCAGAGTACGCGACTAAGATCCACAGATGATCATGCAAAACGCCCCGTCACGTCATTATAAGAAATCGGTTTATATTATAAGAAAGCAGTCTATTTATGCAACACAATGCTGTTAATATTTAAAATTTGAATGGAGTTCGGCGAACGCGCCAAACACATGCCAATATCGCTCCGTTGCTTGCTATTTTCCCGAGCAACATATGTTATTTTGGTATAAGATGCGCCACAGGCTTGCATAACATAAAGCTTCAATGTACAGTCAATATTGCCCTTTATTTTTGCAATAGGCAGTCAATGCCCGACTGGATACCCGACCTTTCCCAAAACGAAAAGCCCCGCTACATGGCCATCGCAGGTGCCATCGCCGAGGACATCAGTACCGGACGGCTGTCGACCGGCGATCGCTTGCCGGCCCAGCGCAAGCTGGCCAAGCGACTCAAAATACACTTCACGACGGTTGCCCGCGGTTACGTCGAGGCACAGAGACGCGGTCTGATAGAGTCGAAAGTCGGACAGGGAACGTTCGTGCGCGTCAAATCGCATTCCCAGCGCGCGCCACTTTCATTCCCTCCGCGGCCTGTCGACCTCACCATGAATTTACCGCCGGAGCCGGACGATCCCGATCTGATCGAGCGGATGCAGTCAGGTGTCGAATACGTCGCCAGGGATATCGTGTCTATCCTGCGCTATCAGGGGTTCGGCGGGACGCAGGCTGACAAGGATGCGGCTTCAAGCTGGCTCGGCCGACGCGCATTGGAACCAGCACAAGAGCGCATCTTCGTCACACCCGGCGCGCATCCGGCTTTGCATGGCATCATGACCATTCTCGCCAAGTCGGATGAGGTCATCTTGTGCGAACAAATCACCTATCCCGGAATTCGGTCGATCACGGCGCAACTTGGACTAAATCTCGTCGGCCTGCCGATGGATGTAGATGGCATCGAACCACAAGCTCTTACCGACGCTTGCAAAACGCTGAGGCCGAAGGCGATTTACCTCAACCCAACACTCCAAAATCCGACAACGCTGACGATTCCGGATTATCGACGGAAGGAAATTGTCGCTATTGCGCGCCATTTCCATGTGCCTATCGTCGAAGACGACGCTTATGGTTTCATTCCGCCACACGGACACGCTCCGTTTGCCGCGATCGCTCCCGATCTGACCTGGCATGTTGCAGGCCTTGCAAAATGCATTGGCGCAGGACTCCGCGTTGCATATGTCGTTGTACCAGATACCCGCTCGACATGGCCATTCGCATCTACCCTGCGCGCATCAACGGTGATGGCGTCGCCGCTGACGGTCGCGCTGGTGACTCGATGGACCGATGATGGCACAGCCGCTATGCTATTACGCTTCATTCGTTCCGAGACAGCGGAGCGACAGAAACTCGCAGCTGAAATTTTGCCGAAAAACTCCTACCACGGTGATCTGTTGAGTTTTAGCATTTGGGTACCGTTGCCCGCAATGTGGACACGGTCAGCATTCGTTGAACACATGCGCTCAACCGGCATCGGAGTTGTCGCGAGCGATGCATTCGTGGCAAGCGGAATTGTCCCAGAAGCCGTCAGGATATGCCTCGGCGGTCCGACCAGTCGCTCGCAAGTCAAAAGCGCGTTGGAATATATTGCGCATGCGTTGACTGAATCCCCAGCGCTGGCCTCGTCCGTTTTGTGACGGCCCAAGATGGCTTCATGAGTGACGGAACGATGTAGCCGGGCACAGTCAGAATCAGCGCCATCACGGAAGGATGACACTCCATCAAAGGCTCGAGAGAATATTGACGGCCCCACCGGACATAGCGGTTATAGACGGTTGGGTGTAAACCATATCGCCCCGGTCGATCGCACCAGGGCGCACCGGTGCGCAGAATTAAGAAAATACCGTTGAGGATTTTGCGGTCATCACGGCGCTCGGGACCACGGTCCTTTTAAGGAAGCAAAGGCGTAATTTTCGCCCATTCATCATCGCTCGGATCAAATCTTGCCATCACAACCTCTACTTCCGGAAACCGCGAATCTGATTTGCTAGGAAAAATCAACACGCTGAATTGAGTTCACATCCTAGATACTGTTACGCAGCACAACCCAAATCAGATCCGCTGGCCTATCGGTGACATTTCCCCATTTATGCGGGACGTCACCGCTGAAGTGTATTGAGTCACCAGCTTTCAAATTAAAATCTTGTCCGCCGACATTAAAAAGTACTTCGCCCGAAGTAACGTGCACAAGTTCTTCACCCGGGTGCGTAAGAAGTTTTCTACCACTTGTTGCTCCGGGATTCATGCGAGCAACAGCCGCGGCCGTTTGAAACTGTTGATACGGACCTGTGATACCCGCAAGATCTAGGCCTATGTGCGGGGTGTAGACGGCTTGACGTTCGCTGCCACTGGTGAAGTGAATCGGTTCGGGGGGATGTTCGTCCTCCTGGAAAAAATAATTCGTCGGAACACCCAGGGCGGCGCAGATCTTCAGCAGCGTGGTGATGGTGGGCACCATGCCACTTCGTTCGATCTTGTGAATGGCGGGTGCCGAGACATCACTCCTGGCAGCCAGTTGTTGCAGAGAATACCCTTGCCCGCGGCGAAGATTCGAAACTTTCTGGCCGACCTTGCTAATGATTTGGTTTACCTGCTCGGAAGTGGCAATGGGTTTATCCGAAACAGTTTTGGTTTTTTTGGTCTTTTTCTTAGCCAAATGGTCCTCCAGCGAGAAATGTTGCCCTTAAAGTTTAGAGTATCGTGCGCAAAGTGTATACGATTTTGGGCCCAAATGATGCTCTGGCCTAGCCTTCGACCCAGCGCGAGACTCGACTGAGCTGCCGATACCCGAGGCGGCGCCGCGCCTGGTCAATTCACGCAGATTGCCTCCTCGTCGTCCAAGGCAAGCCCTCATGATGCGCCAAGGCCACCAACTCTTCGCGTGCTTTGTGACAAAGCCGCACATCGGTGGGAAAATGCACCGCCTTCTCCTGCACTGTTGTATCCACCGTTACCTGCCGTAAATCCCGCTTTGAAGGGTGCCGGTTTGAAAGCCGAGCTTGATGGTCTCGCCAAGCAGACGTTCCATACCCATATCGCCAATCCTTGTCCGGAGAACACTTAAGCCTGGCGGCTCTACGGGGGAAGCCGTACTGGAAGAACGTCTCACCACTATCTCTTTCCTTGCGCTTCTTAAGATAAAGAATATGCAACGAGCGCCATCCTTTACGCATCCGAGTATATCGTGCCTATGCATGTAATATATTTAATAGTCATGCATTATAATTATTGATATTCATACCATAGTGAGGCATGATGTACCACATGGAAAAACAGGGGGGGAAGGAAATCATGTGGGAGTCAGATGAATGTTACCCGTGGCGGGCCGGACTCAATCGGTTCGGCGCAGGAAAACACCGTTTGTTTGCCCTATAAATCAGCGAACCCTTGCGTTTTCTTTTGAACTAACGGGAGTATGTAGTTATGCCTAGTATTCTTGCGTTATCTGTGAGCATCGGTGGCCTTGGCGCCGTTGCCGCGTATTTGGCACTGGGGCCATTGTCTGCAATCCTGCAGATCTGGATTATCTTTGTCGCTTGGGGATGTTTCTTTCACTCCGGCGGCAATACCGAAGGCCTGAAAGGCGCCATTTTTGGACATGTATTGGGATCTATACTCGCGGCCATTGCACTGATCCTTATTAGTAAAGTAGCCGTGGGTCCTGTGACCGCGCCGGTCTGGATTGGCATCACTTGTGGAGTCTTGGTTTATGCATCCGCTATTGAAGTCTTTTCCAATATCCCAGCTGCCGTCTACGGTTATGCAACGACGGCGGCACTGGCCCTATTGTCCCCCATGAACAACCCGATGGCAGCGGATCTAACCAATCCGGTTATTATTGCCATCGTTTCCCTTGTTGTTGGCAGCGTTTTCGGTCTCCTGTCGGGACGTCTTGCTGGAGTGCTGGGACCTAAATCTGAATAACGTCCTCGGCGTATTTTTGTCAGGGTTCGCCTTCAAGTGAGGGCGAACCCTATTGGGGTGCGCTAGGCATAGCGCACGACACGTAGATACCGGTTCGGGAGGCTGTCCATCCCTCTAACGCCACAAAATGGCTTACTCTTGTCGGCTGGCGCTCAGCAGCGCCGTGCGCGACGTGGCGCCATGCGTTAGCGCACGCGATGCGAATCTCTTGACATGCTTTCGTCAATCATCCTACGATACGATACAATAATATCTGATGAGAAATAACCCTGGTGGGGAGGTCGTTGGTGAAAATCGTCATAATCGGTGGTGGTGCTGCGGGGGTGGGTGCAGCAGGTGCCGCAAAGGGGGTGGATCCTTCTGCTCAGACAATTGTGTACACGGAGTTCGAGGACGTGGCCTATAGCCCGTGCGGCATCCCGTTTGTGCATGGAAAGGAGATCGAATCGTTCGATAAGCTCTTCCTTGCAACGAAGGAGCAATACGTCGAACAGGGAATCGATGTCCACTACGAGATGACCGTCGAGGCCATCGACACCAAGCGTCGTACAGTCAAGGTCAGCAGCGAGGGAGAGATCGGCTATGACCGGCTGGTCATAGCTACCGGATGGAACTATGACGTTCCGGACATTGAGGGCGTTGATCTGGAAGGGATTTATAAGGTCAAGAACATCCAAAGTGCCAGGGAGTGGGACAAATACCTGGACACGGTCAAGTCCGCAGTGGTCGTCGAGTGCGGCGCTATCGCCGTTGAAATGGTGTCGGCGCTGGTTCATCGGGGAATCAAAACCACCGTCGTGGAACCCGGACCGTGGCCGATGGCTGAGGTGGTTGATCCCGACATCATCGAACCGGTGCGCAAGGACTGGGAGGACGCCGGTGTCGAGATGATGTGGGGACACCGGGTGACTGCGTTCGGTGGCGAGGGAACGCTCTCCCATGTTGAGACCACCGCCGGGCGGATCCCCGCGCAGCTCGCGGTCATGGGGACCCGTAAGGTGCCGAACAACTCACTGGCACAGGCTGCGGGAATTCAACTCGGCAGTACGGGTGGCATAATCATCGACGCTCACGGGCGCACCTCGGTACCTGACGTATTTGCTGCCGGGGATTGCGCCGAGATTCCCCACGGCGTGACGAACGTTCCGCTTCAGGGTCTGTCGGGCAGCCATGCCTATGCCCAGGGGAAGGTCGCGGGCATCAATGCCGCCGGCGGCGACCGTGAGTACCAGCCAGTCTATGTGCCCTGGGCGATGCTGGCGGGAGAATGGATGATCGGGGGCATCTCGTTCGGCGAAACAACGGCCACCGCGGTTGGGGTCGATTACGTGTGCGGTGTTACCACTGGCATCACGAGAGCGCGTTACTACCCAGGAGTAAGGCCGATCACCGTCAAGCTGCTCGCTGATCCGAAGACGCGTCGCCTGATCGGCGCCCAGATAGTTGGTGGTGAGGGGGTCAAGGAACGTGCGGACTTCCTCGGAGTGGTTGCCCGGGCGGGAATTTCCATTGATGATCTCGCCACCATGGAGAACGTTTACTCGCCGGCAATCGGAGCACTCAACGAACCGATTGCAATTGCCGCGCAAGCGGCGGTGCAGAAATTCTAAGGGGAGGATCAATTTCAATGTCGTTCCCGCGATGGCTCCGATCGAACTCCGAACACTACCTGCTGTGTGATGCCCAGAATCGAATGGCTCGGCAAATGGGGTTTAATTCGCCCACCGGTCCGCATGGCCTTAAGGACCGCTTCTGGAGACAGATATTTGTACCCATCTATCGTTTTTTGCCATGGGGCTTGCGGCGAGTCGTAATACAGGCGCTTCCCGGTAGTCACCGGCGGCCCTGGCCAAAGCGTAACCCCATCTCTTCGGTGCCGTAACGATAGAGTTCAGTCTGGAGTGCGATGCTCAAGGCGAACATTAAACTAGAGAAGCTAAAGGAGTTGAAAATGCCAAAAACAGTTACAATTGATCCGCCGAAGGAAGGCGACATCCTTTATAATGTCGAAGATAAAGTATTCCCCGACCACCAAGCTGAAGAGGGTGAAAAGGCGTATGTCTTTATGCACACTGTCCCCTTTGAAGGTTCGGTTGGGCTCGTAAACATGCTTACGGCGACACGTTTACAAAGAAAAGGTTTCGATTTGCCCTTCATACTCTACGGTCCCGGCGTGCTAATGGCTTCCGCCGCCCGTGGCTTTCCTTCGGTTGGCGCCGAAGGTCTCCCCGGCAATCTCGGTTATAACAAACAGCTAAAAACCCTTATGGATGAGGGAGCTAAGGTGTATTGCT
>Ga0066376_10003623_pt1 | contig 13691 bp, 31 predicted proteins | sample Knorr_S15_td_Bot_FD_77009 | JGI IMG/M metagenome (GOLD analysis project Ga0066376, IMG submission 77009) | Marine microbial communities from Southern Atlantic Ocean transect - Knorr_S15_td_Bottom_ad_5009_LV_A | ecosystem: Environmental > Aquatic > Marine > Oceanic | place: Southern Atlantic... | reverse complement strand
TTATCATAAATCTTGAAGTCTGACAACAGTGGCTTCCATGTTTTTTATGTATATGTGATTCTACTTCTTTACCAGAAGGGAATTGTTCTCCACATTCAATACAAGTAGGTTTTGGGTTCATGTTGTTATCTAGATAACATACTCTATATAATCGTTTCTAAAAAGTTCTTCGGACGTTATCAGGGCAAGTTTACTGAGGTCATCCAATTTTTCTACCAATGATCTAAGTTGATATGTAGACGGGTTATGAGTAGTCTATCTGATCTTTCTCTACCAGCCATTTCTAGCAATTCTCTTTTGTCTTTTCCTTTACTTTCCATTGCTAGTTTTTCCCATTTCTAGATTAGTCTAGTTCTGGAAGTTACATGACTTACTAGAGAAGTAATTATTTCTTCTTTTGTCATGTCAGAAAAATTCGACTCTATTTTTTGCTCAAACAATTTCTCACTATCCGTCATAGTTTGTTTTGTTTCGATTTGTTTCATGTGTTATCTGCATAACATGGGTTATATATAGTTATTGTTTAAGTGAATCTCTTACTTTTACACCGATCAAAGAACCATGATGTTCATATAATTCTTGTTGCTCTTTTGTATATTCATCCCATTTTTTATACTTGATCATAAACACTAAATGCCAGCCAGCATAGTATGAGGCTCCAGCGGTAATTGTTCTTACTGATCCAAACTTTTCCTTTAGAAATTTCTTTGTAGCTTCAATTTCTTCATCTTGTCCTTTCTCTAATTTAACTGGAAATTTCTTTATTATTTTTATCACTTCATCATAAGTAGTTAATCCTTCTTCAAGTCGTGAATCTCTAAGTGCTTTAACTTGTTTATCTTCTTCTACTGAAATATCACAAATTCCTTGCCAATAGGTATCGCCTATCTTTCTTTCATATTCATCTGGGAATCCTTTGAATCTTGGTTCGTACATATATTATCTACATAATACGCATTATATATAGTTGTCTGTTTAATAAAATTGACAAGAAATATCCAGCATAATAGATAGGTTTATATTGAAAATGTTATCTAGATAAGATATGTCTAAAACAAACGCACAAATTGAAATACCAGTGATGTTAGTAAGTCCAGCAAAAGAAATTGCTAGAATTAATTTCCCTTGCTTCGCACAAACTAAAATGGACGGCATGAGAGGAGTGATAGTTAAGAGAGATGGAATTGTCAAAGTATTCAGTAGAAACGGTAATACTATGACACAATTAGATAAACACTTTGAACAAATTTTAGATAGTTTTGATAATGTAGTTCTCGATGGAGAATTAACAGTTGTAGATAGTAGCGGTAAAGTCTGTGATAGAAAGACTGGTAATGGTATCCTCAACAAGACTGTAGTAGAAACAGTATCTCCTGAAGAAGTTGTAAGAGTTAGATTTACAGCATGGGATATAATTGATATCACATCTTTCGATAAAGGTCATGACAGCACAACTGGTCGTGATAGACTTGAAAGACTTAGATCAATTCCAACAAACAGCCTCTTTGAAGTTGTAAAGACATTTGAAGTTGCAGATCTTGAAGAAGCACAAAAAATCTTCCAAGAACAACTTGCAGATGGTCAAGAGGGAATCATACTTAAGAATAATGACCACCCATGGGAAGATAAAAGAAGTAAACAATGTGTAAAGATGAAAGAAGTTATTGAGAAAGACTTGAAGATTGTAGATATTGTTGAGGGAACCGGTAAAGCAAGTGGTATGACTGGTGCACTCGTTGTAGAGAATAAAGACGGAAGCATTAGAAGTAGTGTCGGAACTGGTCTTGACGATGCAACACGTATTGATATTTGGAGTAAGAGAGATAGCCTCATTGGTAAGATTGTTGCAGTGAAATGTAATGGAGTTATAAGCAAGAAAGGCGCAGATACAAAGAGCTTATTCCTCCCAGTATTTATCGAGATTAGAATGGATAAAGACGAGGTTGATATGTAATGGCAAGACGTATTAATGTAGATGATATAGAGTGTCACAGGTGTCAAAGTTGTGGTAATCTTGTTAGTGCGAATCAATCAGAAATGAGAAAAACTGATGCAGATAAATATTTGAATGGTCAGAATATCATACCAAATCGCTGGACTGGTGAAAAACGTGTAGTATGTTGTAAAGATTGTATAAAAAAGGTGGACATGTAATGGCAAGACCTTATTACAATAAACATGACTCAGCATGGTACAAAAGAATGAAAGAAGTAGGACAGCACTTACAAACTTCATTTAGAATTCCAAACAGAAAAGTAAGATATATTACACTATGTAAATGTGGAGATATACACAGCAGTACAACTAAAGAAGGCGCAAGATACCATACAAGTTCTCACCAATACGGTCGTAGCAGTGATAGTGAACCACACGATATGCAAACATTTAGGGAGTTTGACATCTGGTGAGTGAAGATCGTTGTGCAGGGAATAATGAAGATTGTTTTCAAGAAGCATTAGGTATAATGAGAGTCCAGATGGATGAAATGGATGCGTGTCCTAATTGCATAGAAAGTAAAGCGTGTGATAAACATAGGAATATGTTTGAGGAGGAATCAAATTGAGTCTAGACTACTTGATTGATTTATGGCTTGAATCCATGTATCATGAACCACCCAAAACAGGCACTGATGAAGATGGTAAATATGAAGAATGTGGTGGTTGTCATAAAAAAATATATGAATATGATTCAAAGTTACCATTAGAAGATATGTGCTATGAATGTTTATTTGGTAGAGAAGGAGAGATTCATGATGACAGATGAGAGTATGTTCCTAAAAGTATAAATATGTTATCTTGTTAAGATAGACATGAAGAAATTCAAACATACTAATAAAGAGTTGAAAGCACTAGAGGGTATACCAACACCTAGGGCAGATCCAAAGTGTAATTGTTACTGTCATAAGGTTCCTAATGTAAAACATATAATTGCGTGTTGTTAGATGAGGATAGATAAGAGAAAATGTGATAGGTGTGAGTTAGAGTATGAGCCACACACTAATGTACTACCAGATACAACGATTGTTCCTGCCATGTATATTAGTGTGAGGAATAGTATATTTGGAAATATGGTAAAGTTGGAATTAAAGGATATGTGTGATGATTGCCTCAAGCGCCTACAAAATTGGTGGGACAATACACTATGAGATCAAGGAGATACTCATGACAGAGTGTAAAGGACATAATAAGATACAATTACTTTTCGCAGAACTAGATAGTTATACAGGAAGATATGATTGCACACTTTATACATTTTGTAATAACTGTGCAGTAAAACTTGCAGATCCAAAGTACTATAGAAGGGAAAGAAAAATACCAGATCTAAAAAGTGAGTTAATAACTAAAACAATATGTAATATAAAGAGTAACGGGTATGTTTATAGATTATTTGGGCACCTAGAAGATCGTACAAATCTGGAAAAGAATGGAGAAAAGTGGAAGTAACATTTATATGTATAATATTATGTAGATAACACATGAAACAAATCACAGAAAGTTACGAATACACTCAAGGAAAACACGTACATAATTTTGAGAAAGTACAAAATCCAGAGGATTGGAAAATGCCAACACAGAACAAAATAGTATATAGTTATGAGGAGGCACAAGCAATACAAAAAGCAGTTATACACTTCACCGGTAGTTTCGCAGACATTGAGAAATTAGAGGGTAGTGGAAGCATTTATGGTGTACATAGTGCAGATGGTTACTACATAGGAATTGGTGCTTAATGAGTCAGAAAACTAAATCCAAATTCAGCCAAGTTTGTGTTTGGGGATCCACAATAGTGGGAAAAGAAAATGTCAAACAGTTTGAGGACTTTATGAAAAGCGAGTATAAAATTCGTGTAAAGTATCTTGAAGAAATAAAGACATTACCTGACATGAAAAATGGTAAACCCGTAAAAGGCACTGGAGATAGAAACGATGTATTATTTGCTATACATAGTGACGACATTAAGACATTCGCAGTGAAGAGATTTGGTATGGATCCACCAGTAAGATGGATTGAAGATGTTCTCGGTAATGAGAAGAGTAGAAATGATGACAGCATTTATCCTGAGAGTGTCAGAAAATATCTCACTTGGGAATATGGTTTAGATGAGGAAGATGAAGATGAAGATTAGTGATATGGCTAATGCAGACTGTGAAGAGTGTGGTGGCGAAGGCTATTGCGACTATGCACGTGGAGAAGATAGTGAAGAGCTTCCATGTCAAGTATGCTTCAAGCCTGAGAAAGGACAACTACAGACATCTTGGGAAGATCTACGAGATGACGAAGATAGGGATGATGGGTTTTGACCGAATGCCCATACGGTGAGGATAATTGTACACAAGATGATTATAGTAGTACATGTGAAAACTGTAGGGCTGATAGAACTGAATCATATTATGATGGGTTAATGGATACTTATGATTAAGGATGTGTTACAAATGACTTGTGTAGAATGTGATAAGTTAGGAGGTAGAGATGAACATTATGAAGCTTTATTTATTAATGATGAGGGTAAAAAGAAATTAGATATAATGCACGGTGAAGATCCTGAAAGTTTTCATGGTTGGATAAATGAAACTTAAAATGTCAGAGGTATTGTTAGATGAGTGACGACTGGAAATATAGAGCAATACGAAGGCTACAAAGAGACAAGAATAAAGAAACACTAATAGAAAGAAGAAGTGATGTCAGAGTCTCCAAGACAAAAGCAGATGGGAAACACTTGTACATTAACATTCTCGGATTCAAAGATGAGAAAGATTGGGACTCACTATACAAGGATATACAGGTATTATTATTAAATTGGCAGGGAAATTTATAATCAAGCAGAATATAATTAATACTTAAATGTTGGTATTTGTATAATAACACATGGCTGATCCATGGGGTATACCATCACAATTTTTTAAAAAAGACCTAATCCCTCGTGAGGAACTACCTATACTCCCTACAGATATTCTTGATTGGATACGTGAAGTTAGACCAAAAGCGGAAGGAAAGAACCGTGTGATCATGCCACCGTGGCGTGATATTTATAATGATGATTTTAATAATAAAATGATAGTAGGAGGTAGACAGATCTTCAAGAGTACCTATACTACGGATGTACTAGCACATGAAGCCACAACTCAGAAAAACAGCCAACTAGTCTACTGTACTTATGATGATGTTAATAAGGCTGGTTTTAGTAGACAGAAACTACAGATAGGAACATTTGACGGATCTGATATACTTAAGAAATTTCCTAGGAATAGACTTGGTAACGTTGGAGAAATAAGTCTCCTTAACGATAGTACCATATACATCACCACAGACCATGGACAGTACCATCACGTAGAGGGTAAAAGTGCAAGTCATATCATGCTAGATGAGGCACAATATCAGGACATGCAATACTTTGATCGTGTACCTCTGGTCATGACAATTACACAAGGTAAGATTAGTGTACTCGGTGTTGGAGGTGAAGCAGGATCTCCATACGAGCAACTTTGGAAAGATACTGATCAGAGGGAATGGGTATTTGATAATCAGGACGATTATGTAGATAGTGCAGGTGTTATATTTAAGGGACAGGGTTGGAGGAACGATCTTATATTTGGTTGGAATGTAGATGAAGATACTGGAAGAAAGAAATGGGGACTAATTGCAGATGAACGACTCATGAAGATAATGTCTGGACGCTGGAAATCTACAAACCCTAATGCAAAAGGTTGGCACGGATATCACATACCACAACATATTATACCTCATATCCCTTTAAGTATAGAAGATGCTATGAATCCAAAAATGTATAATCATGATACAAAGGATTTTGCAATAGAGGCAAAAAGACAAAAGTTGTCCACTCACTTATTCAAGAGTCATGTCGAGGGTGGATTCTACCATGCAGAAAGGAGACCAATTACTACAGAGATGATCAATGCACTATTCACAGGAAATGAATTACATACAATAATGGAGCCATGGGAAATTGCAGACATTAAAGAACAGTTTGGTAGAGAAGTTGTCATATCCATGGGTGTTGATTTCGGAAGTGGAAACCCTAGTCAGACCGTAATATCCATACTAATAAAATGGATACTTGAATCAGAAGAAAAACACCGAGCGGAGATAAGTAGGTTACAACTCGTAGTACTCGAACCTAGACCAGCAGAGAATCAGCTTGACCAAGCAAAATACATCGCTGGATTATTTAATGATTGTAAGTGTGATATAGGTGTTGGTGATTTAGGATACGGTCATATACAAGTACAACAGATTCAGGATGGCGGGAGTGATCGCATAACAGGAGCACACTTCAACGGAGTGGGAAGTACAAACTTTTTCGGTTGTAGAAGCATAGGAGATGAAACAAAGAACGTACTACAATTTAATAGGAAGATAGACGAACACGGTGAGGTTAGAGAACACCTAAAGATTGATAAAACTACTAGCATACAGGAATTCATAGACCTCATGGGAGTAATGATTAATGATCCAGATGATAGGTATAACGTAGATAAAATAAAACACAAGCTTATGTTTCCAGCAGAACCTTACAGTAAACAAAAAATTGATTTCGTATATTCAGATCTAACTAATCTAACAAGAAAAGATCTATCTGATAGGATAGATGATGAAGAAGAAGATCATAGACAGAGAGCTAGGAAAGAATACAACCATCCTAAGGACAGCCTAATGGCTATGATATACGCCTTAAAAGCACAAGAGGTAATGGAGACTAAAGGCTATAAGTGGATAAGCACTGGAGGTTCATGGCGATGAGATGTATAAATATTGTCATAGAAATTAGTTAATGCTTAAATATAATTCTAGTTAATATGAACAATGGCAGGAAGATTTTTTGAATGTCCGGAGTGTAACTCCAAGAATATAATTAAAAACGGTGGATGCGATCAGTGTCTAGATTGTTTCTGGTCAGCATGTCCAGTAGCATAACCCTACTCTTTTTTTGTATGTAAGTTATAACCACATGTATGTAAGTTATAACCATTTTAGATAACTTTATATGTATAATATTATGTAGATAACACATGAATCAAACAGTTGATACAAGCAACCGATCCGATGAGAGTGTTGTGTCAAAAATCTCGGAAAGAATAAAAGTGGAATATCAAGAGAAAATAGTCGAAAGAGATGAAATCAAAGGATATGTCAAAGATATTGCCAATGGATATGGTAACAAAAACGGTGAAAGTATTTCTTCATATGGAGCCAAAGTATCATACATTGAAGGACAAATAGAAACATACAGACAAATACAATCAATCATTAGTCAAGAGGTAGAAAGACAATGAGTGAACAAGTAGCAAGACCTAATTACGCAACAGCAATAGCAAAAGAAATTGAATCTATTGTTAGTGGAAGTGTCGTAACTGTTGTCAGTCCAACAACAATCCAAATAGACAATGGTGGAATTATAAGTTCTGTCAGAGTCAGAGATGCAAGAAAAGGAAGTTACGCAGATGTTAAAGTCACACATGGTGGAAAAAGCATGTACGAAGATACTGGAGCCAAAGTAGTTGGTGAAGCAATTAAAGAACAAGAAGGACATGTTACCGTGAACATCAAAGAAAAAGCAATTAAAGAAATTGCAAGTCAGAGCACTGATTGGGATATCTACCACATTAGTGAAGCCCATGTAGACGAACACAACAGAAACAGAATACATGAACATCCAAGCATTAATTGGTCAAGAGCATACAACGCAAACGGTAAAGTTGGAATCAGTGTAGAAATACAAACTCCAAATGCAGAAGGTTGGGAAGGAATGAAAAAGTCACACGCTAAGGAATCAAACGCAATGATTCCAAGTGGAAAGATTGTCTTCAAAATCATTAGTGAAGAAGATGTAGACTTTAGCATTGACGGTCGTAGCAGTGATAGAGTTAGCGTACAAGGAACCATAACACAAGTAGACAAATTCATTGCAAGGATAACTGGAAATCCATTCGATACATGGTAGATATTCTACCTTTTTTTTTTATCTAATTAAATGGTGTAGATCCTAAGTCGTAGAACCTATTGGCGAGTCGCCATTCGGTGTTAAACCGATCTTTCCGTATTCTACAGATCTACACTTGTCTGTCATTCTCTTTCGAAATTGGCATTATATCTACTACTCGGATGTAATATATAACTATTTGTAATGTAACGTTATAACGTTACTTTAACGTTAGTTTAACGTAGCTAACGTTACTTTTTCTAGGACTACATATTAATTAAGATACTATATTATTATATTATATTGAATAACATAAAGAGATTCATTAAAGAATTTATAGAATATCATGATCCTAAAACATTTATGACATTTAATAGGAAAACGAAGAAATATATAATGAGAAGGTGGAAGAAATAAAATGACCCTAAGTAATGATGAAAGGCAAGACATCATAAAATATGTAAACGATAGCATGGAAGGAGATAGCACTTGTGATGATGAGGACAAAAACATGGTAGTTTTCACATTTGACCCACAGATGGATAGTCCAAGTATTGGAACAGATACAACTCTAGAATTATTAAAACGTGGATTCTTTATCCTATATGCACTACTGAACGAGGAGAGAAAGTTTGAACTAGCAATAACAAACGGTGAGGGATATAGAGAATGAGCAGGAATTCTAGTATTAACACCACACAATTACATTCACACAACAATTTACATAGGGATAATTAATGCCATATATACCAAATGAACGTAGGTTAGCCATAGATGGAGGAGAGTCACCAAAGAATTCTGGAGAATTAAATTACGCAATAACAAAACTCATGCACAGATACCTAGTAACCGGTGCTGGAAAGATAAATTACCAAAGATATAATGATATAGTAGGCGCAGTTGAGGGTGCAAAACTAGAGTTGTATAGAAAACTTATCTCACCATATGAGGAATCCGCAATAAAACGTAACGGTGACATATGAAGACTATAAACTCTGATAATTGGATAACTCTAGAGAACAAATACAATAATAAGTGTAAGAATTGTGGACTACACATACCAATAGGTGAGAAAGTACTATGGAAGAAGGGTAACGGCATTAAACATGAGAAATGTGAAGCGGTAACACTTGTAGAGAAGATGCCAGAGAAAATTGTGGTAACTGATAAAGAATGGGAAGATTTCATGACATATTCCTATGAGAAACTATTAATCAAAACAGAGTGTCAATGTTGTGGTAGATCATTTGGCACGAGAAAAGATAAGTGGATAAACTGTGATAGGCGTGTATGTGAGAAATGTTTTACGGCATAAAGTATAAATAAGTAATATATTAAAAGTAAATATGCATGAAGATAATTGTGGTAGATACCTGAGGAAGATAACAATTAGAAATTTTATCACAATGTCCACAATTAGTGTATTCCTAGCAATAGTGTTACATATTGTATTTGTCGATATAACCGTAACAGAAAGTCCAGTACTTATGTTCATCCTAGGATCTTTCATGACAGCAGTTACAATGATATACACATTCTATTATAGGAAGAACAGGACAAAGTTCGGTGTAGATGATTACAAGGGCGATGGCATATGTCCTTGTTGTGGTCAAGAATTTAAGAAAATTTGACAGATACAATTATATAGGGTTTATGTTATCTACGTAATATGAGTCAAATATTGCAAAAAAGAAAAGTAATTAGAAATCATGGTAAGAGAGCAAAACTAGGTAGCCATGGATTCAAAGTCTACAAGAATACTTATGTGTATATAGCCAAAGCAACTGAGGGTGGTTGGAGTAGAGATGGAAAACCAGCACCAAAAGTTAAAGTCGTACAAGCACTCCAGAAACATTTCAATACAAGTAAAAGCATTAGAAAAATGGTTAAACATATCAATGGTGTAAAAATCACATACTCTGATGCAAGTAGATTCGCAGGATATTGGGTTAGTTCAAAACAACAATTTGAATATATTGATAGTGAACATATGACACCATCTAATGCAGTACAAGTAATGATACATGAAGTAGATGGACATGCATTTTGGGACTTTGCAAAAAAATGGAGACATAGTGAATGGGAAGCATTTAATGTACTTGCAAATAAGATGCCACCAGTAAATGACTATGTTAAAAAATATCTTAAAAACAAGTTAGATTATAGGACAGATTCAATCTATGAGAATGAACAACATAGTGCAGTTACTGAATTAATTGTAAATGGTAGTTCATATCATACACAGTTAATAAGTGAGTCTGACTTGGCTAAATTAAAGAAAGCATGGGAGTTGTTACACTATTGACACGAGAAGATGAAAATAATGAAGCGTTTGAGAGGCTCCTAGATGAGAGAGAATCTAATGAGAAACTTGACATGAATAGATATAGATACTTTGAAGACTTGTACAATAATCAATATCGTTGGTGGACTCATAGACAAGAAGATGGAAAGTTCAAAGCCGAGATACTAACACTTAGTAGTAAAGGTGGTTGGGGAATATATAAGAGTAAGAGTGTGAAGCATTTTAGAAAAAGAAAAGATGCAAAATCATGGGCTATGAAACATTATCTCAAAGCAAAAGAGAATCAGAAAGGAGTATTACGCAGAAGAGTAGAGAGAAAACAAGAAAGACTTGATGCAAAACCAACATACAGCGAAGATCAGATAAGAGTAATGGATAGCAAGAAGCAAATACATCACTATGAGGAACTAATTAAACGTGCAGATATAAAGATAAGAAGTGCAGAGACTAGGAAGAATACCTATGAGAAAAGAATAAGAGTGATGCAGAGAAGAATAGACAAGGTGGAGATTAAAGTATGAATATATCAAATAAAACATGCACCAAACTATTAAAAGATGGTAGAACTCTAAACAGATTAGGGATAAATGGAAAATGTTTCTATTGCCGAACATCTCATGGGGGTTCCTTATAATGCCTTATTTTTCTGATGGATCTCCATTAGTGCCTGATATGAGTATGAGAACATATTACATCATTAAAGACGGCAGAGAAATTCTATGTAAATATGGCGATATTAGTCAAATAAGACAAATAGCCGATAAACTCAACGCAACACAGATTTATGATGCAGGGGATTTTAACATGACATCATACGGTATTGGTAAAGAACCTAAAGAATGGTTAAGAAATGATGGGAGAAAAGGACTATGAGTTTAATTTGTGTCCATTGTGGCAAAATAATTGTAGTAAGTGATCATCCAGATCATTTAGCAGTTTGTTCAAGTTGTCCAATAGGCGAAATACCAGAAGCAGAATTGAAACAAGTTGAAAAATCTAGTGAAGAATTTGCAAAACTATCAAAGGAAGTAAGCAGAAATGACTTGTAAGAGAGGACACGAAAGTTGGTTTATGACAAAGCGTGTAGATAGAAAGACTAAAATATGTGAATTCATACTAGCATACAGGATGAAAGAAGGTGTGGGAGATAATGTTATATTTTGTGGAGATTTACGGAAGAATAAAAAAATACCAGATGGTTATATACATCTAACGACATGAAAGATGAATCCAATTATGATTGGTTTCGACATGGAATAACAAATTATGATGTGTGTTGTGTATTATTCTTCATTCATCCTTGGCAGAGTTTAGATGTAGAAATTAAGCGTGATTGGACAAGTAGTGGAGATGGGTACATTCCGTGCCCAGATTGTCTAGTCAGGCTAATGGAAAAAGAGAACGGAAAGATAGAGTTATATAACTAGAGTATTGTTATAGAATATGAGTATTTGGGACGATCTTAAACCAGTGGAAGAGATGAATTACTGCAAGTCAGATCTAAAAACAGGTAAACCACTAATAGTTGCAGACCTGATTAATAATACTAAATATAACACAAGTCATTGGAAGTGGGAAGGATTTGAAAAAGATGGAGTAACACCAGTAAAGTATGATTGTGAGTATATAGCAGATAAGAAGGATAGAAGTGGTGCGAGAGCAAAATTGAGGAAATTTGCATGAGACACATAGGTGAAAGTAAAGAGAATGATGATTATTGGACAGTTAGTTCAACAATAGTTGGAGAATACAGTGAAGAAGAAGTTTATAATTTAGAAGATGCAAAATCAAAAGCAAATGATTGGAGTGGAGTTGTGCAAGATAAAAGTGGAGACAGAGTACATGTTTCAGACGGATATAAAAAAGCGAGGGCGAGGATGAGGGCGAGAGAAGATGCAGAATAAGGAAATATCAAAAGACATAACACAGCACAGGAATGATGCAGAGAAGACAATCACAGAGTTAAAAGTGATGCGATCAAATATTGATCGCAGTGGAGAAGATTGGAACAAGATCGTAACAGCTAGGATAGAACACCTTAAATCATTCATAGAATCTCTAGATAAGCAAGAGAAAGAATTTGAGCATTTTAAATAACTGATCTGCTTAGACATTATACTATCTAAAATAAAGGTTTATATTAATAACAGTATAGATCCACAATAATGCCATTGGATGATTTTAATATGGAAGATACTCCACAGAAAGTAGAGAAGCTAGTACGAGATGATATACCAGTTGTAGATTGTATAAATATCAGTAAAGATGAATGGACTGAACTTAAAAAGAAACACTCTGAAACATTCCTAAAAGATTGGCTTGTTGATACAATTCGACAGAATAAGATACCTCCTCCATACACACCTTACACGGAGGATGAAATAAAGTCAGAGTATCAGAAACTAAAAGCTTTTGATACAAGTGTGTTAAAATCTAGTGATACATACTACATTAAACATGATATAGATGACAAGTGGGATAAGCCTATGGGTATAATGTGGAAGATGAACAACACGGGAAATAAATGCAGTAATTACTTCCAACAAGTTAGTAGATTCAGGAGTGACAGTACAGTAGCATACGGAGTGGAATTCACTTGGAATAACGATCAACTTCTCCGTAGAACACTTAACGCACTCTGGACACTAAAAATAGATAGAGTGAACTACTCCACACTAATCACAATCATGCAACTTCGAGGATACATTCCATCCCAATTCAAACCAGTTATAGCCAAGGCACTCTATGATATGTATGAAGCTGAAAGTACATTTGATATGAGTATGGGTTGGGGAGATAGACTTTGTGGCTTCTCTGCAAGTAAGCATGGTAAGTACTACTACGGATGTGATCCAAATACAAGTACATTCCCAGACTATAAGAGACAAATTCCATTCTACGGAGAAGATATAGAATATGACATACATAATCTACCAGCTGAAAGTCTAATGCAACCACCAAAGAAAGAGATAGATCTATGTTTCACAAGTCCTCCATATTTCAGTAAAGAAAAATACAGTGAAGATAAGAATCAATCCTACATCAAATTCCCACTATTCAGGGATTGGCTTAGAGAATTTCTATTCAGAGCAATAGACTATCAATGGAAATATCTAAAGAGTGGTGGAACTATGATCGTAAATATATCTGATGTATTCATTGACGGAGATTGGAATGTCATATGCGACCCAATGAACGAACACATAGATTCATATAACGACAGTGAATATCAGGGACACATGGGAATGAAGATGGCTAAAAGACCTAACGTGAAGAGTGGTCAAGATGGAAACTTTGCAGAACCAATGTGGGTGTGGAAGAAGAAATGAAAATCGCAGTATGTGATGTATGTGAGACTAAAGAAGTATTTACTGGTGTATGTCCTCTTGTAACTAAAGATATTTGTAAAAAATGTAACTCAAGAGAGATGACATTAGAACCTATCATA
>Ga0066376_10003619_pt1 | contig 13702 bp, 13 predicted proteins | sample Knorr_S15_td_Bot_FD_77009 | JGI IMG/M metagenome (GOLD analysis project Ga0066376, IMG submission 77009) | Marine microbial communities from Southern Atlantic Ocean transect - Knorr_S15_td_Bottom_ad_5009_LV_A | ecosystem: Environmental > Aquatic > Marine > Oceanic | place: Southern Atlantic... | reverse complement strand
GGGCCTTGAGGCGTCCGACGACGAGGCGGTCTGGTGTGTCGCCGGCATGCACCACGTCCTGCTCCACACAGTCGGGCGCCGGTCCGGCAACGAGCACAAGGTGGCGTTGCCGTTCTGGCGCGACGCCGAAGGGCACCGCATCGTGGTCGGGTCCTTCGCCGGGGCGACCCGGGATCCGTCATGGGTCCTGAACCTGCGGGATCGGACGGCCAACCCCCGGGTTCGGGTTCGGATCCAGGGAGGCATGTTCTGGTCGGAGCAGGAGGTCCTGGACGCCGGGCCGGAGCGCGACGCCCTGTGGGCGGCGATGCTGGAGGACCGGGCCTGGTACGCCGACTACCAGGCGAAGACCGAACGGGTGATCCCCCTCGTGCGGTTGGCTGAAACCGAGGCCATCACCGACTGATCGACACGGCTGTGTTGATTGATTGACGGGCGCGACCGTTTGTTACTTCAGTTCGCTGGTTTCTCACAGACTCTGTGAACACACTGAACTCGAATCGCCAGGTCACCGTAATCTTGCAGTCGAAGTGGCAGCACTCAACCGACCCGATCAGCAAGATGTCCGAGGTTTGCGGAGCTTGTTTCGACAAGTGAAACGAACCAGAGGAGCCAAAGGTAACATTGGCGGACGACTACCTGTCGGCTGGTCCACTTCCGAGGCGAACCGTTCAAACCATAACGCTCGACGGTGATCCCGATCTCGAGGAATTCAGACGATGAACAAGAAGTTGACCACAGCGCCGAGCATGACAACCACGAATGATTCATCGAACGACTACCCCATCCGCGCCGTCGAACGCGTCTGTAACGTCCTCGACCTCTTGCAGCATTCGCTTGAGGGTGTGTCGCTTCCTGACGTCGCGGCGGGCACGTCACTGCCGAAGAGTTCGGCATTTCGATATCTTTCGGCTCTCGAGGCTCGAAACTATGTCGAGCGCGACGAGCAGACCGCTTTGTACCGAGTCGGACTCGCCTTCCAACCCCACAACACCCGTCAACTTGAAGCATTTATCGGTCAGGCCAGCGGTCCGCTCCGACGACTCCGTGACGACACGGGCGAGACAACGAACCTGGGCACGCTCGATAGGGCGATGGTCGTTCACAGTCTCGTCTTCGAGAGTAGTCAGATGATGCGCCTGGCCGCCCGAGTCGGGGATCGTGCCCCGATCCACTCGACCGCCATGGGCAAGGCGATGGCAGCCGAACTGCCTGATGAGCGTGTGCTGGCGATGTTGAACGCAGTTGAGATGGCCTCCTTCACCGAAACTACGATTACTAACCCGGAGGCGTACCTATCCGCGCTCGAGGTGGTCCGACAACAGGGATACGCCGTTGACGATCTTGAGAATCAGGCCGACGGTCGATGTGTGGCCGTGGCACTTCAGGGCATGCCTTTCTCTTGCAGTATCAGTGTGAGCGCGCCAGCACGAAGGTTGACCCGCGATAAGGCACCGGGCGTCGGCAAGCAACTTCACGGCGTTGGCCTCCAGCTCGTTCGCCACTACCTCGCCGAAGCCTGAGATCTGGAAGAATCGGATGAGCCGGACTCTTCTCGGTGGTGTGCGATCAGCCTTTAGAGCTCGGTTCACCAGCGCAGTGGAGCACCGCTGACGGTTCGCACTGTGAGATAGCCGGCGGCTCTCGGATCGTTTGCTTGTGGCATGCCCGAGTCGCTCGGCCACCGTTGAGCAAGTGCGAGGCGGCTACCACATTCCAAGGCTCGCGATGTCTCGAATGACACGGTCTAGCACGAGATCGCTCATGCCGCGGTCCACTCGGGGCAAGCCGATTTGACCCTCCCAAGGGTACGGAGCGGTCGACCTCAAGTTCGAACATAACATTCCCCGTTGATCGGGGATGGCCACAACCAAACAGCACCCAGAATGAAATGCCCGATTTCCATTGGAATAGCGGCCGCGCAACGGCTGTAGCCTTGGAGCACCCATTATCACTATGCCAGGGGTAACAGCATCATGGATCTTGAAACACCCACCATGGGCGACAGAAACTCCGAACCAGCGCAACCTCCGCCGCACGCCTCGAAAGGATTTCCGCTCGGTGCTGGCGCCACAACCGGTTGGTGCATCTTCGATGCCGACGTTCCGTATCCGGTCGCGGTGTTGTTCGACTCAGCGATCGACCACAACAGCAGAGCGATGAAGGGTTTCTGCGAGCGCAATCACGTATCTCTGGCACCCCACGGCAAGACAACCATGGCGCCGGCACTCTTCAGACGCCAGATCCGCGACGGTGCCTGGGCGATGACTGCCGCCACTACGTGGCAGGCCAAGACGATGCGGGAGGCTGGAGTGAAACGGGTCTTGATCGCCAACCAGGTCGTCGTTCCCGGCGAGATTGAATGGTTGGCGAAATCGCTCGACGAGGGCTTCGAGGTGTATTGCTACGTTGACTCCCTCGAGGGTGTCAACATCATGAATGAGACCTTGGTGCGTGTCGAGCCGGCCCATCGACTACCGGTGCTGCTCGAGATGGGGATCACGGGAGGACGGACCGGGGTACGCACGATCGCCGACGGGCTGCTCGTCGCCGCGGCGGCGGCCCGGTCACCCCACCTCGCTCTGACAGGGACATCCGGGTTCGAGGGGATTCTCGGTCCGATGGGGGATCGGCCTGTCGAAGAGGGGGCCGACGAGTTCCTCGACCAGATCGTCGAACTGACCCATGCGATCGAAGCCAAGGGTTGGTTTGAGCCGACACCAGAGGTGATCGTCACTGCTGGTGGCAGCGCTTTCTTCGACCGCGTCGTCGACCGTTTCGGACAACTCAACATCGAATCCCCGCTCCGGATTGTGATCCGCAGCGGCTGCTACATCAGCCACGATGATGGTTCGCTGCACCAGGTCTCTCCGATGGGTGCGACACCGCGTACCGGCCACGACGATCGACTCGTGCCAGCGATCGAAATATGGGGCGTGGTGTTGTCACGGCCCGAACCCACGCTAGCCCTGGTGGGCATCGGAAAACGCGACGCGTCGACCGACGGCCTGTTGCCGATCCTCAAGAAGGTGCGACGCCGCGGTTCCACACAGGTCGAGACCGTTACAGGGAATCGGGCCATAGAGATCCATGATCAACATGCCTATCTGGAGATTGACCCGGCAGATCCACTCGGAGTTGGTGACCTCGTCGGTTTCGGCATCTCGCACCCGTGCACGACCTTCGACAAATGGCGAGCGATCCCGATTGTCGACGACGATTACCAGGTCGTCGAGATCGCCGAAACACTGTTCTGACGCTCGGGCTGATCGTTGTCAGTATTGGGTGTCGCGCTCGTACGGAAACATCGGCCGGGGTCGATACTTGTACTCGAGAGCGCTGATATCGGCACTCGTAGAGCCAGGCGTGTTGAGGTAGATCATCTCAGCTGCGATCGGCTCGTAGGTCGCACGTGGCGAGTGAACACCCTTGGCAACGATGATCGGTTGTGTTAGCGGGTCGAGGCCAGCGCTGACAAGTTCTTGTCGACTGGTGTTACCGCGGGGACGTGACGTCAGCAACACCATGTGATCGTCGTCGGTGTGGACCAACGCCCTTGGACCGGCGTCGTAGAAACGAAAGCCGCCGTGAGTGGGTCCGGTGTCTTCGAATTTCCCGTCATCGAGCATCTGAACGACCCCTCGAATCGCGACAGGATTGCCGTGTAGGTCGTCGGTTTTGCCGCCGACTTCGAGTTCGACGGTGGCACCGACGCCGGCATCAGCACAGGCGGCGACAGACGCCGGATCGCACAAGGAATGGAACAATCCGCCCACACCGAGACGCTGCGCGGCCGCCAGCACGTGGGTCGAGTCGCCAGGACTGCCAGCGCCCACGTTGTCACCGACGTCAAGCAGCACGACCGGGTGGGCCGCCGACTGAGCAGCGTGACGAAGTGCTTCGTCGATAGCGATCCCGTCGCCTTCGAGTTCAGGGCGAACCTCCCACGCCGCACGAGCGAGTTCGCGAGCAATCTCGCCGGCCAACTCGGCGTCGGCATCGGTGACTGCCAAGAACGCCATCCCCATCTCCTCCACATCGGCGTAGGGGAACCCCTCTGCGATGCTGACGGAAAGCACGCCAGGCCGCGTCGCCGCCTCGGCAGCCAACGCGACGAGCTCTTTCATTGGCGAATCGCTCGTACCTTGCCGCAGGATATTTACGGCCAGTGGTGGCTTTTCGATAACCATCACCGGGCGAATCTCACCGCGAACCACGCGGAAGATCAGATCGGCGCACTGCCGAGCACGGAGGCGAGGATCGAGATGCGGGTTCGTCATGTAGATGTTGACGACGGTGGCGAGTTCGACCATCCGGGCCGAAACGTTGGCATGCATGTCGTAGGTAATTCCGATCGGAACGCTGGCACCAACGAGTTGGCGTACGCGTTCGAGCACTTCGCCATCGGCGTCACGATGAACTTCGGACGCGGCGGCGCCGTGCAGCGCCAGCAGAATTGCGTCCCATGGCCCACCGTCGTCGAGCGCGGTCAGCAGCCGGGCGATGATGATGTCGAGCGCCTCTGTGGTGATCGCTCCCATCGGATTGAGGTCAAAATACACCAACGGCACCAGTTCTACGTCAGCGTCCGCTGCAGCGGCTTCGATGAAGCCCGCCAAGGTGGCTTGTGATCCGGCGTATTTGGCGATCAGCCCGTCACCCTCATCAGGGCCGCTGGCCAGGAACTGCTCCAGACTCGCTGGAACCGGAGCGAACGTGTTCGATTCGTGGTGGAAGCCGAGAGTCGCAACGCGCATGAGATTCCTTTGCTGTGAAGAGACGATCGACTAGGCGGGCGAGGGGCTCGATACCCGACGGAGAACTTGGCCGGGGCGATCGGTCCCGATCGCCCCGTGATCCAACATGACGTGGCCGCCGACGATCACCACATCGATGCCAGTTGGCGGATGGGCGCTCTGGCCGAACTCGGAGTTGTCGATGACCGTCTCGGGATCGAAGATCACGACGTCGGCGACCGCTCCGACAGCAAGCGTGCCCCGGTCGGTCAACCCCAGGCGCCGAGCCGGCTCGGCGGTCATCTTTCGCACCGCGTCGGCCAGTTCGAGCACCCCCTTCTGGCGGACGTATACGCCCAGAACACGAGGGAAGGTTCCGAAGTTGCGCGGGTGCGGACAGGCGGTGGGTTGCTCGAGCGGGATCGCGTTACCGTCCGATCCGATGACCGACAGCGGATGAGCCAGAAACTTCGCAACGTCTTGCTCGCTGCGGTAGAAGAGCACCACATGCAACTCGTTGCCATAGCGCTCGCACAGTTGCAAGGTCAGTTCGTAGGGATCGACTCGCTCGCTTGCGGCGAGCTCTTCGAGCGTCTTGGTGATGCCGTGGCCGTCGGGGCTGCTGCTCACGACGAAGCGGTCCCATAACCAGGGAATCCCACCGAACCAGCCTTTGGTCATGTCGTCAAGGGCGCGTTGGCGCTGTTCGGGGTCGGCGAGCCTGGCGCACATCGCCTCGGTGCCGCCGGCTTGCAGCCAGGGTGGCAAGTATTGCGTCAACGACGATGACGAGGCGTCGTAGGGATAGACGTCGAAGAAGATGTCGATGCCCTCTTCCCGTGCCTCGTCGAACATCGTCAACAGTTCAGCTCCGTGCCCCCAACGATCCGGGCGGTTGATCGCCAGGTGACTGAACTCGACCGTTACACCGGTTTGCCTGCCGATCTCGATCGCCTCAGCTACTGATGCACGTTCGTCCGGTGCGATCGCCCGCGCATGTGTGGCATATAGCGCGCCTCGGGCGGCCAGGACTCGCGCTAGCGCGGCGACCTCATCAAAGTCGCCATAGGAACTCGGCACGTGGGTCAGCCCCGTGCTCATCCCGAACGCCCCTTGTCCGAGGGCGAGATCGAGATCGCGTTCCATCCGACTCAGTTCCTCGGCAGTGGCCGGCCGGTTGTCGACGCCCATCGCTGCCACCCGCAGTGTGCCGTGACCGGCCAATGGGGCAACGTTGATCGCCAACCCCTGCTCGTGCAATGCGTCGGCATACCCATCGAAATCAGTCCACCATGGGGTGATTGGTGCTGTGGCCCGAGCAAGGTGATCGGCGTGCAGGTCGAGCCGTTCGGGTTCAATCGGAAAAGCTGAAAACGAACAGTTTCCGACAACCTCGGTCGTCACACCCTGGCGCAGCTTGCTATCACCGGTGCCGTCAGCGAGCAGGGTTAGGTCGGAATGTGTGTGGATATCGATGAAGCCTGGGCACACGACCCGACCGACGGCATCGATCGTTTGACCGGCGACAGCGTCGGCGTCGATGATGCCGACGGCGGTGATCCGGCCACCGGTGATACCGACGTCGCCCGCCCGGGCTGGGCCCCCCGTACCGTCGATCAGAGTGGCATCGCGGATGATCAAATCGAACATGTCGAACCTCGCATGAGTGAGCACAATCGTCGAGCGACCGTATCACTGCAATGAAATCATGAATCCACTAGATGAAAACTGGCACGTTCAATCGGGTGAACACCGACACACACGACGAACTCAATCCTGCCGGACACCAGAGCGGATCGGATGGACCCCAGGCTTTCCCAAGGTGGAAGCCGATCGCGACCGATATCTAGAGTCATCTGCCGTTCAGCCCAACCGTCGAAGCGAACGGTTCGTCTTCGTGTCGGGCCAAGCGTCGGTCGATGCCACCGAGGCCATCATCTCTGGCACATTCGAGGAAGAAATGCGCCGATCGATGGCCAACGTCGAGAGTGCCCTCGCTTCAGCGGGTCTGACGCTGCGAGACGTGGTGTGGGCGACGAGATATGTCCATGACTCAGCCGACGGGCCTCGCTACAACGAGATCTATCGCGATTACTTCACGGCGCCGCTGCCTACCAGAACGACGATCTCGAACTGTCTCTCGCCGGCGCTCAAGTTCGAGATCGACGTGATCGCCGTGCGACCGAACTAGCGAACTAGCGAACTCAGGTCTCGGTGGCATCCATGAGGCCACGGATGTACCCGTATGCGAACAGGCGCCCGAGCATCGTGTAGCCGGGTTCTCCGTCGTCCTCGCCAACCAACTGGGGAACGTGATCGGGCCGAATCGGACCATCGAACCCGACCTCACGATAGGCCCGCATCGCTTCGACCATGTCGGTCTGGCCGGTGTCCAGCCACGTCTCGACGAACGACTCGGCCGTGCCGATCACGTCGCGAAAATGCACATAGGCGATGTGCCTGCCGAGTTGTCTGATAACCGCCGGGATGTCGATGCCCATCTCGGAGAACGTGCCCTGGCAGAAGGTGATCGCGTTAGAGGGGGACGGGACCAAGCTCAGCAGCTGCTCGAAGCCATCGACACAGTGCATGACCCGGTCGTTGCCCAACAGCGTCGGGAGTGGTGGATCATCGGGATGCATGGCCAGGATCACCCCTGCGTCTTCGGCGACGGGAATGATCTCCGTCAGGAACGCTTCGAGGTTGGTCCAGAGTTGCTCACCCTTGGCACCTGGCTCGAGTGACGCCCGGAACGGTTCACGGCCGGGGATTCGGGCGCTCTCCAGATCGTTGAGATCGAACGCAGTCACCTTCGCCCCACCGCGCTCAGGGGTGTCGACGCTGGTGCGAATCCAGTCGGTCCCGGCCATGAAGTTGTAGCAGATGAGCGGAACACCGATCTCGCCGAGATGCCGTACGAGGGTCTTCATCTGCGCCATCTCGGTGCCGTCATCGCGGCCGAGCTTTATGTTCTCGATCGGCAGGTATCCCTCGACGACGCCCAACCGCATCCCATACGACTCGATTCGGGCCTTAACCTGGTCGAGCACGGAGAGATCGGGACCTGGGTATCGGGCGACGATCTCAGCGACGCCGGTTTGGGCAGCCAAGGTCAGGTTCTCGTGCGAAAGAGGGGTTAGTACAGAGGCGAGTTTCATCGGTCGACACTCAAAAGACGATCAGCCCTCGTGCCTGTTCGCCGGCCGCCAACGCTCGAAACGCCTCGTCGGCCTCGTCGAGGTCGTATCGCTTCGTGACCAGCTCCTCGATCTTGAGTCGGCCGGCCATGGCCAGATCGACCATCTTCGGAAACTCGACCATCGGATTGCCACCGCCGTAGCGAGAACCGGCGATTCTGCGTTCGCCGGACATCAGCAGAGCTGGATCGACCGGAAAGGTGTGCCCTGTGCCAGGGAGGCCGAGCACGACCTCGATGCCTTGTTTAGACAGGATTTGGAGGCCCTGTTCCATAGCGGTGGCGTTGCCGACCGCGACGACACTGGCGTCCACGCCCTCAGTCGTCAAGCTCAGGACCTCTTTCATCAAGTCCTGCTTGGTGGAGTTGATGGTATGAGTAGCACCTAACTGGCGCGCCAACTCGAGCTTCGAATCGAGCACATCGACGCCGATGATTGGATAGGCGCCGCTCGCCGCCGCCCCTTGGACAGCGTTCAATCCGACACCACCACAGCCAATGATCGCAACACTCTGACCTGCCCGGACTCCGGCAGTATTCACGACCGACCCGAAACCGGTGGTGACCGAGCACCCGATCAGGGCCGCCAGTTCAAGAGGGAAATCGGGACGAACCCATACGGCGGCAGCTTCGGCGACCACGATATAGGGCCCGTATGTTGCAGGTCCGTAGTGGTTGACATCATCTCCATTGCGATGGAATCGTGTACCGCCGCCGACCATCTTGCCGATCGGTGGTGTGTTCCGACAGAGCGCCGGAAATCCGAGCGCACAATACTTACACGCCCCACAATCGGGAGCCCAGGAAATGATGACGTGGTCGCCCGGGACCAATGTCGTGACGCCCTCGCCGATCGACTCGACGATTCCCGAACCTTCGTCACCAAGAACGATCGGCATCGGAATCCCGGTGTGCGATCCGTCGTATGCATGGAGGCAGCTATGACACACGCCGCTGGCCACCATCTTGACGCGGACCTCGCGGAAACCGGGCTCGTCGAGCTCGAGCTCCACCATCTGCATCGGTTCTCGGGGCGTGACCAGTACTGGTGCCGTGATCAGCATGCTGTGTTTCCTTTCGAGTTGTCGAATCGCGTTCGCTCATCCACACCAACCGAAAGCCGCTTGGCATTTTCAGACTGCAGTGGATCAAACCGGTAGGACGGGATGCTTTCGACTATGTTGAGTAAAAGTTTACATGTCGGGATTGAGTCAAGCGAACTGCCACCGAGCAGTTCGATGCGGCGCTTGACCCGGCTCGCTAAGGAACGTTATTGAGGCTGGGGTACGTGACGAGATGACCCCCGACGTCGTCGTGGACACTGCGTGCGAGCTCGGGGAAGGGCCGACATGGGATGCCTCTCGGCAACGGTTGTTGTGGCTCGATGTCGACGGTCAGGTCCTCCATCAGTTGGACGGGGCGGGACGTCATACCGCCATGAGCATCGATCAGCGCGTCAGTGTCATCGTGCCCGATGTCGACGGTCAGTTGGTTGCCGTGGCCGGCCTGACGGTGGCTCGTATCGACGAGTTCGGCCACCTCGGGCCGGCGATTGCCACGCTGCCCCCGGATGGTGACGGTTTGGCGAACGATGGTCGATGCGACCCGATGGGTCGCTTGTGGGTGGGTACAGTCGACCGTTCCGGAGAAGCGAAGGCCGGTCTGTTCTGCGTCGAGGCCGACGGCTCGGTCAGGCGGGTCCGCAGTGGGGTGGCCCTCTCAAATGGCATCGACTGGAGCCCCGATGGCCGAGTCTGCTATTACGTCGATTCGCTCACCTACCGCGTGGACATCTTTCATCTCGACACCGATGGCCTCCCAACTCGGTCCGAAACCCTTGTAGAGATGGACTCGATACCCGATGGTCTCAGCGTCGATGCAGAGGGCGGAGTCTGGGTGGCCCTCTGGGATGGCGGCGCAGTCCACCGATATACGCCGAGTGGTCGGCTCGACCGCGTGGTGACAGTCCCCGGGGGGTTTATCACCAGTTGTGCCTTCGGGGGCCCGCAACTGACAACGCTGTTCATTACGACCGCCCGCGGCGGTTTGCCTGAAGCCGAGCTGCGTTCACAGCCGCACGCCGGAGCCCTCTTCGCTCTTGATGTCGGCGTTCCGGGGCGGGGCTACACCCCATTTGGCCGGGCGACCTAGACGCCAACCGCAGGGTGGCCCGAACCGGTTGCCTGCCTTGTGGCAGCCCTGTCCGAGTATCCCGTTCTCCAAGGAGACGGTTTTCATACCTCCGGAGGAAGACAGACCAGAGTTTCAACGGTGCCTGTGAAACTCAGCGATCCAGCGCCGAACGGTACAACCCAGGTCTCTCCTCGCTGCACAGGTTCCGAACCTCCATCCCAACTGAGTTCACCGGAACCCTCGGTGACGACGAGAACGGCAAAGCTCGGTCGGTCTAGTACGACACGGCTTGAGCATTTCACGAGACAGGCCGAAAAGAACGTGTTTGCCTCTGGCGGGAAGAGGTCGAAGACCGTCCCTCCGCTTTGACGCGACGATTCGATCCGACCTGGAAGGAGTTCGGAGATCCGGTCGCCCCGATATCCACCGAGATCGAAGCACGAGAGCGCGAGCTCCCAGCTCAGGCCAAGCGTTGCTTGATCTTCGGTGAGGCCGAAGTTCTCGTACTCGGCCAGCACCGAGAATGACGTCGGCTCTTGGAGTTCTGTCAATGTGACGCCCGGGCCGATCGAGTGGGGAAGTCCCGCCTTGACGAAGAAAACCTGGCCGCTCTCGACGTCGAATTGATTCATTGCCGAGAGCATGGCGGCCACGTCGTGACGCTCGATCCAACGGCGAAGCGTTGCGCGATCGATGTCCTCTCGCATGCCTAGCCAAACCTTGGCACCAGGAGTTGCGTCCATAATGATCCAGCCTTCGGTCTTGCCGAAGACACTCGCGAGGTTTCTCGCTGCGAAGGATCGAGTGGGATGGCAATGTACGGGTAGGCGTTCACCAGCATCGAGGATCTTGACCAGCAGCCCACTCTCACCTCCGAAGTGATCGGCCAGTTTCTGGCCCAGCCAGCCCTGGGGGTCGTCGTCGACGAGGTCACGGAGACTTTCAGATTCGAGCGTCCTAGACACGCCGACGTCATGCGACATATCGGCACCCAGCATCGACTCTGGCAGCCGGGTCAACGAGCCGACCCAGTCCTCCGGCCCGCTGAAGCCCCCAGGTTCCACTCGAAACGTGTCGATACCGCCGCCACCCTTGTAGTACACGGGCACCCGATTGTCGGGCATTCGCAACGGCGCGTGTACCTGTTTCACAACACCCTCAGAGTCGACTGCTAGCGATCGGGCGCAGCCAGACTCACCGTTCGAGCCGCAGTGACGAGCGCCTCCGTATAGGCGGTCTGGGGATTGGCGAGGATCTCGGAAGTCCGGCCTGCCTCGACGATCAGCCCGTCTTTCATCACGATGACCTCTTCGCAAAGACGGCTGACGACGCCCAAGTCATGCGACACCATCACCAAGGTCAGCCCGAATTGTGATCTCACATCCATGAGAAGGTTCAGTACTTGTGCTTGCACGGAGACATCGAGAGCGCTGACAGGTTCATCCGCATACAACACGCTGGGCCTTACCGAAATCGCTCGGGCGATGCCCACCCGCTGGAGTTGACCGCCAGAAAGCTGGTGAGGGTAGCGCTGCAGAATCTCGCTATCGAGCCCCACCCGCTCGAGCCACTCGGTCAACTCAGTGTCGGACGGTACACGCCGCTCCAAGGAGCGTACGGGCTGACCCAGCGCACGGCGAATGCTCATACGAGGGTCGAGTGAGCGGCGAGGACTTTGGAAGACGATCTGGTTTCGGCGCCGCAGGTCCGCTTGCGACTCTGAGAGCCATTCACGGATGTCCCGGCCATCAAACCTGACCTCGCCATGCTGGTGGTGCAGCAGCCCACACAACACGCGGACCAGAGTTGACTTACCCGAACCAGACTCTCCGACCACCCCGAGCGTCGATCCGTCCTCGATGTTGAGGGTCAGGTCGCGAAGCGTCCAGGCGTCGTCGTGCTCGCGCACACGGGCCTTGCCATAGCGGAAATGCAGCCCACTGACTTCAACCAGCGGCGGCATTCACAGTTCCTTCAGCAGGATTCCAGCATCGGAATCGGTGTCCGTGTTCACCGATCATTGTCGGTGGAGGTTCGCTGCATGCGTCGGACGCGAAATCGCAGCGATCACGAAAACGACAACCAGTTGGGAAATCGCCCAACGCCGGCACAGAGCCACGGATGACGTCAAAGCGGCGGCCTACATATTCTTCCAACTCATGCGAATCTGCGAGGCCAGGGTTGGCCGCAAGCAGAGACTCGGTATATCGATGCCGCGATGTGCGAACGACAGCTGTCGTCGGCCCGACCTCAACAAGGCGACCTCCGTATAGGACTGCTATCTCCTCGCAAACGAACCGCACTACTCCTAGGTCGTGGCTGACGAAGAGAATACCCATGCCGCGTTCATCGCTGAGCTGTACGAGGAGTTCGAGGATTCCCTCCTGGACCGTCACATCGAGCGCAGTCGTCGGTTCGTCAGCGATCAGGAGCTTCGGGTCACACGCAATTGCCGAGGCGATCAGAACGCGCTGCTGCTGTCCACCCGAGAGTTGATGGGGGTAGCGACGCAGCAACTGCTCCGGATCGGGCAACTGAACCTGCGCCAGTAGGCTTAGGACCCGCTCACCCACCTCCTTGCGCGAGAGGTTCATATGAATGCGGATCGCCTCGGAGACCTGGCGCCCAATCCGCATCATGGGGTCGAGCGCCCTCGCTGGGTCCTGCAGGATCAGGCCGATGTCTCCGCCACGTACCTTGGCCATCTCGGTCTCGGATCGACCAAGCAGTTCGCTTCCCTCGAAGGTGATCGAACCGGTCACCTTGGCATCAGCGGGTTGGAGCCCAACGATACTCATCGCCGTCATCGTCTTGCCTGAGCCGGACTCGCCGACGAGTCCGACTCGACGACCGGTGGGCAGGTCGAGAGCATCGATGTGGACGATCTCGTGCGGACCGATCGAAACGCTCAAATCTCGGATCTCGAGCATCAGAAGATTCCGGTCCTCGCCTGCTGTGGATCGAGAATCGTTCGCAGTCCGTCGCCAAGCAAGTTGAAGCCGAGCACCGTGAGCACGATTGCGATGCCCGGAAAGAACATCAAGTAGGGGGCCGCCTCGAGCAGTGGCTGCGCCTCGTTGAGAAAGCGACCCCATGAAGACGTCGGCGGCTGAACGCCTACGCCTAGAAACGAAAGCGCCGCTTCGATGAGGATGGCGGCGGCAAACATCACCGAGGCGAGCACGATCAGCAGGGGACCAATATTCGGCAAGACATGATTCATGAGCACGAACCGCCTACTCCGACCGTAGGCAAAGGCAGCTTCGACATAGTCGAGAGCAAGAACCTGCGTTGCGGGTCCGATCGTGACGCGAGCCGCCACGGGAATGAACCACACGATGATGGCGAGCGTCGCAGTCGTGTTTCCCGGACCAAGCTTCGTAGCCAGCACGAATGCGACGAGAATTCCCGGGAGCGAGAGCCCAACGTCGGCGATTCGGCTGAGTGGCCCTTGCCACCTGGGTCCGGTACCTGCGACGAAAAGACCGAACAGCGCACCGATGGTGACCGCCACGGTGGTCGACAGGACGCTGACGTACAGCGAGTTACGAGCACCCAACATGAGCTGTGTGACCACGTCGCGGCCGAGACGATCGGTTCCGAATATGTACCTATCCCTTCACGGAGGGAGCAACCG
>Ga0066376_10003618_pt1 | contig 13702 bp, 11 predicted proteins | sample Knorr_S15_td_Bot_FD_77009 | JGI IMG/M metagenome (GOLD analysis project Ga0066376, IMG submission 77009) | Marine microbial communities from Southern Atlantic Ocean transect - Knorr_S15_td_Bottom_ad_5009_LV_A | ecosystem: Environmental > Aquatic > Marine > Oceanic | place: Southern Atlantic... | reverse complement strand
CTCGTCAATACCATGTTATTCTCCTTATTATCAATTGATAAAGGCGTATTGCCTTTGTAGACTGGGTGAACTTATCTTACCAACATAGATTAGTATAACTACTATGCAGCTTAATATCAAGGAACTTATAGTAAACACTATAACATAAAGATTCAGTTCACCAAATATATGCTAAAATGGGTTCAAGATGGCTACAAATTACTACAAGACACTGGGCGTATCTAAAAGCGCCGACGAAAAAGACATAAAGCAGGCCTACAGAAAATTGGCCCGCAAGTATCACCCTGACCTCAATCCGAACGACAAAGAGGCGGAGAAGAAGTTCAAGGAGATCAACGAGGCCAACGAGGTCTTGTCGAGTACCGAGAACAGAGCGAATTACGATCAGTATGGTGATAACTGGAAACACGCCGAACAGATGCGTAATTCTGCCAATGGTGCGCCATACCGGTGGCCCAGTGGCGGCGGCTCCTATACGAATTCCGATTTCAGCATGTTCGGAAATATGGAAGACATGGTAGGTGGGCTCGGCGGTGTGTTCGGTGGCGGACGCCGCAGGGCTGCCAGAAGGCCTAACGTCGATGTGCCGGTGGAGGTTACTCTGGAGGAGGCCTTCGCTGGAGCAAAGCGGCAGGTAAACTTGCCTTCGTTCAGTGGCAGTCGCCGCATAGAGGTGACGATTCCCGCTGGCGTGAAGACTGGCTCCCGCGTTCACATATCGGTGGACAAGGACACGCAGCTATTCTTGCGTATCACTGTGGCTGCTCACCCCAACTTCAGGCTGCAGGGTGCCGATCTCTACACAGATGTGGATGTGCCCTTCGAGGACGCTATCCTGGGCGGAGACATAGAGGTTCGAACGCTAAAGGGTAAGCTGAGTCTCAAGGTGCCGCCGGAGAGCCAGGCTGGGCAAAACATACGGCTGGCCGGACAGGGTATGCCAGCCCTGAACGACAAGGGCACTCGCGGCGATCTGTATGTGGCGCTGCGGCCTACCCTGCCGAAGGACCTCACCGACGAGGAGCGGGACCTTTTGGCCAATTTCAAGACTCTGCGCTCCGGTGTCGAGCCGGCGAAAACGGAGTAATTGGTCATGGCAATGGATGAGATGTTCGGCCATCAGGAGCCCATATTTATCATAAGCGTGGCTGCGCGGATGCTGGGCGTTCGTACTCAGACGTTGCGCTACTATGAGCGCCTGGGCCTTATCGAGCCCACCCGCACCCAGGGGAACCAGCGTATCTTCTCTCGCAGCGACATAGAAAGGGTGCAACGCATAAGGAACCTTATGGATGACCTTGGCGTTAATCTCGCCGGTGTAGAAGTGGTGCTAAAGCTCTTGGAGCATCTACGCAAGGCTGAAGTAGAGATGGACGCGCTGAGGACCGAAAACCAGGGACTTCGGGAGAGAATTTCGCAGTAAGGCTTGGTTTCTGGTCTAAAGGTCTGAGCAATAAAAAAAGAGGGGCGCACTTGATGTGCGCCCCTCTTTCGTAGTCTAAAATTGACTAGAGCTAGTCAGCCGCCTGCGGCATGCCGCAGAACATCTCGTAATCGATAAGCTCGGTTACAGTGGGATTGTCGCCACACAGCGGGCACTCCGGGTTTCTGCGCAGCTTCACAGTCCGGAAGTCCATGTCCAGCGCGTCGATGAGCAGCAGCCTGCCTGACAGCGACTCGCCTACGCCGAGTATCAGCTTCACCGTCTCGGTGGCCTGTATGGTGCCTACCATTCCAGGAAGCATTCCAAGCACTCCAGCCTCGGCGCAGCTTGGGACCTCGCCGGGAGGAGGAGGCGTAGGGAACAGGCAGCGGTAGCAACCCTTGCCCGGCAGATATACGGTAGCCATGCCGTCGAACAGCAGAATGCTGCCGTCCACCAGAGGCTTGTTGCAGAGGTATGCAGCGTCGTTAACCAGGTAACGTGCCGGGAAGTTGTCCGCCCCGTTCACGATAATGTCGTATTCTGGAATTATCCTGAAGGCGTTCTCTGAGGTGATGGGCTCTTCATGAAGAATCACGTTCACATCAGGGTTGTAAGCCTTCAGCGTGGCGTAAGCCGACTGGGCCTTGGACTTACCGATGTCGTCGTTCATGTGCAGAATCTGACGCTGCAGGTTAGTCACATCAACAGTGTCAAAGTCGACAATGCCGATTGTGCCTACACCAGCGAGGGTCAGGTAGATTGCTATGGGAGAACCCAAGCCCCCTGCGCCTATCATCAGTACCTTGGCATTGAGAAGTTTGCGCTGTCCTGCGCTGCCTACCTGAGGCATGATTATGTGCCGGCTGTACCTTTGAACCTGATAAGGCGTCAGCGCCTGCCCTTGAGTCTGGGTCTGGGTCATATTTTGTTGTCCTCCGTGGCCTTTAATCTTTAGATGTTTATTAGCGCTGGGCGGTGCGCTCTTAGACTTCTGATAGACACTCATTGCCTAATTCTGACATAAAAAATACTCCACCTCGAACCTTCAGGAGGGTCTCAGTGGAGAGCGGTCTGTGGATTGGCTGACTTGGGTCTAATCCCCAATTTGCCAATTTATCTCAAACCTTGCTGGCCAATTGTGGCCAATCACTGTTTTAGACCACCTGATGTGTGGTGGAGCAACAGAAGCATTTTGCGATGTAAAACATATTATCTCAGTGTGCATGGCCTTAAATCCCATACAACAAAAGTATAGCATGTGGTCAAATTCACTTCAACCAGGGGTGAGCCTGTGCCAAGGCTACAGCCAATTATACAGACGCAAGTCCGTCCGCCCGATGATAGCCGCCCGTTCGTTGACATAGACCAGTGCCGACGATATTATACGGGTCAGCGACCAGATCGACCTAATGTAGTCGGGCTTCCCAATGGCTCGAATTGAACTACTCCTTCAGATTAATGATGCGCGGTCTGATGGCCGCAGACTCCGATGCAACTTCAAGCTAACATCGAATTGAATGGCCTAGTGCTATTCGTCCTGTGTGAATCGACCCGCCGGGCGAACTTGCTATCCATACCCAACAGTCCGAACTTGGGATAGACAGCGTAGAGGTAACGGTGGAACAAAGTCAGAGACTCGTAGTTGTATCCAATAGGGTACCTCCTGCTTCCGCGGTAGCCCCTGAAGGCGGAAGTGGCTCTGTGCCCGTGGGTGGACTGGTTAGCGCCGTCAAACCCACCATGGAGAGGTACGGCGGGATCTGGTTAGGCTGGACCGGCAGTAGCACTCAACGCCGTGGCACGCACGAGCCAACGATTTCGGATCTCGGCGCTGTTCAGCTAGCGACCATTGACCTCGCTGAAGACGAAGCCAGCATGTACTACACTGGCTACTCCAATCGCACCCTCTGGCCACTGCTGCATAGCTTCCCCGGTCGCGTAGTCATCAGGCACGACACGTACAGGTTCTACAGGCGGATCAACAAGCGCTTCGCCGACGCCCTGTTTTCCATACTCAAGCCTGGCGATCAGGTCTGGATTCACGACTTTCATCTGTTCCACGTAGGGCTTGAGTTGCGGCAGCTAGGCTGGACAGGCAGCATCGGATTCTTTCTGCATGTCCCCTTCCCCGCTCACGATATTTTCTCGATTCTCCCCTGGGCCAAAGAGACCCTGGAGGCGCTCCTTCATTATGATCTGGTTGGAGTTCATACGGAGAGATACCTTCGCAACCTGCATGACACGCTGGATTGGGAGCTAGGGGGCTCTCTGGACAGCAGAGGCGTTTACTCCTATAAGGGCCGCTCTTCCAAGCTGGGCGTTTACAGCATTGGCATCGAGCCATCGATATTCCAAAGAGAGTCTTCTCGGATGGGCCAACGGCTAACCGAAGAGATATCTCTTAGTGAGGACCCTAACCATCGGCTGATCATCGGAGTCGACAGGCTGGACTACTCTAAAGGCATACCCCATCGGCTAAGGGCGTTTGAGCGCATGCTGGAACACCACTCTCACCTTCGAGGGAAGGTAACTTACGTTCAGATCTCTTCGCCGTCTCGCACGCGCGTTCCCGAGTACATCCAGGAAAAAGAACATGTGGAACGGCTGGTAGGCCAGATTAACGGAAGGTTTTCCGATGCTAACTGGGTGCCCGTCAGGTATCTGTACAGGTCATACCCCCAGAACGAGCTTGCTGGTTTTTACCACGACGCCGACGTAGGGATGGTGACCCCACTGAGGGACGGAATGAACCTTGTGGCCAAAGAATTCATTGCGGCACAGGGACAGGAAAATCCTGGCGTATTGGTCTTGTCGCAGTTCTCTGGGGCCGCCAGTTCAATGCTCGACGCAGTCATTGTGAACCCCTACGACATCGATGGGACCGCTGAGGCCACTTACAGGGCGCTGAGGATGCCTTTGGCTGAACGGCAGGCCAGTAACAAGACGCTCATGGAAGGTGTCTTTCAAAACGACGCATCAGCGTGGAGCGCGTCCTTCTTGAATGACCTGAAGCTGTATTCCACACGAGCCTACGTTTCTTAGGGATTCGTGGCTTGAAAAGCATTAGAGGGCCTTTGGCGTAGCTCTACTTATACGGCAACCTAGTTTAGTGTCACGGTCCCGTTGTTCGCCTCAATGACTAGCTCTGCTTCGCCTAGGCCAATTATGCCGGAGATGGAAGTGCTGTCCTGAGAGCCGGACGTCAAAGGCGGGCTGCTCGTGACCTCACCATTCAGCGCAGAGGCCAAAATTCGAAGACTTGGCTCCCCTGCAATCTCGACGACAACGTTTCCATTGGAGGCGAGAAACCCGTTCCTGCCGCCGGGTGTCAGTTCGCCCTGAAAATAGATATGGCCGTCGCTGGTAGCCAACTCGAAGGCACCCTTGCTTTGCTTCACACTTACCGTGCCATTCAACGTCTCAAAAGAGGCCTTTCCTATCAAGGAGAAGATGTTGATATCTCTGTCCATAGCGCCGCCTTCAAAACCGCCCTTTGCGTCGTCCAGCGAAATGCTCCCTCCGGAAGTAGTCAGCTTTCCGGATGCGCGCATGCCTTCGATTGCGATATCTCCCTTGCCGGTCGCAATGTCTATGAATGTGTCTCGAGGGGCAGTAATCGTTATGTTTGCGGCAGGCCGATTAACTTTTGAGAGGTTTCTCAGTCCAGGCAGCTGTTTGGCAGTCACGGTAACCGTATCGCCATCGTTAGTCACCTCATACGTCAGCAAGTCGGCCTTTTGGAAAGAGGTCTGAACAACGATCACGCCGGGTGGTCCTGCGATTACGTCGATGTTTCCACCGTCGCTAACGACAGCCAGCCTTGAGGAGCGGCCTACGCTGAAGGTATCTTCCTGAACGGCGCCTTGAACCACGTTGGGAGCGCATGCGGCCATTATCAATGACAGCAGTAGCAGTCCGGTCATGTAACCGCGACAGCTTATTCCGGCAGCATTTATAGCTCCTGCACCCGCCTCCCAAGTTTTGGTCCACACTCGTTGCATCTCAGGCTCCTTCAACCTAACGAACCAAGAACCGCCACAGTCACATCATTCAGGTTCTGCTTATATAAACCATAACGTACATTGGTAGTGTTAACTGTTAGAAAAGCGTGCCGTTTGTGTTTGCGTGACGATTGACGTCGAATTGAGCACTGACTTTCGCTAGTTGGATGGGATTTCAATGAGGTTAAATCTTTTAGCAGGTTGTGGTAATCAAACCCTGTAGTGCAGTCATTGTGGATGATTGCCAATCGAATTTAAGGGCAAGCTCTTTGTGATGGGAATAGTCCTTAAAAATGGTGAGAGTGACTCTTGTAGATGTCGGTTAACTCATGGTTATAAGGGTGATGCTCGATAGCGCGGCGAAGCGACAAGTAAGATGCTCGGAGGCTGGGGATGCAGGAAGCAAAAGAACTGACAGTATATGAAGAAGTAAACGTATTTTTTGACCGGGCTGCTGACCGGATTGGCCTGGAGGATGGCGTGAGAGAGATGCTGCGTCGGCCGTGGCGCGAGCTTCAGGTTTCGGTGCCTATCAGGACCGACAACGGCGATATCAAGGTCTACACAGGCTTTAGGGTTCAGCACAACGGCGCACGTGGCCCATACAAAGGGGGCGTTCGCTATCACCCCCTGGCAGATCTGGAAGAGATCCGGGCCCTGGCATCGCTGATGACCTGGAAAAGCGCCCTGGTGGATATTCCTTTTGGTGGAGCCAAGGGTGGAGTCCAATGCGACCCGCGGACTATGAGCGTGGTGGAGCTGAATCGGCTTACTCGACGGTACACTCTGCAAATAGAGCATCTTCTTGGGGTCAACCGGGACATTCCCGCGCCGGACCTTGGAACCAATGCTCAGACAATGGCATGGATGATGGACGCCTACGGTCAGGTCCACGGTTACACTCCCGGTGTAGTCACAGGCAAACCTGTAGAGCTTGGAGGCTCGGTCGGTCGGGACTCGGCTACAGGCAGAGGCGCCGTCTTCGTACTTCGAGAGTCAGCTAAGGACCTTGGCATATCACTGGAGGGTGCGCGAATCGTTGTCCAGGGTTTCGGGCAGGTCGGTTCGTGGACTGTTCAGTTACTGGGGGAGATGGGTTGCAACGTTATCGGTGTTAGCGACGTGGACGGGGCGATATACAATCCAAAGGGCATCGATGTTGAGGCCCTAATGAAGCACAAAGAAGCCACTGGCTCCGTAGCTAACTTCTCCGGTGGCGACAGCATTACGAACAGTGAGTTACTGGAGCTGGAATGTGAGTTTTTGGTTCCGGCTGCCATCGATAAGGTCATCCACCGCGAAAACGCGCCCAGAATCAAGGCCAAGGTGGTCTTGGAAGCTGCCAACCATCCTCTTACTCCTGAGGCTGACGAGATTTTGACCCAGGCCGGTGTTACCGTAATTCCAGATATCCTGGTGAACGCAGGCGGCGTCATTGTCTCGTATTTTGAGTGGACGCAGAATTTCTACCAGCACCAGTGGGACATGGAGCGGGTGAATAACGAACTCAACCAGATTATGACGCGAGCGTATAACGCGGTGAAGACGAAGGCGGATGAGGAGCGCATTACGCTCAGGGAGGCCGCTTTCCTTATCGGCGTGGCACGAGTCGCTAAAGTCTCAAGAATTCGTGGGTTCATTTAATAGCTTTTCGTTGGCCGTCTTGACCCCAAACGTCCAAAAGGCGTAGCCTTGGCCTAAATTTGACCATCAGGTCAGCATATGCCAAGGGAGAAAACATATGGAGTTCGGGTCTTTCGTTGAGTTTCATCGCCGCGAGGGCAGCACCTTTGCTGATGCGTTTCAAGAGTCGTTTGAGCATATCGATATGGCAGAAGAGCTGGGTCTGGACGGCGTGTGGCTGTCAGAAGGCCATTTCAACCCAGACAGGACGGTCCTGTCCTCGCCTCACTCGATCGCCGCTGCCATCGCTGCCCGTACCAAACGGATCAAGATTGGCACGGCCGTAAGTATTCTCCCGCTGGGCAATCCTCTCCGGCTGGCGGAGGAGACGGCCACCATTGATCAGATTAGCCAGGGAAGATTCGAGTTTGGCGTTGGTCGAAGTGGACTGCCGGGCTCTTATGAAGGCTACGGAATGTCCTACGCTGAGAGCCGCGAGAGGTTCTTTGAATATCTCGAAATCATCATGAAGGCCTGGACACAGGAGCGATTCTCCCACCAGGGCAAGTACTTCTCCTATGACGACGTTTGCCTGGTGCCAAAGCCATATCAGTCGCCGCATCCAAAGGTGCGAATTGCTGCCACGACGTGGGAGACGTTTCCCATAATCGCCAAGATGGGAATTCCTATATTCATCGGCGTTCGTACTCTTAGCCTTGATGTCGTCGCCGACCAGATTTCTGAGTACGCCTCGGTCTGGAAAGAGGCTGGGCATTCGACTTCTGTGGATGTTTCGCTAAGGCTTCCGGTGTACGTAGCCGACACTAAAGAGGAGGCATACGCCGAGGCTGAGGTTAGCTTCATGCGGCAGTTCGCACGACTGAGCGGTGCGCTAACCGCCTCCGCAAGCAGCGCAGGCTCCAAAGCCTCCGAGGGTCGTTCCGAGCGCGGTAGCCAACTTTCCGAACTCACGTGGGAAGGCATCATAGGCAACAAGGTGCTGGTGGGTACGCCGGATATGGTCATCGAGCAGATCCAGAACATGAAAGATAGACTACAGTTGAGCGGAGTTGTCGCAGAGCTGAACGCTGGCGAGAGGATTCCGCGAGACAAGATAGCGAAGTCGCTGCGATTGTACTGTGAGAAAGTTGCGCCAGCGTTTTCTTAGCCGCACACCTCAATAGGTGATTGGTCTAAGGATGCCTCGTTTTTCTAGTAGTCCACATGTCCATAAATGTGCTGTAAAGAGCCTTGTTTGCCTGTGTTACCGCATGCAGCGAGGGAAGGTGCAGAATGCTATAATTCAGGTTGTAGCATTAGCTTTACATGGGATTTGAAAAAAGGTCACTTAGACCTTAGTGATTATATTGGCAGACGCGAACGTAGCCGTTCTGATTGACTTTGAAAACGTAGGACTTGATGCCATTCAGTACCTCTTGGACCAGCTTTCCGATGTTGGTCGCATTATTATCAAGAGGGCTTATGGGGACTGGTCGGTTCAGCGAAACAAGCAAGAGCAGCTCATAGAGCAAGGGATTGAGGCCATTCACCAGTACAGGTCCAATCGCTCTGGCAAGAACTCCAGCGACATTCGATTGGCTATTGAAGCCATCGATCTGTTCCACACCTCTCCTATTGATACCTTTGTCATCGTTTCCTCTGACAGCGACTTTGTCCCTCTAGTTGGCAAGTTGCGGTCCTCGGGCAAGACTGTTATCGGTTCAGGCAGAAGAGAGGCCACCTCATCCACGTTGGTGAGAAGCTGTGACCGGTACATATTCCTAGATGATGCAAAGAAACGGACTCCCGCTGCAGCACAACCGGTGCGAAGGCAGCGCCGCAGGACTACAACTGAGAGCGACGGTAACTCTGGCTCTGGAGATGGCGTTGCGCTGGCCCTTCGTGCATACGAAGCGTCCATCAACGACCAGGGCTACGTTGCTGGCTCAAAGCTGTACCAGACGATGCGCCGCATAGATCCTGGATTTGATTACAGGGTTCTGGGCTTCCGAACTTTCACCCAGTTCCTGGAGTCCATTAGTGAAGTTGAGATCAATCGCCCTCAAAACGGCGGTGATGTGCAGGTGACGACCAAGCAGGGCCGAGACCAAGCCAGCGCCTCAGCATCGTCATCTACAGCGCAGCCAACAACACAGGACCAGCGCGGTGGTGTGCGTCTAGGAAGGCCGCAGAGGCCGTTCCAGAGGCAGGAGCCTGCTCCAAGTCCAGACCAGCAGCCGTCGGCCGATCAGTCACCAATGACAGAGGACCAGTCATCAGTGTCAGAGTCCGCGTCGGATGCGGAACAGCCCTCTGTCGCAGAGCAGGATTCTGAGCCAAAGACGTTCCAGCCGCCTTTCATTGAGCCTGACGATCCCATTGAGGACCAGCAGGAGGAGCAGTCGGACGCTCAGCCGGATAGCCAGCCAGTAGCTGAAGTAGTTGAAACTGAACAGGAAGAGGCTACCGAAAAGTCAACTGACGCCGAGCCTGAGAAGAAGGAAACGGAAGAGTCATCGACAAACGGCTCCGGCATTAATTGGGAGCGCGAAGTAGATGCCGCCTGGACGCGACGCCAGCGCAACACCATTTCGGGAAGGGCAGCAGCAACGGATGCCGCCAAGGCCCTGAATGTTGACAAGCTCAGCTCATCCCAGTTCCCTTCACTTGAGAAGCTACTCAAGGCCAGCACACTGCTGCAGTTGAACTGGCGAAGAGAAGGAAACACCATAGTTAAGAAATAGCGCCTGCAGTTCCTTAATTTCTGCACTAATCGGTTTATTTATAGTCTGAACGGCTGAATTCTGAAAGGCTGTCAGGCCACCGATGGGATAGCGATTTCTTCTCATGTTACTTGCGTTCGACATAGGCAATACGAACATCACCCTGGGACTTTTCCAGGGTGAAAGTATTTTTGCAACATGGCGCATGTCCACCGACGCGGCAAGGATGCCGGACGAGTACAGTGTTCTGCTGCATCAGTTGTTGGCTCTAAAAGGTCTGACGGCTTCCCAGATCGATGCCGTAGCAATCTGCAGCGTTGTCCCCCCATTGACGCCTGTGTTTCTCGAGCTGTGCAAGAGCTATTTTGAGGTAGAGCCACTGGTGGTCGGGACCGGCACGAAGACCGGTATTCGAATCCTTTACGACAATCCCAGGGATGTTGGCGCGGATAGAATCGTGGACGCCGCCGCAGCTCTGAATATTTACGGTGGACCAGTCATCATCGTGGACATTGGCACAGCCACCGTGTTCGATGCTGTCACCGAGGACGGCAATTACCTTGGCGGAGCGATCGCTCCCGGCATGGCCATTGCTGCCGATGCTCTGTTTCACAGCACATCCCAGCTAAGGCGTATCGAGTTAGTGAGTCCCGAAACTGCTATTGGCAAGAATACCGTTCATGCCATGCAGTCTGGTCTCGTTCTTGGCTATTCGGACCTGGTAAAAGGCATGGTGGCGCGATTCGACCGGGAGCTGGGTGGGGGAGCAAAGGTTGTGGCAACCGGCGGGCTCGCTCATATTTTGGAGAAGGAGTCGGGAGTTTTCGATGCCGTTGATCCGAACCTTACGTTAACAGGACTTCGCCTGATTCACGAAATGAATTTATAGCCAAATCGACTCCAATTCTTAGTTGGCTCTTCTGCCAATTGTGGCCCGTGGGGAATTTCAAAAACAATATGATTGATCTTCTGAAAAACAAACACATCGCACTGGGCGTGACCGGCAGCATAGCCTGCTACAAGTCGGTTGACCTGGCCAGCAAGTTAACTCAAGCCGGTGCCATGGTGGATGTGCTTATGACCGCTGAGGCGACGAAATTCGTCTCGCCTTTGACCTTTCGCAGCATTACCCATCGGCCTGTCATCGTCGATATCTTTGCGCCGGAATCGGAGCTGAGCATCAACCACGTGGCCATCGCCGAACGGGCCTCTGTTGTGATGATCGCGCCCGCCACCGCAAACACCATCGCCAAGCTGGCACATGGTCTGGCCGACGATGCCATTACGACTACCATTCTGGCAACGCAGGCGCCTATAATCATCGCTCCGGCCATGGACGCTAACATGTATGAGAACGCTGCCACTCAGCAGAATGTGGCAACGTTGCTTGAACGAGGATTCGTCTTCGCGGGACCGGCCAAGGGCAGGCTGGCATCTGGGCTCACTGGTCTGGGAAGGATGCTTGAGACTCCGGATCTACTAGGCTGCATCAAAGGCGTACTCAGCCGCGAAGGTGATCTGGTCAACAGAAAGATCGTGGTCAGCGCAGGTGGCACTCAGGAGCCAATCGACCCTGTGCGGGTGATTGCAAATCACTCTACAGGTAAGATGGGATATGCTCTGGCAGAGGCTGCAAGAGACCGAGGTGCAGTGGTATCGCTGGTCACGACGCCAACGGCTCTGGACGATCCTTTCGGCGTTAACGTCATCAAGGTCCGCACGGCGTTGGAGATGCGCAGTGTCTTGCTACACCAGTGCGCTGATGCGGACGTGCTCATCATGGCAGCCGCGGTGGCAGACTGGCGACCGGTGGAGACCTCCAGTCATAAGCTCAAGAAGGGCGCATCCGACACCTGGAGCATCGACCTCGTCAAGAATCCAGACATCCTTGCGGAGATCCCTGGGGAGGGTCTGATTAAGGTCGGGTTTGCCGCTGAGAGCGAAGACCTCCTGGCCAACGCCCAGTCCAAGCTGGTGAACAAGGGGCTTCACCTTATTGCCGCCAATGACATCACAGCATCAGACAGCGGTTTTGGCACGGATACCAACAGGGTTACTTTGATAGATAGGGACGGCCAGGCTACTGAGCTGCCTCTGCTGACGAAGTACGAGGTGAGTCACGAGATTCTTGATAGAGTTGCAAAAGTATTCGCGTAGTCTCTAATCAGCGACAGGAGGTGTCGTGGTGACTTTGCAAAGCATATTCAAGACCATATCAGAGCGTCTTACTACAGCAGCCACCGTTAAGACCATCTATGGCGATCCCATAGTGGCTGAAGGCAAGACAATAATTCCCGTAGCCAAGGTGCGCTTCGGATTCGGCGCTGGGTTTGGCGAATCGGACTTTGGAGAAAGTGGCGAATCTGATCATCCTGTTGCTGGCAAAGGTGGCGGTGGTGGCGGAGGAGTCGAAGTGCGGCCGATAGGGTTTATTGAGATAACGCCAGGAGAGACTCGGTTTGTCCCAATTGGCGAAGGACCTAAAATGGCTCGACTGGCATTCATAGGATTGGTAGTTGGGATATTCCTGCTCAGGAGACGTCACAGAAAAAAACAAGAAGTCGATTCTGACCCGGCGTCGATTGCAGGCCTGTTAGAATAAGTTAGTGATATTTGATCGGAGGCTATTTTGCCAATTATACGAATAGAGATGTGACCGGGAAGAACTCATGCCCAGAAGGCAGAACTGGCCAAGGTAATTACCGACGCGATGGTAAACATCACGAACACGACCCCAGAGTCTACCATCATAGTCTTTGAGGACATTCCCAAGGACAACTGGGCACAGAATGGATTGCTGGCTTCGGACCAGTAAGAGCGATGCGCACATTGGTCTTGACAGGCTCCCTGAGTCGAGCCTATAGTTATTTAAGTTAACAATTGAAAAGGCTGTGAACAGGAGTAGTAGGTCTCCAGCGAAGCTCAGAGAGCCGGGTTAGGTGAGAGCCGGTGCTAACGCAGAGACTGAATGGACCTGGGAGCCGCCACCCGAAAGTCTGATAACTTCGGACCGTAGGCGTGGACGGAGGGGCACCGTTATTGAAGCCCAGGGCATTGAGTTGATGAATCAACGCTGTGCCTGCAAAGAGGCTATTCGTGTTGTGAGCAATGCGGATGGTGAATTAGGGTGGCACCACGGTCATAACCCGTCCCTTACCTAGGACGGGTTTTTTTATTGCCTAAAATTATGTGGCATGGAGGTCTGGCGCAATGAGTCATTTCAGCGCATGCACTTGGCCCAGATACAGTTCATGAACTTAAAAACGATTAAAATTCGGTTTTTTAGACCCAATTGTGTCTTCAAGGGGATATTCGGAATATGCAGAGCAGCGAAATGACCAGAGAACCAGAGGCACCCAGCAAGCGCAGGGTGTTCAGCGGCATACAGCCTTCGGGCGAGGTGCAGCTGGGCAACTACCTGGGCGCCATCAAGGGCTGGGTAGAGCGCCAGGAGGATAAGACGAACTTCTTCTGCCTGGTGGACCTGCACGCCATCACAGTGCAGCAGGACCCTGAGCAGCTTCGGCAACAGACCCGGTCGCTGGCGGCGATCCTCTTTGCGGCGGGCCTCGTCCCGGACAAGAGTACGGTCTTTATTCAAAGCCACGTTGCCGCTCATGCGGAGGCGTGCTGGCTTTTGAACTGCGTAACGCCCATGGGCTGGCTAGAGCGCATGACCCAGTTCAAGGACAAGTCTGCGAACCAGGAGCGAGTCTCCGCTGGCCTGCTGGACTACCCTGTATTGATGGCCGGCGACATCCTGCTGTACGGCACCCACGAAGTGCCGGTCGGCGAGGACCAGCGTCAGCACGTGGAGCTGGCCAGAGATATCGCCGAGCGATTCAATCGTGTCTACGGCGAGACCTTTGTCGTGCCAGAGGCGGTAATCGCGGATGTCGGCGCAAGGGTGATGGGCCTCAACGACCCTG
>Ga0066376_10003617_pt1 | contig 13713 bp, 13 predicted proteins | sample Knorr_S15_td_Bot_FD_77009 | JGI IMG/M metagenome (GOLD analysis project Ga0066376, IMG submission 77009) | Marine microbial communities from Southern Atlantic Ocean transect - Knorr_S15_td_Bottom_ad_5009_LV_A | ecosystem: Environmental > Aquatic > Marine > Oceanic | place: Southern Atlantic... | reverse complement strand
GCACTCGGTTGCACCGTCGCGCTGACCGCCGATCACGGCATGAACGCGAAACATGACGAGGCTGGACGGCCGCGGGTGATTTACCTGCAAGAGCTGTTGGATGACTGGCTCGGCCCGGCGCGGGCCCGGGTGATCCTGCCGATCACCGACCCCTATGTGGTTCATCACGGGGCGCTCGGCTCGTTCGCCACTGTTTATCTGCCGGCGGACGTGGACGCCACCGACCTGGCCGGGCGGCTCGGCAGTGTCCCGGGGATCATTTACGCCGCATCCGGCACTGCCGCCTGCGCTCGGTTCGAACTGCCAGAGGACCGCATGGGCGACGTCGTCGCCATCTCCGACCAGCAGGTCACGCTCGGGACCAGCCAAGACCGGCATGACCTGTCGGGGCTTGATGTTCCCTTGAGGAGCCATGGCGGGGTCACCGAGCAGAAGGTGCCGCTGATCGTGAACCGGGCGCCGGCGTCACTGGACGCTGCCCGGTCGCTGAGGAATTTCGACATCTTCGACGTCGCGCTCAACCACACCCGAATCGGCGACGGCGATGCGTGAGGCGGGGGCGCCGGGATCCACGAGCTGTTCGCCAACTTCGTTAAGTATTGCGAAATGGTGGAGCCGGTCTTCGGCCCCGAGGCAAGGCAGACCCCGTTCAGCTCCCTGCCGCAACTCGACCGGCTCGATGACATGACCGAAAGTTCCTTCGCCGTGCCGTGACTGGCCGCCGCGATGGTGTAACTGGAGCAAAGATCACATCATGACCACCACGATCAGCCACGACATTCCTTCGCTCGCCCAACGACTGCGCGACGATGAATTCGTCACCGCGCCGGGGGTCTACGACCTGGTCTCGGCCCGCGTGGCCGACAGAATCGGTTTCAAGGCGCTGTACATGAGCGGCTACGGCGTCGCCGCTTCGCATCTCGGCATACCGGACACCGGCTATGCCACCTAACGCGACATGGTCGACCCGGTGCGCCAGATCGTTGAGCGCACATCGGCCCCGCTGATCGCCGATGCCGATACCGGTTTCGGCGGCGCGCTCAACGTGCAGCATACCGTGCGCGGCTACGAGGCCGCCGGCGCCCAGGCGATCCAGCTCGAGGACCAGGAATTCCCGAAGCGCTGCGGCCACACGAAGGACCGACGGGTCATCCCCTTGGAGGACGCGGTGCTCAAGATCCGGGTCGCGCATGACGCGCGGTCGAGCGCCGACTTCCTTATCATTGCCCGGACCGACGCGCGCACAGCCCACGGGCTCGATGAGGCGTTGCGACGGGCAGAGGCGTTCGCCGAGGCCGGTGCCGACATCTTGTTCGTCGAATCGCCGGAGAGCGAGAAGGAAATGGAGCGGATCTGCCGCAGTTTCGATACGCCGCTGCTGGCCAACATGGTGGAGGGCGGCCGCACGCCGGTGCTGACCGCCGAGCGGCTCGAGGAGCTCGGCTATAGCATCGCCATTTTTCCCGCCGCCGGATTGGCCGCCACGATTCAGGCGCTCAACGGGGTGTACGGCTATTTGGACCGCCATGGCTCCAGCGTCGACATGGATCAGCCGATTTGTGATTTCGCCGAAATGAACGAACTGATGGGCTTCGGGGACGTATGGGCGTTCGACCGCAAGTACGGTCTCTGACGCCATGCCGCACTCGCAACGTCGGCTTTCGACTCGCGGCGCGGGTGATGATTGTTTCCGCCAGCGAGTGTGGCATCCGCTTTACAGGCATAGCTTCGGTCGCCATCGATGGACACTAAAACATCACACTTTATACTGTTTTCAACTTCGTTAGCATGACAACGAAGGAAATTGACCGGATAGGCCCATGACAGCGCTGCTCGAAATCGAAAACCTACGAACGCAATTCTTCACCTCCGCCGGCACGGTGCGGGCCGTCGACGGTATTTCCTACAGTGTCGAGGCGGGTGAGGTCGTCGCGCTGGTGGGCGAGTCCGGCTGCGGCAAGTCGGTGAGTGCGCTTTCGATCCTCAGGCTCATACCGAATCCCCCCGGACGCATCGTCGGCGGCAGCATCCGCTTTAAGGGCACGGACCTGCTTCAATTGAGCGACGCCGAGATTCGCGCTGTGCGGGGCCAGCGGATCGCGATGGTGTTCCAGGAGCCCATGACCTCACTCAACCCTGTGCTCACCATCGGGCTTCAGCTGACCGAGACTCTGACCCACCACCTGGGCATGAAAACGGACGCGGCGCGGGCGCGCGCCATAGAATTGTTGAATTTGGTGGGAATCTCGGACCCCGACCAGCGGCTGGGCCAATACCCCCATCACTTCAGCGGGGGTATGCGCCAGCGCGTGATGATCGCCATGGCGCTGTGCTGCGAGCCCGAGCTGATCATCGCCGACGAGCCCACCACCGCGCTCGACGTCACGATCCAGGCTCAGATTCTCGAGCTGATGAAGGGCCTTACGAAGCAGTTGGGCGTCGCGCTCATCATCATCACCCATAACCTCGGCGTGGTCGCCCGATACGCCGACCGGGTGAACGTGATGTACGCGGGAAAGATCATCGAGCGCGGCAACGCCCGGCAGATCTACCACGAAACAAGTCACCCCTACACATTGGGCCTGCTCCGCTCGGTGCCCCGGCTCGATCAGCCGCGCAAGGCAAAGCTCAATCCGATCGAGGGCCAGCCGCCCGACCTCGCGCGGCTCGATGACGGGTGTGCCTTTCGACCCCGTTGCCGCTATGCCGTCGAGCGGTGCGCGACCGAAATCCCGCCGCTGGAAGGCGTGCGCGACGGGCACGTCTCGGCCTGCTGGCAAATGGACAGTTTGGGTCAATCGGCGAGGGGCGTCTCATGAGCACTGAAAGCGCGGCGCCGGAAGCGGGCCACGGTGCGACCGCGAGTATTGCGAAGGGCGAAACTCTCGTCGAGGTGATCGGTCTCAAAAAGTATTTCCCGGTCACCGAGGGCATCGTGATTCAGAGAAAGGTCGCCGAGGTCAAGGCGGTGGATGGGGTGAGCTTTCACATCCGCAAGGGCGAAACGCTGGGCCTGGTCGGCGAATCGGGTTGCGGCAAGACGACGACCGGGCGATGCATTCTCCAGCTCGACCGCCCCACCGAGGGGGCGATCATCTTCGAAGGGGTGAACCTCGTCGAACTCGACCAGCGCGCGCTGAGTCCTTATCGTCAAAAGATTCAGGTCATTTTCCAGGACCCATACAGTTCGTTGAACCCTCGGATGAAGATCGGTGACATCATCGGCGAGCCGATAAAGGTCCACGGCATCGTGCCCGATGCGGGAAAGCGGCGCAGGCGGGTGAGCGAGTTGCTCTCGGTGTGCGGCCTCGACCCCAGGTTCGCCGACCGCTACCCGCATGAGATGAGCGGCGGCCAGCGCCAGCGGGTGGGGATCGCGCGGGCGCTCTCTTTGAACCCCCAGTTCATCATTTGCGACGAGGCGGTTTCGGCCCTCGATGTCTCGATCCAGGCGCAGGTCATCAACCTGTTGGAGGACCTTCGCGACGAGTTCAATTTGACGTACCTGTTCATCGCCCACGATCTCAGCGTGGTGCGCCATCTGTGCCACCGGGTTGCTGTGATGTACCTGGGTAAGATCGTCGAGCTCGTCGATTGCGACGAGCTTTATGACAACCCCCTGCACCCGTACACCCAGGCGCTTCTCGCGGCTGTCCCGGTTCCCGATCCGGAGGTCGAGAGCAAGCGCGAGTACCGGGTCGTCAAGGGCGAGGTGCCGAGCCCCATGAACCCGCCGAGCGGTTGCGTTTTTCATCCCAGATGTCCACTCGCCGTCGATCGTTGCAGCAGCGCATTGCCCGAGCTGCGCGAGATCAGGCCGGGCCACTGGGTGGCCTGCACCGAGGTATAGTTCGCGAACGACAAACTTTGTGCTATTAAAGGCCTCGGCTTCCCGCCCTCTCTCGCGAGGAGGTGGGTTAGACCGAGGGAAAACAAACAGCGACGGCGAAACGCGCCGGAGCATATCCTAGGGAGGAAAAATCGACATGAAAAATTTCGTAGCGAAATCCGCCGTTGCGCTCGTCGTGGGACTGAGCCTCGCCCTATGGGCGGGCGGCCCCGCGGCGGCCCAGACGGAAACACCGCAGACAGGCGGTATCTTGAACTTCGTGGTGGGCAGCAAGATCCCGTCGTATGACGCCCACATGGAATCGACATTCGGGATGATCCACCCGATCCGGCCGTTTTACAGCCTGCTGATCCGGGTCAACCCGGACAACCCGCAGTCGCCGACGGACTTCGTCTGCGACCTCTGCGACGGTGATGTCCCCACGGCGACGAACAACGGACTGACGTACGCCTTCAAGATCAGGCAGGACGTCAAGTTCCATAACGGAGAACCGTTGACGGCGGCCGACATCAAGGCCACGTTCGACAAAATCGTCTTTCCGCCGGAAGGCGTTCCGAGCACCCGCAAGGCGTTCTTCTCCAGTGTCGATTCGATCACCGTGCCCGATACATACACAGTGGTATTCAATCTGAAGTATGCCTCGGGCGCTTTCATTCCGGCCTTAGCCGCGCCGTACAACTTCGTCTATTCGAAGAAGGACCTCGACACCTACGGCTATGCGTGGCACCAGACAAACATCAACGGCTCGGGCGCCTTCACCTTCGTTGAGCACAAGCCGGGGGCATATGTCGAAGGCAAGAAGTACGCGAATTTCCACGTCAAGGGCCGGCCCTACCTTGACGGCTTCAAGGCAATTTCAGCGCCCAAGATGGCGGTCCGCTTGCAGGCCATCCGCGGCGGCCGGGCCGGGATCGAGTTCCGTGGTTTCCCGCCGAAGGCGCGCGACGACTTGGTGGCGGCCCTTGGCGACAAAATCGTCGTTCAGGAAAGCGATTGGAACTGCGCGCTCCAATTCCTGCCAAATCTCAGGCGGAAGCCGTTCGACGACGTTCGCGTGCGCCGTGCGCTCACGCTGGCGGTCGACCGCAGGGAGGGCTCGAAATACCTCTCGCAGATTGCCATCGTCAAGACCGTGGGCGGCATCGTCTTCCCGAACCATCCGCTGGCGGCAACCGAGGAAGAACTCGAGCAGATCGCCGGCTATTGGCCGTCCATCGAGAAGTCCCGCACCGAGGCGAGAAGGCTGCTGAAGGAAGCGGGCGCGGAAGGTCTCGAGTTCGTTCTCACTAACCGCGGCGTCGACCAACCGTACAGGGTGGTGGGCACGTGGCTCATCGACCAGTGGAAGAAGGTCGGCCTGAAAGTGACTCAGAACGTCTTGCCCAGCCCTGCGTTTTACGACGCGGTGCGCAAGAAGCATGACTTCGACGTGACGGTCTACTTCAACTGCCAGTCGATCGTGAACCCGCTCGCCGACGTTTCCGGGTACCAGTCCGACGATATCGCGGGCAACAACTACGCGGGTTACCAGGACCGCGAAATGGACAAGTTGTTCGATGCGATGAACCGCTCAAACGACCCGGCGGAACAACGCCGGATCATGCGGGCCTACGAGAAGCGGGCTCTCGACGACCAGGCCTACCAGCTCATCACGTTGTGGTGGTACAAGATCAATCCGCATCGCTCGTACGTGAAGGGGTGGAAGATCGCCCCCAGCCACTACTTGAACCAGGCGCTCGATAATATCTGGCTCGACAAAAGCCTGATGTAGTAACGGCCGAACAGTAAATTGGGTTCCCCGCCCGCCGCGGGTGTCGTGGCGGGCGGGGCGTCCAGTCGGATTGTAGAATGTATCGATACATCATTAAACGCCTGTTGCTGACGATCCCGACCCTGTTCGGGGCGGCTGTTCTTGTCTTCGTTTTGATGCGTATGGTTCCCGGAGACGTCTGCGAGGTACGTATGGCGGGTTTCGGCGCCTTCGCCGATCAGGAAGCCATCGATATTTGCCGCGAGAACCTGGGGCTGAACAATCCATGGCTTTGGGCTTGGCCATGGTGGGACAGTCAGTTTGGTCAAGTGATGTGGGGATATTTAACGCTCGACTTGGGCAAGTCGATGTGGACCGGGCAACCGATCACTCATGAGATCGGCCTTCGGTTCCAACTCTCACTCCAGGTCGCCTTTATGGCCACTGCTGTGGCCATTCTGATCGCCATTCCCCTGGGCACTATCTCGGCGGTCAAGCAAGACACCTGGATTGACTATTGTGTACGGACCTTCAGCATTGCCGGGATCGCCATGCCCTCGTTCTGGCTAGGCATCATGATTATCCTGGGGTTGCTCATCACCACCCAGGCCTGGTCCGGTACGCCGTGGATGCCGCCGATCGTCTACGTGTCTCCCTTCGAGGATTTGGCCGGCAACCTTAGCCAGTTGATTTGGCCTGCGGTGGCAACGGGCTATCGCTACTCGGCCGTCGCCACCCGCATGACGCGCTCGGCGCTCCTCGAGGTGCTGAGGGAGGACTACGTCCGCACGGCGCGCGCCAAGGGGCTCTTGGAGAGGGTCATCATCAACCGTCACGCGCTCAAGAACGCGATGCTCCCCGTCATCACGATCTTCGGTATCGAGTTCGCCTTCCTCATCGGCGGCCTCGTGGTCACCGAACAGGTCTTCAATCTGAACGGACTGGGAAAATTATTCGTGGAGTCGGTGCTCACCAATGACTTCACGCTGACCCAGCAATTGGTCATGCTGGTCGTGGTCATCTTCGTATTCATGAATTTCGTGGTCGACATCTTTTATGCCTGGCTCGACCCCCGCATCCGTTATGCCTGATCGGAGTCACCGATGAGCATGTCGGAGATACAGCGCGACCTGAGCGCCGAGAAAATCGCCGAACGTCCCTCGCGGATTGCCGTGGTTCTTGACTATGTCCGGCGCTACCCGCTTGGCGCGGCCGGGGCCATGGTCGTTTTGGCGATGCTTTTCATGGCGGTGTTTGCCGATGTCATCGCGCCGTACGACCCCGAGGAAAACTCTTTCGAGCACATGTTTTCTCCGCCCAGCCTACAGTTCCTGTTGGGCACCGACGACTTCGGCCGGGACATCTTTTCGCGCATCATTTTCGGCTCCAGGACCGCCCTTTTCGTCGGCTTCGTCGCCGCCTCCGTCGGCGCCACGGCAGGTCTTGTCTTGGGCGTGGCAAGCGCCTATTTCGGCGGCTGGTTCGACCTCGTCCTGCAACGTGTGATGGATGTCTTCATGGCGTTCCCTTTGATCATCATGGCGCTTGCCGTGGTCGCGGTCTTGGGAACGGGAATCGACAAGGTCATCATCGCCATTACCATTCCCTTCATCCCCATGTGCGCGCGTGTCGTGCGCTCGAGCGCGCTTGCGATACGCGAGATCCCCTATGTCGATGCCGCCCGGGCCTGCGGGTTCAGCCACGCGCGCATCATCCTGCGCCATATGGTGCCCAACGTCATGGCCCCTTATCTGATCATGATCACGGCTTTCGTCGGCCAGGCGATCCTGCTCGAGGCGGTGCTTTCGTATCTCGGCCTCGGGGTTCAGGAGCCAACCGCGGCTTGGGGTCTCATGCTCAAGAGCGGCGCCGAGGAATACGCCGAGAGCGCGCCCTGGATCGCCATTTTCCCGGGCGTCGCCATCAGCCTCGCGGTGTTCGGCTTCAATCTCTTTGGCGACGCGCTTCGCGACGCCCTCGACCCAAAGCTGCGCATGCAATAGATCGCCGGGTGATGAGCGCCCGGCCTGGGGAGAAATGATTGATCGGCTGTGTGTTGTATGCAATGAATTGAAATGCCGAAATAAAGTAACGACGGTGGTTCCGAAGGGGCGCCGTCCCTGGCAAGTGAGAGTAGACAGCAGCGGATAACACCGTCTAACCATGGCGTATCAGAGCGGGCGACATTTTCTGCAAATCCCGGGGCCGACGAATGTGCCTGACCGGATTCTCCGGGCCATCGACAATGCCATCATCGACCACCGCGGGCCGGCGTTCCATGATCTTGCCGCCGAGGTACTGGAGGGGCTGAAGCCGGTGTTCAAGACCGCCGGGCCGGTGGTCATTTATCCCGCCTCCGGTACCGGCGCCTGGGAAGCGGCGCTGGTCAACACCCTGTCGCCGGGCGACCGGGTGCTAATGTGTGAAACTGGACATTTTTCGACTCTCTGGAGCAAGCTTGCGACGCGCATCGGCCTCGATGTCGAGGTGATTCCCGGCGACTGGCGGCGCGGCGCCGATCCGGACGCCATCGGGCAACGCCTCGCCGAAGACAGGGACCATGCCGTCAAGGCCGTTTGCGTCGTGCACAACGAGACGTCGACGGGTGTCACGTCACGCATTGCCGATCTGCGCAAGGCGATCGACGATGCGGGCCATCCCGCGTTGTTCATGGTCGACACCATCTCGTCGCTGGCGTCGATCGACTACCGGCACGACGACTGGGGAGTCGATGTGACGGTGGCGGGTTCGCAGAAGGGCTTGATGCTGCCGCCGGGCCTGTCGTTCAACGCGATCAGCGAAAAGGCGTTGGCGGCGTCGGAGGTGGCGGCGCTGCCGGTTTCCTACTGGGCCTGGGACGATATGCTGGCGGCCAACGAGCGGGGCTTCTTCCCCTATACGCCACCCACCAACCTGCTGTACGGCCTTCGCGAGGCGATTGCCATGCTGATGGAGGAAGGGCTCGGGAATGTGTTTGCCCGCCATGCCCGCCATGGCGAGGCGACGCGGCGCGCCATCGAAACCTGGGGCTTAGAGACCGTGTGCCGGGACCCGCGCGAGCATTCCAATTCATTGACCGCCGTCATGCTGCCCGACGGCGTCGATGCCGACGCCTTCCGCAAGGTTGTGCTGGACGCCTTCAATATGTCCCTGGGCAACGGTTTATCGAAGCTGCAGGGCAAGGTGTTCCGTATCGGCCACCTGGGCGATTTCAACGATCTGATGCTGGCGGCGACGCTTTGCGGCGTCGAAATGGGATTCGAGCTTGCCGGCGTGCCCCATTCCAAGGGCGGCGTGCAGGACGCCATGGATTACCTATGCGGCGGCGATTCGGCGAAAGTGGCTGTTCGCACCGCTGGATAGGGGTTAAAGCCGTAATAAGAAAACGTGATTTGCCGGCAAAAAGACAATCAATCTGGAGCCGTGCGAGGCAAAACCGGGTCCAAGGTGGAGCCAAACGGGAAGCTGATCCTCATGCTGGTGGCGTATTTCCCGACCATACCCATGGCGCCCGTGCGGTACTTCTACAAGCGGACAAAGGAATTCATGAGATGGCTGAAGATACCATTCTCGTCAAGCGCGACGGCTTTATCGCCACGGTCATCCTGAACCGGCCGGAAAAACTCAACGCCCTGACCAAGTGCATGTGGGCCCGCCTGGGCGAGGTCATGCGCCAACTGTCGGCCGACGACGATACGCGCTGCATCGTCGTTCGGGGCGCCGGCGACAGGTCTTTCGCGCCGGGCAACGACATTTCCGAATTCGAGAACGAACGCAACAATCTTGAGAAGGCGGAGACCTACGGCGAAATCATCCACCAGACGCTCGATGCCTTTCGCGAATGCCGCCACCCGACGGTGGCCCTGATCAACGGCATCTGTGTTGGCGGCGGGCTGGAGATCGCGGGCCTCTGCGATATCCGCATCTGTGGCGAATCGAGCCGTTTCGGTGTGCCTATCAACCGGCTCGGTCTGGTCATGGGCTATGCGGAGATCGAGGCGCTGATTGAACTTGTCGGGCGCTCGACGGCGCTTGAAATCCTCCTCGAAGGCCGCGTGTTCGGCGCCGCCGAAGCCAAGGACAAAGGCCTGGTCACCCGCATCGTAAAAGATGGGGAAGTGGGGGCTGAAGCGTATGAGACGGCCCGGCGTATCGCCGCCGGCGCGCCGCTGGTGGCGCGCTGGCACAAGAAATTCACCCGCCGCCTGCGGGAGCCGGCGCCCTTGAGCGATGAAGAGCGCCGCGAAGGCTACGCCTGTTACGCGACGCAAGACTTCCAGGAGGGCTACCACGCCTTCCTCGAAAAGCGGATACCCGAATTCAAAGGAAGATGAAGTGATGGAAGGCGCAACCGGGAACAGCGCCGCCGCCCGCAAGGGACCGCTTGCGGGTCTCAAGGTCATTGAACTGGCGCATGTCATGGCGGGGCCGGTATGCGGTCTGATGCTGGCCGACATGGGCGCCGACGTCATCAAGGTGGAAAAGGCGCCGGGCGGCGACGATTCCCGGCGCATGGTGCCGCCCCGTATCGGGGATGAGTCGGCCGCCTACCTGATGGTGAACCGCAACAAACGCGGCATCATTATCGATTTGAAGACCGAAGACGGCAAGGCAGTGCTCCGGCGCATGCTGGAAACGGCGGATGTGTTGATCGAGAACTACCGCACGGGTACCATGGAAAAATTTGGCTTCGGCTACGTCCGGCTGAAGGTAATTAACCCCGCCCTCATCTGCTGCTCCATTAGCGGCTTCGGGCGCACAGGTCCCTACGCGGACCGGGGCGGTTTTGACCTGATCGCCCAGGGCATGAGCGGGCTCATGAGCATCACTGGCGAGGGCCCGGGCCGTCCGCCGGTCAAGGTTGGCGCGCCCGTGACCGACATCACGGCCGGCATTCTGGGCGCCATGGGCGTGCTCGCCGCCGTGATCGATCGTAGCCGTACGGGGCTGGGACAGGTCGTCGATACCTCGCTGCTCGAGGCGGGCATCGTGCATACTTACTGGCAGTCGGCGATCTGCCTGGCGAGCGGCCAATCGCCGGGGGCCATGGGCTCGGCGCATCCACTGAATGCGCCCTATCAGGCGTTCGAGACGGCCGACGGCTGGATCAACATCGGCGCCGCCAACCAGAACAACTGGCTGCGTCTTGTGGAAGCCATCGGCCACCCGGAGCTCGCCGAGGACGACCGCTTTCTCGAAAACCCTGACCGCGTGGTGAACCGGGAACCGCTGGAATTGGCGCTCAACGATATTATCAGGACCCGCGTCACGGCCGACTGGCTGAACAGGCTGACAGAAGCCGGCGTGCCTGCGGGGCCCGTACTTTCCATTGCCGAGATGCACGCGAATCCGCAAACCCTGGCCCGCGAGATGGTCGTCGAGACAGACCATGCGACGCTAGGCCCGGTGAAAAGCCTCGGCCTGCCAGTGAAATTCTCCAGAACTCCGGGGGCGATTGACCGCCCAGCCCCCCTGTTGGGCGAACACACTCGGCAAATATTGCGTGAATACGGGTACAATGCGAATCAGATTGAGAGCCTTATTTCGCACGGTTCCGTGATGGCTGATGGCGATTGACAGTTCGCTGCCCGATTGGGTTGACATCGTTGTGGTCGGCGGCGGCAACGCGGCTTTCTGCGCCGCGTTGGCCGCCCGCGAAAGCGGTGCCAGCGTGCTGATGCTGGAACGCGCACCGGAGGCTGAAGCCGGTGGAAACAGCCGATTTACGGCCGGTGCCGTCCGCTGCGTCTATGACGGCGTGGTGGATCTCAAGCGCCTCATACCCGACCTGACTGAAGCCGAGATCGCCAAGACCGATTTCGGCACCTATACTGAAGAGCAGTTCTTCGACGACATGGGGGCGGTGACGAAATACCGTTGCGATCCGGATCTGGTAGAAATTTTAGTGAAGCGCTGCCGCGATACGCTGCTCTGGATGCGCTCCAAGGGCGTGCGATTTCAGCCCATCTGGGGCCGGCAGGCCTTCGAGGTGGACGGCCGCTTCAAGTTTTGGGGCGGGCTCACGATCGAAATCTCGGGTGGCGGGCCGGGCCTGGTCGATGCGCTCTCGGCGGCGGCGCTTAGGGCCGACATCGACATAAGCTACGGCGCCCGGGCTATTTCCTTGATCGCAGACGAGTCGGGTGTGCAGGGCCTGCGAGTAAAATATGCTGGTTGCGGGCACGAAGTTCGCGCCAGTGCGGTTGTGCTCGCCTGCGGTGGCTTCGAGGCTAACCATGAATGGCGCGCGCGCTACCTAGGGCCGGGCTGGGATCTCGCCAAGGTGCGCGGCACGCGCTTCAACACAGGCGACGGAATACGCATGGCGCTCGACATCAGTGCCGCCCCCTATGGGCATTGGTCCGGTTGCCACGCGGTAGGCTGTGACCGCAACGCCCCTGAGTTCGGCGACCTCGCCGTAGGCGACGGATTTCAAAAGCATTCCTATCCTTTCGCCATCATGATCAATGCCGATGGCGAGCGCTTTTTGGACGAAGGGGCCGACTTCCGCAATCATACCTACGCCAAATACGGCGCCGTGATCCTGCGCCAGCCTGACCAATTCGCCTGGCAGGTCTTCGACGCCAAGGTCACCCACCTGCAGCGTGACGAATATCGCATCCGGCATGTGACGAAAGTAACCGCCGATACGCTCGATGAACTCGTCCAAAATCTCGACGGCGTGAAAGCGGATCGAGCGCTCGAAACCATCAAGGCTTACAACGCGGCGGTGCGCAGTGACATTCCGTTCGACCCGAACATCAAGGACGGCCGGGGCACCGTGGGACTGACGCCTGCCAAATCCAACTGGGCCAACACCATTGACCAACCACCCTTCGAGGCCTTTGCGGTCACCTGCGGCGTGACCTTCACCTTCGGCGGTCTTCGTATCGATACGACCGGCCGCGTGCTGGACACGGATCTGGAACCAATAACAGGTCTCTATGGGGCTGGCGAGCTTGTCGGCGGCCTGTTCTACTTCAACTATCCCGGCGGTACGGGACTCATGTCCGGTTCCGTCTTCGGCAGGCTCAGTGGCACATCGGCGGCGGCCCATGCGATGTCTATCCCAGGGACGAAAGGGACCACTGAATGATGGAACAAGTCGTCGTCGTCGGTCTGCCGTAACGCGCCCGTCGTTGGGGGGCGCTGGCAACTCATGTACCGATCATGTCAAGGAATGCATCGGCGAGGCCATCCAGGCCGGACGTTATCAGTCCTGCGAACGAATTCGCGAGACGGAAATGGCCGGTTGACTCAAGGTATCCCGAACGCCGGTGCGCGAAGCATTGCTTCGGCTGGAATCGGCGGGGCTTGTCACCTTCGTGTCCTGGCGCGGCGTGTTGGTGGCAGACCTCGACCGCCAGCAGGTGTCGAGAACGTGACCTGGAAGCGCAAGCTCGTGAACAAGCCCTGGCGGCGAACCGGACGGGACGGTGAACACTACGGGCCGGCTCGATAAAGCGGGTATTGATAATTTCAAAAATTCTCCTTGAATGACTGGACTTGTCGGGCACGGCAAGCATTGATGGGGACAACTAAAGGCGGGCCTCGACGCAACAATCGGGCTGAGAGTTCGCACGTACCAAGACGACGACGAGAACGAAAGATGCAGCGATTCAAATCGCAAGGTTCGGCCCAAAGATTTCTCTCCATTCACGGCCATATCTACAATCTGTTCAACGTCCACCGTCACCTCATCTGCCGTCGCACACTTCGAATTTTCCGCACTCAGGCGATGGCGGAATGGCAAACCGTGACAGCGGCAGCGTAAACAGCTCTTGCCCTGAGTTTCGGCTGGCCCAAGGCCGCCCTGATCCTTGCCATTGATCGCCTCAAAGACGGTGACCGCTTCAATATCATTGAATTCAACAGCAGCCATACAGCCCTGTTCCACAGTCCACTACCTGTCAATGAGAGCCGTCGCGTCGAAGCCCGGCGCTTTATCGCAAAGCTGGAGGCCGATGGCGGCACAGAAATGGCGCCGGCGCTTCGCCTACCATCCCCTGTTCCTGTTCAACCAGTTCGGCGATGTGGAACGGAGTTGCCTTCGTCCCGGCAACGTCCACAGCGCCGATGATTGGGAAAGCGTGTTGAAGCCGGTTGTCGTTCG
>Ga0066376_10003614_pt1 | contig 13726 bp, 17 predicted proteins | sample Knorr_S15_td_Bot_FD_77009 | JGI IMG/M metagenome (GOLD analysis project Ga0066376, IMG submission 77009) | Marine microbial communities from Southern Atlantic Ocean transect - Knorr_S15_td_Bottom_ad_5009_LV_A | ecosystem: Environmental > Aquatic > Marine > Oceanic | place: Southern Atlantic... | reverse complement strand
GGTTTTCTGACGAGGCGTCTGTCTGGCCAGGCGCGAGGAGGGAGCAGCCAGGTGGGCTGTGACCGACGAAGCAACGCCGCCAGACTGGCGCCTCGTCGGAAAACCTCCTCGGACCTTTTTGCAGCAACCTGCTAGGATCCGGCCCAACGTGTCAGACATTCCACCCCGATCTTTTCCCGCCTACTCGGTGACCAAGGGCATCGAGTTCTGCTACGGACATCGGCTGCTCGACTACGACGGGCCGTGCAAACATCTGCACGGGCATAACGCCGTCGTGGAGGTCGAGGTGCGCTCCGCGGCGCTCGATGATCACGCCATGGTGTGTGACTTCGCCGAAATCAAGCGGGTGGTGAAAGCGTGGGTCGACCGGGAACTCGACCATCGGATGATCCTGCGACGCGACGATCCGCTGGTGGCACCGCTCACAGCCGCGGGAGAGCCGGTGTATCTCGTTGACCAGAACCCAACGGCTGAGTGCATTGCCCGGCTGATCTTCCAGCACGCGGAGGCCTCGGGGCTCCCCGTCGCGCGGGTGACGGTGTGGGAAACACCGTCGTCGCAGGCCACCTATTCCCAGCTGGGTCCGGCCTAAGGCCCGGCTAGGACGCCTCGATCAGGACCTTGGACGCGGCCTGCGTACCGATGGTGATCTGGTGTCCGGCGCTGGTCCGCAGCTGCACGCTGTCGGCGGCCGAGTCTCGGGCCTCTACCTCGAGCGAGTGGCCCGGCTTCAGATCCTGCTTTTCCAGAAATCTGAGGAAGCTGGCATCCTGATCGGTGACCCGCGTTACCGTCACCGCGATGTGGAGCGGGCACGTCAGCAGCGAGTGGTAATCGGGCGCGACGACGTCGCCGTCCGGGGTCGGAATCGGGTCGCCGTGGGGATCGACAGACGGGTGTCCCAGCATGGCATCCATCCGCTCGATCAAGCGGTCCGACACGACATGTTCGAGCTGTTCCGCATCCTCGTGGACCTCGGCCCAGCTCATCCCCACCACTTCGACCAGGAACTGTTCAATGAGACGGTGCCGCCGGAGGACCAACGTGGCCAGTTTGGCTCCGGCCGATGACAGGCGGACTCCGACGTAGGGCTCATAGTCGACGAGCCCGGAGTCGGCCAGCGCCTTGACCATTGTCGTAGCCGTGCCCGGGGCGACCCCGACCGCGGTCGCGAGCTGCCCCATTGGTACCAGCGCCTTGCCCCCCCGTGAGGTTTCGGCCTGATAGAGCGCCTTCAAATAGTTCTCGACCGTGCTGGATGGAAGCATGGGCTGCGGATTTGATTGACTTTTCTACTCAGTCAGTTCTATATTTTGAGTTGTCAAAACGTGGCTGTCAATGACTCAAACACGAAATCGTGATGGTGCCCAAACCAGACCCTGGTCCCGCCGGGCGTGGCTGCGGCTGGCCGGGCTTGGGTCGCTGACCGGCGGCGTCGCTGCGGTGGCGCAAGGCACGGTGGGTGGTCAAGGGACACCTGAGGTCGTCTCCGGGCCGGATCATCGCGGCAGCGCGATGGGTCCCGTCGGCCGCGTGTCCACCGAGACGTTCGACCCAACTCGGTTCCTACGCTCCTGGAACTTCTCGGATCTCCCGCCTGACGAGCGGGCGCGATTCTACCGCGAAACGCCCCAGACTGACGGTACCACCTTGCGCGAATACGAGATGTTTGCGATTGACCGTGACATCGAGATTGCGCCCGGCGTGTTCTTTCCGGCGTGGACCTACAACGGGCAGGTGCCCGGTCCGACTCTCCGGGCCACCGCCGGTGACCGTCTCCGGATCAACTTCATCAACCAGGGGTCGCACCCGCACACGCTGCATTTTCACGGCTGGCATCAACCGGATATGGATGGCTCGCTGCCGGCCCACCAGGTGTTGCCGGGAGAGAGCTTTCTCTACGAGTTTGATGCGGACCCGTTCGGCGTGCACCTGTATCACTGTCACGCGAATCCGCTGAAGCGGCACGTACATAAAGGACTATACGGCGCGTTCATCATCGATCCTCCGGCCACGTCGCCACGGCCGCCGGCCGACGAAATGGTCATGGTGCTCAACGCGTTCGACACCAATTTCGACGCCGAGAACGAGGTGTATGCCGCCAACACGGTGGCCAGTTTCTATGTGCAGGAACCGATTCGCGTCCAGGTGGGACAGCTGGTTCGCATGTATGTGGTCAACCTCACTGAGTTTGATCTGATCAACAGCATGCATCTGCACGGGATGTTCTTCGATGTGTTCAAGACCGGAACCTCCATGACCCCCTCCGAGTCTACCGACACCATCATGCTGTGTCAGGGCGAGCGGGCGATTCTGGAAACCACGTTCCGCTATCCCGGCGAGTTCATGTTCCACGCCCACCAGAGCGAGTTCGCGGAGCTGGGCTGGATGGGGCTGTTTCGAGCGGAGGCCCGCAGTGCCACTTGAGGCGCGCGGCGCCGCCCCAGCCGCCGACCGACCTGTGCGGGGACCGATGCTCTGGGCCCTCGCGGCGCTGCCGCTGGTTCTGCTTGGCGGATTGCTGGGGTTGATGCTGTGGTCCGGTCCGGCCGACCTCCTCCGGGGCGAGGCGTACCCACCGGTTGAGGACCTGGCGTTCCAACGGATCACGCTCGGACCAGACGGCATTGTCGCCACCGTGTTCAACGACGGCCCCGACCCGGTGACCATCGCTCAGGTGCAGGTGGACGATGCGTTCTGGGGGTTTTCCGCCGATCCAGGCACGACGTTGGCGCATCTCGGGCGCACGACCCTGACGATTCCCTACCCCTGGGTGCAGGGGGACACGCATGTGGTGCGGGTCGTGACCGCAACCGGGGTCACCGTCGACCACGAGGTCGCCGTCGCGGTCGAGACACCGCGGGCCGATGCGCGGTTTTTCGGCATCTTCGCGCTGATCGGCTTGTATGTTGGGGTCATTCCGGTCGCCATCGGTCTGCTCTGGCTGCCGCTTGTCTCGCGGACGGGCCGTACCGGTCTCGACTTCCTGCTTGCGCTGACGGTCGGCCTGCTGCTGTTCCTGCTCATCGAGGCGGGCCAGGACGGGCTGGAGGCGGCGGCGCTGGCGCCTGGGTCGTTCCAGGGGGTGGCGCTGTTCGCGTTCGGCGCGCTCGGCGCGTTCATCGGACTCGAGATGGTAGGCGGGTGGTTACGCGGTCGACGGGCGGAGACCGGTGAGGCAGGCCGCGGGTGGGTCCTGGCCCTGCTGGTGGCTACCGGCATCGGCCTGCACAACTTCGGTGAAGGGTTGGCGATTGGTGCCGCGTTCTCGCTCGGCGAGGCGGCGCTGGGCACCGTGTTGATTGTGGGTTTCACGCTCCACAACACCACCGAAGGGTTGGCGATTGTCGCGCCGCTGGCGCACGAGCGGGTCCGGCTCTCTCAGCTCGTCCGTCTGGGCGCGTTGGGCGGCGGGCCGACGATCGTCGGCGCCTGGATCGGTGGGTTCGTCTATTCCCCGATCTGGTTGGTGCTCTGTCTCGCGCTCGGGGCGGGGGCCATCGCCCAGGTGATCGTCCAGCTGTCGCGCCAGATGGTCGGTGACAGGTCATTCGCCAGCTATGTGACGACCGCACCGGTCGCGAGCGGTCTCTTCGCCGGGGTGGCGGTGATGTACGTGACGGGGCTCATTATCGGATGAGGGTGGTTGAGGATGTTGGACGGTCGAGCTGAGGGTAGAGACATGGTGGAGAATGAGCGCGCTGGACGAAAGAACGGGACTCGCGGTGCGGTGGCGGCGGTGCTCGTCGCAGCGGTCGGTCTGCTATGTGCGGTGCTGCTGTTGCCACTGACCGCCAGCACGAGCGCGGCCGTGCGGGAGATCACGCTCGTCACTCGGGACATGGCCTTCTATCTGGAGGGCGAGTCTGAGCCAAACCCCACGATTCAGCTGCGAGCCGGTGAAGAGGTGCGATTCACCGTCCACAATCGGGATCCCGGTTTTACCCACAACCTCGCTGTTGAGGCCTGGGGTCTCGAAACTCGCTATCTCAAGACCGAAGCGTCGACGACGGTGCTTGTGCGCGCCCCCGCGCGACCCGGCCGTCAGGTCTACGTCTGTGTGCCGCACGAGAAGATGATGCGCGGCATCATCGAAGTCGTGCAAGGCGACTGACTCGGGACGTTCAGGCCATCCCCCAATCTTCGAACGCTCCGCTTGATGGAACTCGATACGACCAACTGGTCAGGAGAGGGGACGTTCACCCAGACCTTGATCGACGCGCTGGACGCCGTCGAGCAGGTATCCCTGCTCCGCGTAGAAGATGCGTCGTCGTCGCGTTCGGACGTTGAGTTCAACTTCATCAGCAATGAGCTGTTCCTCCGGTTCGGCACCCGCGACCGACAGGTACGTGCCAAGATGTTGGGCATTGTCCCGGTCACCAGAACGGTGACCGAACCGGCGATGACCGTGAGCGATCTCGAGCGCGCGTTGTGCGAGATCGACGAGGTCGGACCGCCCGACTACGCCGACGCCGGGATGCTGCAGTACCTACGAACGGAGCGAATCGTGCCGCCCTATCAAACTCGCGGATATAAGCTCGTCGAACTCGTCAGGATTTACGAGGCGGGCTCCGAGTCGCGGCAGGCACCGGACGATGTCTGAGATGTCCGATGTCAGTCGGCGGGTGAGGGCCACCATCGAACAAGCCCGGTCGGACGCGGCAGATCGTCGCGCGCGGGCCGAACGCGACGGAGCACACGCCCGAGAGTTCCTGGAATTGACTGCCACGCCGGTGCTGCGCCAGTTCGCATCTGTGCTCAAGTCGGAGGGCTTTGTCTTTCGCCTGTCGACACCGGCCGGGGCGGTTCGGCTTGTGTCGGAGTCGCGTCACGAAGACTTCATCGACCTGGCCGTCGATACCACTCAGGACCCGGTGACCATCATGACGGCAGTGAGCCACCAGCGTGGGAAACGGGTGTCCACCGCGGAACGCCCGCTGCGTCCCGGCGTCGAGATTGACCAGCTCATCGACGAAGACGTGCTCGAGTTCCTGCTCGAGGCGCTACCCACCTTCGTCCAGCGCTAGGTTTCCGGGCGAGGTGTCCGTCTGGCGGCGTTGCTGCGTCGGTCACATGCAGCCTGCATGCTCCCTCCCTGCGCCTGGCCAGACGAACGCCCGGCCAGGAAACCGGTTCAGCGCGGCAGATGGGCGGGCTACGGGATGCGGAACTGGATCGTGGTGACCGTGCTGATCCCGCCCAGATTGAGCGTGGTGCCCGCGAAGACGGGTCCATTGAGCCGGGCGTCCCTGGCCCGATAGCGTACTTCACCGCCGATATTGACGGTACCGACCGGCACGCGTACACCGCCGAAGACCACTGGTCCCGCCGTGATGCCCTGGTCAATGGCACTGGACTGGCCCGAGAAGCTCCCGACCGTGAGGACGCGTTCCTCCGTGTAGCGCCAGAAGTGGATGGCGGCACCACCACCGATGTATGGCTGGACGCGCGCGTCCCGGGTCAGGGGAAAGAGACGTGCCGTGATCGGGAACGAGACGGTGCGGACGGTCATGTCCACGGCCTGGCTGCTCCCTGTCGTGGCCTCGCCGACGGGCTGCGTGCCTGACACGCTCCGCTGATAGAACTCGAGGCCCGCGCCGGCCTCAACGTAGTCGCCGAAGGCCAGCATCCAGTCCCCGCCGACGATGATGTTGTCGAAGTCTCCGATGTCAAACGTCTGAAAACCCCGGTTGGCTCTCAGGACGTCCTCGGTGGAACGGCTGCTCTCGGAGACAACCGAGAACTGGCCCACGCTGATACCGACGACTTGCTGCGCGCCGGCCACACCCGGAACCGCCAACGTGCCGACAAGCAGGAACAGCCACCACCCGCCAACATGAGTCCCGCGAACCGCACTCGGTCTGCGCCCCACTAGATCACCTTCTCCTGTTCCAGCGCGGAGATACCGGCCGCGTCGTATCCCAACTCTTCGAGTATCGCGTGGCTGTGCTGACCCAGGACCGGCGGTGGCATTCGCACGCTACCAGGGGTGCCAGCCAGCTTGACGGGAACGCCCAGTACATTGATGTCGCCGGCCTTGGGATGGTGCATCGGCAGCACCATCATCCGTTCGAGCAGTTGCGGGTCCGAGAGCACCTCAGCCAGGTCGCGCACCGCCCCGCAGGGGACGCCAGCGGTCTTGAGTGCATCGAGCCATGCGCCTCTGGACCGGGTGCTTAGCCGCTCGGCCAGCAACGGTCGCAGGGCGTCCTGATTCTCGACGCGACTCTTGTTGGTGGCGAAACGGTCGTCTTCGGCCAGGGCCGGCGCCTCTACCACCGCGCAGAACTTGACGAACAACCCGTCGTTCCCACACGCGACGACGATGTCGCCATCCGAGGCGGTGAACGTCTCATAGGGCACGATAGTCGGATGCTGGTTTCCGAGGCGAGGTGGCGCCTGGCCGGTCGCGAAATAGATGCCGGCCTGATAGGTGAGCAACGCGGCGACGGAATCGAGCATCCCGACATCGATATATTGGCCCTGTCCCATGCGCTCGCGGGCGAGGAGACCCATGGCCACTCCGTAGGCCGCGAACATGCCGGACACGATGTCCGCGATGGCGACGCCGAGTCGGTACGGGGTGCCGCCGCCTGGCCCGGTGATGCTCATCAGTCCGCCTTCGCCCTGCATGACCGCGTCATAGCCTGGTTCGGAACGGCGAGGTCCGGTCTGTCCGAAACCTGAGATCGAGCAGTAGACGAGGCGGGGATGGATCGCCGACACGGCGTCGTACCCGAGGCCTTGTCGATCGAGCGTGCCGGGTCGGAAGTTCTCGACCAGGACGTCGGCGTTGGCGATGAGCTTGTCGAGCACCGCCCGTCCTTCGGGGCGCTTGAAGTTGAGCGTCACGCTCGCCTTGTTGCGGTTGACGCTGAGGAAGTAGGAGCTCTCGCCGTTTTGGAACGGTGGTCCCCACCCGCGGGTGTCGTCGCCCTTGCCTGGTTGCTCCACCTTGATGACCCGGGCCCCCATATCGGCCAGCATCATCGTGCAATACGGGCCGGACAGAACGCGCGTCAAATCGAGCACCGTCAGCCCGGCCAGGGCCCCGCCGGTCGCCGGTGTGGACGTAGCACTGGTATCGCTCATCGTGTCTGTGTCTCTGTCTCAGGTCGTTGTGGTCACGTCTGGGCGGCGATGGCTCGCCCAAGCCGCTCCAGGCCGGTGCTCAGCGGTGCCGATTTGCCGCCGATGCCCAGCCGAAGATGGTAGTCCAGGCCGAAGTGCGCGCCGGGGACGACGAGCAGGTCATGCTCCACGCGAATCGCTTCCGCCAGCGCCATCGAGTCCCGGGACCCTGAATAGCCTACCAGGGTGACCCCGCCGGCTTCCGGAGGAATCTGGTGGACGCTGGGCTGTCTGGACACCCAGGCGGCGACCGTGTCTTGATTTTGCTTGAGGATACGACGCGTGCGCTGCAGCAGGAGGTCCCGCCGCGCCGGTTCAAGTGCCGCTCGCGCCAGCAGATCGCTGATGGCGCCGGTCGCGATGGAGGTGTAGTCCCGCCGGGCCCACAGGTCGTCGATGACGTCCGACGGACCCGCGACCCATCCGATACGGAGTCCAGGGAGCCCGTAGGCCTTCGACACGCCGGCGGTGATGAGCACCCGGTCATATCGACCCCAGGCGGTCGGCGCCGCCAGTCCGTCGAGTTCCGCCCCTCGGTAGATCTCGTCCGCCAGCACCCAGCACCCGTGGGTGGCGGCGATGTCGCACAGCTCGGTCACGTCAGCGTCACTCAAGCGGCTGCCGGTCGGGTTGTTCGGGTTGCAGACGGCGATCAGGCGAGTCCGGTCGGTGACGGCCGCCCGGACGGCGTCGAGGTCGAGTGTCCAGCGGGACTGCTCCGCGTGCAGCCAGACCTCGCGGACGTGGGCGCCGAACGCCCTGGCCAATCCGGGAATCTGCATGTAGTTGGGCTGGATGCTGACGACCTCGTCGCCGGGGCTGATCAGCTTCCAGCAGGAGACAAAGTTCGCTTCCGAGCCACCATTAGTGACCAGGATGTCAGCCGGTGTCGCCCCCTGATAGAGGGTGGCGATCCGTTCTCGCAGGGCGATCGTGCCATTGGTCTGGGTGTACTCCAGTGACTGCTCCAGCAGCGAGTCCACGTCATCGGGCTCTAGCAGATCACGCACTCGAAGCGGGTGTACGCCGCTCTCAGACAGGTTGATGCCAACCGTATGTTCGTACCGGGACTGCCAGCGCTCGAGTGCGAACGGTTCGATCGGCATGATGTCGCGGCCGCCGTCGTCAGTCGTGGTCCGCGTCGTCGGCCGTCGGCGACGGGTCGAGATCGCCGAACAGGTCGGCCATCTCGGGAGCTTGCAATGGGCGCGGTCTTCGCTCAACCAGCGGGATCTCCGGAATCGGTTCCGTGGCGCTGACCCCGAGTTCCTTGAACCGCCGCGCGGTCACCAGCACCCGCGATTCGATGGTTCCCACCGCCTTGTTGTAGGCGTCGACGGTGCGCGTCACCCCCCGGCCGAGCTCGTCGAGATGCCCGGCCAGCCGGTAGATCCGCTCGTAGAGCTCCCGGCCCAGGGTGCTCACGGTTTCGGCGTTTCGCGCGATACGTTCCTGCTGCCAGCCATAGGCGACCGCCCGGAGCAGCGCGATCAGCGTCAGCGGACTCGCGGGAATCACGCGCTGGCCGACACCGAACTCGATCAGTCCCGGGTCGTGTTGTAGCGCCGCGCTGAAATAGCCCTCGCCGGGCAAAAACATGAAGACGAACTCCGGCGCGGGCTGGAATTGGGTCCAGTACCCGCGGCTGCCGAGTTGCACCATGTGGGCCCGCACCTGGCCGGCGTGCTCGCGCAACTTCGCGACCCGCTCGTCGTCCTTCTCCGTTTCAGCTGCCTCTCGATACGCGACATAGGGCACCTTGGCGTCGATCACGATGTGTCGACCGCCCGGCAGGTTCACCACCGTATCGGGCACCAGCTTGCCGTCGGCGGTCTGGACGGTGGTTTTCTCCGAGAAGTCGCAATGATCGATCATGCCGGCCAGTTCGACGACTCGTCGCAACTGCACCTCGCCCCACGCACCCCGCACATGGGGGGTTTGCAACGCTCGTTCCAGGTGAGTCGTGGCTGTGGCCAGGGTCTGAAGCTGTTCTCGCATCTGCGCCTGCGAGCTGGCGCGCGCTCCGTCTCGACTTCCTGCAGCTTGGCGTTGACCTGACCCAGCGTCTCCTGGAGCGGTTTGACGAGCCCATCGATGGAGCGCTGACGATGGTCCAGATCAACCGCGGCTTGTTGCTGGAATTCGCTGAGCGACGTCTTCGCGAGCTGAAGGAACGATTGGTTGTTCGCCCGCAACGCATCGGCCGACACGGATGCGAACGCTTCGCGCAGTGTGTGCTCTGCCTGCTCGAACAGCCGGATCCGGTCGGCCCCCAAGCGGCGCTCCCCGTCCAGCTCGGCGGTCGCGCGGACCAGCCGCTCGGACTGTTCGCCGGCGTGCGCGCGTGCCGCCGCCGCCTCCGCTTGCGGTCCGGCCGTGCGCTCGCCCAGTCGACCCAGCCCCCAGCCGGCGAGGCCGCCCACGGCCAGACCAAGGGCCACTCCTACGAGCATCGAGACGGTGTCCACTGGGTTCGCTTACCTGGGCCGTGGGGTGTGACGCCAGTGCCGGGATCTGAGCGCGACTGTGACGCGTCTCACAAGTGTAACCGGTGGGGCGGCCGCGGCGACGGCTCGGCGCCACCTTGAAGCCGGTCAGAGGGCAGCATAAAATAGACGGTTCTAGTGTCCTGCCCGCCAACGACTGGGGCTGGAGACACGCTCACACGAGGACTGACCAGGTAATGGACGATCACGCGCGCCGCGTCTACGATTCGATTCTTGGTCTCCAGTGCGACGCCGAGAACCCCACCCCATTGGTGCGGCTGAATCGAGTGAGCACGTTTCAGCACACCGAGGTCTACGCCAAGCTCGAGTGGTACAACCCGTTCGGTGCCGTGAAGGACCGCGTCGCGGCGAATCTCCTCATAGACGGCGAAGCGCGACACACCGTGGGGCCGAACCAGAAGCTGGTCGAGCCCACCTCGGGCAACACCGGCATGGCGCTTGTCATGATGGCCAACGCGAGGGGCTACACCCTTACCACGCCCTTGTCGAGTGCGATCCCGCTCGAGAAACGCACCATGTTGCGGTTCTTTGGCGCCGACGTCATCGAGCTGCAAGACACGCTGTGTCCCGCCCCCGGCGCCCCCGAGGGGGCGATCGCGAAGGCGATGGAACTCGGCGCCGAGCCGGACTTCCACATGCTGAATCAGTATGTGAACGAAGCCAATCCAGACGCGCACTACAAGACCACCGGCCCGGAGATCTGGCGGCAGACCGCGGGCAAAGTGACTCACTTTGCCGCCGGGCTCGGCACCTGCGGCACCATCACCGGTACCGGTCGGTTCTTGAAGGAACAGCGTGCAGACATCCAGGTGCTCGGGATCCATCCGCAAGATGGACACGACATTCCTGGCGTGCGCAGCTTGCGTCAGCTCCAGCAGACGCAGCTGTTTCGTCCGGACGGGTACGATCAGGTGGTCGAGGTTACCGACGACATTGCGTATCAGCTGTGCCTGCGCCTCAATCGGGAAGAGAGCATCACGGCGGGGCCGAGCTCCGCCATGGCGCTGGCGGGCGCGCTCAAGCTCGTGCCCGACGAGCTGGGCAATTTGGTGGTGGTGATCTTTCCGGACAACGCCTTCAAGTACGCGTCGTCTTTTGTCAAACATCTCCCCGGGATGGTGGCGCCGGGCGCGGCGAGCGGGGCCGGGCGAGATCCGTTGCTCGATCGGATGCGAGAAAACGTCCGAGGAAATGCGGAACTGACGCTCGGGGTCGAGGACGCGCACACCCAGTGGCAGCGCGACAAGCCGTTTGTCCTGGACGTGCGTCCGACTGATCAATATGACGAGGCCCACGTGCCCGGAGCGATCAACATGCCGCTGGCCGAGCTAGGAGAGAATAGCCAGGCGCTGAACATCCTGCCGCGCGATCTGGATGCGCCGATTCTGAGTATCTGCCAGCGCGGGAATGCGTCGCTGTCCGGGCTGTTGTTTCTGAAGTCGCTCGGCTATCGCAACGTCCGGAGCGTCGACGGAGGCACGCTGGCGTGGCGGGACAAAGGCTTCGTCACCGACTCGGAGTGATGGCGCCCCAGACGCTCGTGCTGCAGGCCGATGCTGACAGCGGGATCCGGCGGCACGGCCGCGAGGCGTACCCGCACGAGTGTTGTGGCGCGTTGATCGGACGCGACCACGTGGTAACCGAGGCGCTGGCGTTGCCCAACAGCACCGACGAGGGGCCACGCCGGCGATTCTTGGTTCGACCGGTCGACTACCTCGTGGCAGAACGGCGAGCGGCGGCGCTGGATGCCGAGCTGATCGGGTTCTATCACTCGCATCCGGACAGCCCGGCCCGACCGTCGCAGTACGACCTCGACCACGCGTGGCCCGCGTTTGCGTACGTCATCGTGGCCGTGGAACGTGGCACACCAGGCGCACTGACGTCTTGGCGCCTGCGGGAAGATCGGTCGGCATTCGAGGAAGAACCGGTCGAGGTGGAACGCTGTTGATGGAAGAAGAGCAGGGCGCGCGTCTGCCTCGTGATGCCGAGTGGGGCACTCGGGGTCCTCGCGTAGCGGCCGCGTGCGGGTTCGGGGCGTAGCCCCGTCTGAGAGAAGGACGACCATGGCAACCAAGATTCTGATTCCGACGCCCCTCCGCGGCTACACCGACCAGCTCGATGAGGTGGAGGCCGAGGGCGCCACCGTTGGTGAATTGCTCGCGAACCTCACGACACGGTACGCCGACCTCCGCAAGCATCTGTACGCCGAAGACGGCACGCGCCGCAACTTCGTCAACATCTACCTGAACGATGACGACATCCGATACCTCGAGAAGGACCAGACGCCGGTGACCGCGGACGACACCGTGAGCATCATTCCCTCCGTGGCGGGTGGAGGGTGGTCGTGACCCAGGCCGGGCCGGCCGCCCTGACCAACGAGGAGGTAGGACGCTACAGCCGACACCTCATCATGCCCGAGGTGGGTATGGAGGGCCAGCTGAAGTTGAAGGCGGCGCGCGTGTTGTGTATCGGCGCCGGTGGGTTGGGCTCTCCGGTGGCGTTGTATCTGACCGCGGCCGGGGTCGGTACCCTCGGCATCGTCGACTTCGACACCGTTGACCACAGCAACCTGCAGCGCCAGATCATCCACGGGACACCGGACGTCGGGCGCTCGAAACTCGAGTCGGCCAAGGCGCGGCTGAACGCCCTCAACCCGGAGGTCGAGGTCGTGACCTACGAGATGGCGCTGTCGTCCCAGAATGCGCTCGGGTTGTTTGCCGACTACGACATGGTCGTCGACGGGACCGATAACTTTCCCACGCGCTATCTGGTCAACGATGCGTGCGTGCTCACGGGCAAGCCGAACGTGTACGGCAGCATTTCCCGGTTCGAAGGCCAGGCGACCGTGTTCGCCGCCGAGGATGGTCCCTGCTACCGATGCATGTTTCCAGAGCCACCACCGCCGGGACTGGTGCCCAGTTGTGCCGAGGGCGGTGTGCTCGGCATCTTGCCCGGTGTCGTCGGGACCTTGCAGGCCACCGAGGCGATCAAGCTCATCCTCGGGGTTGGTGAATCGCTGGTGGGCCGGTTCTTGCTGTTCGACGCGCTCAAGATGCGGTTCCGCGAGCTGAAAGTGCGACAAGACCCGGACTGCCCGGTGTGCGGCGAGCACCCGACCGTCACCGCCCCGATCGACTACGACCAATTCTGTGGAATCACGCCAGTCCCCGCGGCCTCACCGACGTCCGGGTCGACGGACACGACTGTCGAAGAACTCAAGACCCGCCTCGATCGCCAGGACTCGTTCCTGCTGCTCGATGTGCGCGAGCAGCGCGAGTTCGAGATCTGCCGCATCCCCGGCTCCGTGTTGATCCCGCTCGGCGAGCTTCCAGCTCGCATGTCCGAGCTGGACGGCCACGCCGACATGATCGTGCACTGCAAGTCGGGCGTTCGGAGCGGCAAGGCCGTCGCGCTGTTGCGGGATGCAGGCTATACCCAGGCGCGCAACCTCCAGGGCGGTATCCTGGCCTGGATCGACCGCGTCGATCCGACGCTTCCCAGGTATTGATGGGACCACGGGCCGCTAGTCCGGCTACAATGAAGTACCGGTATTTCGATGCTGCGACTCTCCAAGAAGGCTGAATACGCGCTGATGGCGGTCAAAGACTTGGCCTCGCGCCCGGAGTCCGAGGCCGCGAGCGCCCGCGAGATCGCGGAGCGCTACGGGATTCCGGTCGAGCTGATGGCGAAGGTCTTGCAGCGACTGGTGCGGCAGGACTTGCTGGCCTCTCACCACGGAACGCGTGGCGGGTATCATCTCGCCCGTTCGCCCGAGCGGATCTCAGTGGCCGATATCATCGAGGCGATCGACGGTCCCGTGATGGTCACCTCCTGTACCAGCGTGGATGACGAGTGCGAACAGTTCGCCACCTGCAACATCCGCGATCCGCTATGGCGCATCAAGGACCAGATCGTACAGGCGCTGACCTCCTACAGCCTCCAGGCGCTCGCCGCGGACGAGTCCCCGCTGGTGCCGATCTCGCTGTCGCCTCGCTCGTCGGAGCCAGACGCGCTGGCACCCACGACGCACGTACCTCAAACGTAGGTTTTCTGACGAGGCGCCCACGTGGACGGTGTTGCTTCCTCGG
>Ga0066376_10003610_pt1 | contig 13735 bp, 10 predicted proteins | sample Knorr_S15_td_Bot_FD_77009 | JGI IMG/M metagenome (GOLD analysis project Ga0066376, IMG submission 77009) | Marine microbial communities from Southern Atlantic Ocean transect - Knorr_S15_td_Bottom_ad_5009_LV_A | ecosystem: Environmental > Aquatic > Marine > Oceanic | place: Southern Atlantic... | reverse complement strand
GCTTCGAATGGGCGCATGGCCCCTGGCGGGCGGGCGACATGCTGTTATGGGACAACCGCTGCGTCATGCATCACCGCGACGCCCATGCCGGCATTCACCGCCGCATCATGCACCGCACCCAGATGGGCCGCGAAAGGCCCGTCGCCGCATAGGCCGAACAATCGAGGACCGGGATGGGCCGCAAGATTCTCCTGATTACCACCGACCAGCAGCGCCATGACGCGCTGGGCTGTAATGGCGGCAAAGTGGCGCGGACCCGGCGATCCACGGGCTGGCGGCAAGCGGGTTGAATTTTCGCCAGGCGCGCAATCAGAACACCGTGTGTATGCCCGAACGCGCGACCATCCTGACCGGGCAGAGCATCCGCGCCCACGGCGTGACCTCGAATGGCATCCCCCTGCCCGAAGACGCGCCCAATCTGGCCGCCACGCTGAACCGGCACGGATACCGCACCGCATTGCTGGGAAAGGCGCATTTCGAGCCCGCCTCGCACACCGATTATTTCGAGAACTGGGCCGCCATGCGCGGAAGCACCGGGCCGCATCGCGGGTTCGAGCGCATGGAGTTGAGCAGCCATACCGGGCGCGCCGGGCGCAGCCTCACCCACTATCCGCGCTGGCTGCGCGATCGTCATCCGGGCGCGGTCGATGGGTTTCACGAATACATCGCCGATGGCGGTCCCAGCGGGCGCGGCGGCGGCGACACGATGGCGCCCCAGGTCTGGCACAACCCGATCCCGCGCGACCAGTATCACACCGACTGGACGGCAGCGCGGACCATCGCCTTTCTCGATTCTCTGGACCCCGAAGACGACTGGTTCGTATGGATGAGCTTTCCCGACCCACACCATCCCTGGGACCCGCCGCAAAGCGAGCTTGCCCGCGTCGATTGGCGCGATCTGGACCTGCCGGCGGGCTATCCGGGCTCACCCGAACGGACCGCCGATATCCTGCGCGGCAAGCCGCGCCACTGGCTGGAATGGTATGAAGGGCGCGGACAGTTCAATTACGAGGTGCCAGCCGGCTTTGTTCCGGCCCGCCTTACGCCGGACCAGATCCGCGAGGTCAACGCCATGGTCCATGTCGAGAACGAATTGATCGACGACGCCGTGGGCCGGGTCCTGCGCCATATCGAGGCGCGGGGGTGGAACGCCGACACCGATATCTTCTACACCACCGACCACGGCGAATTTCAGGGCGATTTCGGCATGTTGTTCAAGGGTCCCTATCATGTCGAGGTGCTGATGCGCCTGCCCTTCATCTGGTGCCCGGTGCCCTCGGCGAAAATTGCACCAGCAAACATCGACGCGCCGGTCGGCCATGTCGATCTGGCGCCGACGATCTGCGCGATTGCCGGATTGCCGGTGCCCGGCTGGATGCAGGGCAAGCCATTGCCGACGAACCCGGCCGATGCATGCGGGCATGAGCGCACCATCACCGAATGGCAGGACGGTTTTGCCGGCAAGCACATCGTCATGCGCACGCTATACCGCGACGGATATATCTGCACCGTCTACGAGGCGACCAATTACTACGACGGCGACGATATCGGCGAGCTGTACGATCTGTCCGACGACCCCTTGCAATGGCGCAATCTGTGGGACCATCCAGCACGCCAATCGCTGAAATCCGACCTCATCGCCGACCTTTACGACAATCTGCCGCCGGGCCGGGCCGAACCGCTGGAAAAGGTCGCCCAGGTGTAGCCCGGCGCTATGTCCCGATATTCCGCTTCACGTCCCGGAACGGCCCCGTGGTATCGGTGCGCGGCTCCTTGGGCATCTTCAGGACCCGTTCGGAGATGATATTGCGCTGAATTTCATCGGTGCCGCCGGCGATCGACTGGGCCGGGGTGGAAACCAGAATTTCAGCGATAACGCCGTCCATCGGACTGTCATGGCCCGTCAGCATCGCATCGGTGTTCGATATCATGGTGTGGACAATCGCGCACATTCGCGAACGCCGGGTCGTGCATAGCTTGCCGAGCGATCCTTCCGGCCCTTGCGGCTTGCCGCTGTCCTGGGCGGCTCGGGCGCGGCGCGCCATGAATTCGGCCGATTTATCCAGAATGAACAGCCGGGCGATTTCCTGGCGCACCGCCGGGTCGTTGATTTTTCCGGTCTCTCTGGCGCGCGCCAAGATCAGATCGACCCGGCCATGGCGTTGCGGATACCAGATATAGGGCGCCTGCTGCACCTCGATTTCGGTGGCTTCCTCGGCATAGCAGCGGCCCGGCTTCAGGGTCTTGGCGGTCTGTTTGCGCAGACCGTCCGCGCCGCGCCGCTCATGCATCAGCGTCGTCGTCGCCACGGCCCAGCCATTGCCCAGTTCCGATATCTGCATTTCGGGCTCGACGATGGCGTCGGTAAAAAACACCTGATTGAACGATGCATGGCCGTTCATCTGTTTGAGCGGCTGGACGGTGACGCCTTCCTGTTCGATGTCGATGATGAAGTAGGACAGGCCCTTATGCTTGGGCGCGTCCCAGTCGGTGCGGGCCAGCAGCAGGCCCCAATTAGCGTGATGGGCGCTGGTGGTCCAGACCTTCTGGCCGTTCACGATCCACTGGTTGCCTTTGAAATCGGCGCGGGTGGACGCACCGGCGAGGTCCGAGCCGCTGCCCGGTTCGCTGAACAGCTGGCACCAGGTATCCTCGCCGGTCAGGATCCGGCGCAGGAATTTTTCTTTTTGCAAATCGCTGCCATGGGCGATCAGCGTCGCGGCGGCGAGGTTGCGGATGCCGACGCGGGCAACGGTCACAGCACCGATTTTTTCGAACTCGTCGTCGATGGCGCGGCCCATCGGATCGCTATATCCCTTGCCGTACCATTCGAGCGGGAATGTCGGTGCGCCCCAGCCGGAATCGATCAGCTTGCCGCGCCATTCGACAAGGCCGAGATCCGGATCCCAGTTTTCCGCCAGCCAGGCGCTGACTTCGGCGCGGACTTCGCGTTCGCTCGGTTCACTCATGTCGCCGCTCCTTCCACCGCGTCCCAGTTTTGCAGCATCCGTTCGCGGTGATAGGCCGCGGTCCCCAGAAAGACCTCCGAACTTTTCGCCCGCTTGAACCACAAATGGGTGTCGTTGTCCCAGGTAAAACCGATGCCGCCATGCAGCTGGGTCGCCTCGATCGCGGTCTGCATATAGGTATCGGACGCCGACGCCTTGGCCAGCGAAGCCATGGCCGGGGTCTGCGGATCGTCCTCGGCAGCGACCGCCGCCGCGTAATAGGCCGCCGCCCTGGACAGGTTCACATCGACCAGCATCTCGGCGCATTTGTGCTTGATGACCTGGAAAGAGGCGATGGAGCGGCCGAACTGAATCCGCATCCGGGTGTATTCCAGCGCGTCCTCGCGCAGCCGTTCGGCGCCGCCGACCATCTCATGGGCAAGAGCGATGGCGGCCAGATCGAGCGTCTTCGACATCGGCCCGGCGGCAGCGCCCGCTTCGCCCAGCACTTCGCCGCTCACGCCGTTGAATTCAAGGCGCGCCAGTTTGCGGGTCTGATCCACCGATTTCAGCAGCCGGCAGGTCAGGCCATCGGCCGCGCCATCGACCGCAAACAAGGACAGGCCGTCGCCGCCGGCCGTGCCGGGCTGGCGCGCCAGCACGATGATGCGGTCGGCGATATGACCGTCGAGCACGAAACTCTTCATTCCGTCGATAATGTAGCCATCGCCCGATGCAACGGCGGTGGCGGCGCAATCGCCATAATCCCAGCCGCCATTTTCTTCGGTGAAAGCCAGGGCCGCGATGGTCGCACCACTGGCGATATCGGGCAGAAATCGGCGTTTTTGTTCTTCCCTGGCGGCGTTCATGATCGCCGTGGCGGCCAGCACGATCGAGCCGAAGAACGGCGCGCACAGCAAGGCGCGGCCCATTTCCTCGGCCACCAGGCACAGCTCGACCGCGCCGAATCCCTGGCCGCCGAATTCTTCGGGAATATGGACGGCGGTGAGGCCAAGATCGCCGGCCAGCGACTTCCAGACATCGCGGTCCAGGCCGTCATCGGTTTCCATGATTTTGCGCACCGCCGTGGTCGGCGACTTTTCTTCCAGGAACCGGCGCAGAATCAGGCGGAATTCTTCCTGTTCATCGGTAAAACTAAACCTCCACAAATCTCTTTCTCCCTCATTGGTCCGATAATGCCTAACGCAAATCAGGATTTATGGGAATCGTCTTCGGTGGCCGCGATGACCGCGCCGGCGTCGATCAGGCGCTGAATTTCGGCCTCGCCATAGCCAAATTCGGCCAGCACCGCCCTGGTATGTTCGGCGAAACGCGGCGGCGGGCGGGTGATTTTTGCCGGTGTCCGGCTCAGCGAAAAAGGCGGGTTCATCAGCCGGATCCGGCCTTCGCTGGGGTGGTCGAACTCATGCCAGAAGCCGACATCGACCAGATGCGGGTCGGCGACGACATCATCCAGGGTCGAGATCGGCATGAAGGGAATCCCCGCCTCGGTCAAGGCCTCGACCCATTGCGCCGTCGTCCGGGTCGCCATTATTTCCGCCATGATTGCCAGGACCGCTTCGGCGTTGTCGGACCGGGTGGCGCGGGTCGCCACGACCGGGTTGTCCCAGATATCCTCGCGGCCAGCCGATTTGAGGAACGCGCGCCAGTGCCGGTCGCTGCCCGGAAGGGCGCAGATAAACCCGTCCGCCGTCGCATAGGGCCAGCGCAACGGCGTTGCGTGGCGCTTCGATCCGGCGCGGTCCCGGGCCGGAATGAAGCTCTCGCCCCAAAGATGCTCGATCATGGTGAAGGACACCATGCTCTCGAACATCGGCACCTCGACTTCCTGGCCCTCGCCGGTTTTGAGCTGGTGAAACAGGGCGGCGGCGATGGCGTAGGCGGCGAACAGGCCGGTCGTCTTGTCGGCGATCAAGGAGGGCACATAGCGCGCCGGCTTGCCGCCGAACGCCTCCAGCGCCACCAGTCCCGAGGCCGCCTGGATCACGTCGTCATAGGCCGGCCGGCCGGCATAGCGGCCGGCCCGCCCGAAACCCCAGATATTGCAATATACGATATCGGGTTTCAGCTTCTTGACCTGGGCGTAATCGAAGCCGAGCCGGGCCAGCGGTTCGGGCCGCATATTGTGGACGAAAACATCCGCCTTGCGGATCAATTTTCGCAAAGCCCGCGCGCCGCCATCGGTCTTGAGGTCGAGGGCGATGGCCCGCTTGTTGCGGTTGAGCTGCATGAAGTTGGCCGGCATGCCGGGATTGGCGCGCGGTCCGGCACTGCGCGTCAGATCGCCGTCCGGCGCTTCGATCTTGATGGCGTCGGCGCCCATGTCGCCCAGCAACTGGCTGGCGTATGGCCCGACGAACACGGTGGTGACATCGACGATTCGCAAACCGTCAAACGGTCCCGGCATAAGTTTCTTTCCTTGAATTCGGTCGGTCAGGCGGCCAGCGGACCCCGCAGCAGCCGGCCCGGCAGCGCACCGGTGGGTTCGCCGTGGCGCAGCACGATCTGGCCATTGACCACTGTGCAGGCGATGCCGTCGGCGGTCTGGCGCAGCCGTACGGCGCCGCCCGGAAGGTCGTGTACGACTTCCGGCATGTGCGGCCCGATGGTATCGGGATCGAACACCACGATATCGGCGCACATTCCTTCGCGCAGCAGACCGCGGTCGTGGAACCCCCAACTGGCCGCCGTGTCATGGGTGATAAGCCGCACCGCCTGTTCCAGGGTAAAGGCCTTTTCGTGGCGCACCCAGTGGCTCAACAGATGGGTTTGCAGCGAGCTGTCCATGATTTGCGAGACATGCGCGCCGCTGTCCGAAAAGGTCACCACGGAATCGGGGTGGCGCATCAGTTCCAGCGCGTCGTCCTGGTTTTCATTGGCCAGCGGCTGGCGGAAGAACAGCTTCAGATCATGTTCCAGCGCCAGATCGATCATCGCTTCGGCCGGGGCGACGCCGCGTTCGCGCGCGATGTCGGCGACGCTGGCGTGCGGCCGTTCGATTTTATCCATGACATAGAAGATATCCCATTTGGGCGGCGGCGCTTCGGCCCCCACGACCGCGCCGCCATCATGCGGGCGCATGGCGATTTCGACCAGCTTGCGTTTGGTTTCGGGGTCCAGCAAGGCGGCTTTTTGCGCCTCCAGCGGCAGCTTGCGGATATCGCGCCAGAGTTCCCGATTGTCGAACGGCGTCGTCGTCTCGAAGGACAGCAAGACGTTGATCTCTCGGCTATGGACCTGGGTGAACAGGCGCGCACCCTGCGCATTGGCCTGCGCGACAAGATCGTAGAAGGCGCGCCAGTCGCCTGGATGCGAGCGGCGGCTCAAGCTGCCGAAGGTGATCGGCCGGCCGGTGGCGATGGAAAGATCCTTGAGGTCGATATAGTTCTGTTTGATGCGTTCGATCTCGCCGCGTTCCATGGCGAGCTGGAAGATCCCCGCCCCAACCTCGCCCATCGCGCCGACAAGGGCGCGGATTTCATCGAAACCGGCGATCCGGCTGGCGACCGGCCGGTCGTCGGAGGTCCGGTGGCTGGGGCTGCGCGAGGTCGAAAAGCCGATTGCGCCGGCTTGCACCGCTTCCTTCACATGATCCGTCATGGCGCGAAGGTCGTCGTCGCTGGCCGCTTCTTGGAACGCGCGCTCGCCCATCACATAGGTGCGCAACGCCGAATGGCCGATATAGCCGGCGTAATTGATGCCCTTGGGCAGGGCGTCGATAACGTCCATATATTCGGGATAGCTTTCCCAGTTCCAGTCGATCCCGGCCAGCATGGCGTCGCGCGAGATATCCTCGGCGCGTTCCAGATTGCGGAACACCAGATCGGCTTCGGCCTCGCGGCAGGGCGCCAAGGTGAAGCCGCAATTACCCATCACCACGCTGGTGACCCCGTGATAGCACGAACAGGTGCCAAGCGAATCCCAGAAAATCTGCGCATCCATATGGGTGTGGCCATCGACGAAACCGGGTGTGACGACATGCCCCTCGGCGTCTATTTTCCGGTCGGCGGGCGCGTTGATTTTCCCGATCTCGGTGATCTTGCCATCCTTGACGCCGATATCGGCCCGGTAGCGGGCCGCGCCCGAACCGTCGATGACCATGCCGTTTTCGATGACAAGATCGTACGCCATGAGAATCTCCCTCCTATTATCGTCCGGCGAGCCGCCGCAGCACATCGTCGGCTTCGGCGACGATGTCGGCCACGATCTGGCCGGCGGGCAGCACCGCCTCGATCATGCCCGCCCCCTGGCCCGCCGGCAAGACCCCGTCTTCCACGTCGCCTTCGATGCGGCCGGCATGGCTGGCCGGGTTTCCGACCTCGATCATCTGCAAGGGATAGGGTTTGATTTCGGCTTCCCGGCCCTCCCAGGACGCAGTAAAGCGATTGGCGATCATCCGGTTGGGCTTGCCGGAATGACCGCGTGAGATCACCGTGCCGTCCTCGTCGATCTGGGTGATTTTGTTCTTGTAATTGATGTGCCCGCGGGCTTCCTCGCTGGCGATGAAGCGGGTGCCCATCCAGACCCCGGCGGCACCGAACGCGAGCGCCGCCACCAGGCCCCGGCCATCGACCAGACCGCCGGCGGCGACCACCGGTACATCGACGCAATCGACGACCCGCGGCACCAGCGCCACCGTGGCGACACGGCCGACATGGCCGCCGCCGGCATGGCCCGATGCGATCACCACATCGACGCCGTCGGCCACCACGCGGCGCGCCTGGCGCGCGGTCCCGACCAGGCTCATCACGATCATCCCCGCCGCATGGGCGTCGGGCACCACGGCGGCGGGACTGCCCAGCCCCGAAACCAGCACCGGCACGGCTTCATCGAAGGTCACCTCGATGGCTTCGTTCACCGCCCTGGTATAGCCGGCGGTCTTGCCGTCGCCGCCGGCGACCCGCGCGAACAGGATATCGACGCCGAACGGCTTGTCGCACTCGCCCTTGACAATGTGGATCTGTTCGCGCAATTGCGCCCCGCTCATATAGGCCGAACCGATGACCCCCAAGCCGCCGGCGTTGGATACGGCGGCGGCCAGCCGGCCATAGGCGACATGAAACATGCCGGCCTGCAGCACCGGGTAATCAATGCCAAGCATCGCGCAAAGCGGGTTATTGCGGAGCAGTCGGGCAAGTGGCATGGGCGCATCCTTCGGGTTCATCGTCTATCTCGGCGCAAAAGACGATGACACAAGACGCGAACGCGGTATACCTCGCGGGGGAAGGGAGAAACGTCATGCCGTTCTACGAAAAGGGCCCGGTCCGCATCCATTACCAGGAGGCCGGCTCGGGCTATCCGCTGCTGCTCATCCCCGGCGGCGGGTTGAACGCGACAATGTCTAATTTCACCGGCAGCGCGCCGTTCAACCCGGTGGAGGCGTTCAAGGGCGCGTATCGCTGCATTACGATGGATTTGCGCAACGCCAATGGCGGCCAGTCGTCCGGTCCGCTTGAAATCGAACGGCCGTGGGACGCCTATGGCGACGACCAGATCGGCCTGATGGATCATCTGGGCATCGAAAAATTCCTGGTGATGGGCTTTTGCATCGGCGGCCCCTTCATCTGGAACCTGTTGCGCCGCGCGCCCGGCCGCATTGCCGCCGCGGTGCTGGTACAGCCCAGCGGGGTCCGGCCGGAATTGCCCGACCTTTTCTACCGCAACAATATCGAAGGATGGGCGCCGATGCTGTGCGAACGCCGGCCCGACATCACGATGGATATGGCCGCTGCCTTCCTCGACAAGATGTACCGCTTTAACGCCGACTTTGTGTTCACCGTGACCCGCGATTTCGTGCGCGCCTGCCAGACGCCAATACTGGTCCTGCCGGACGATATCCCGGCCCACCCCTATGAGGTTGCCATGGAATCGGCGCTTCTGGCGCCGAACGCCGAAGTAAGCCTCTATCCGTGGAAGGAGCCCCGGGACCGCATCCCCCTGGCCGTGCGCCATGTACGCACATTCCTGCGGGCGCATTGCCCGGCGGCCGGCTAATCGTGACCGGGGCGCGGCCTACCGGATGCCCCCTGTCCTTGACGCCGCGCGCAGCATCGCCAGCATGGCGTAGGCCGCCACGGCGGCGAAAAGATGCTTCAAGGTATGGCCGCTGACCAGACCGCCAAGCACGCCGTCGATCTGACGATCCAAGAGTTCGCAGATCCGGGCCAGAAGGTACCAGAACACCATGTAAAGGACGTATTTTCCGCTGGTATGGCGGCCCTCGAACAGCAGGCAGATCAAAGGAATCAGGAGGACAGGCAGGATTTGCACCAGCGCGTAAAATCGCAGATCGCCGTGACCGGCGGCCTCGCTCAGATGCCAAGTGACCACGCTGCCCGCGCCCAGGATCAGCAGCACGGGTAATGTCGCCAAGGCCGCCAGCCCGTTGTGGATCCGGTCCACGATGAACGCGGCCAAGAGCGCCATGGTTGGCACGCTCAGGGCCAGGCGGTCCCACGCCAGCGCCGCATTGGAGGGGTCGAGGTGATAATACCCGGACCCCAAAGCGGCCGCCGCCAGGCCGGCGAAATAGAGTCGAAAGGGCCAGCGCTCGCCGGGCACCGCGAACAGTCTGGCGCCGCGCCGGCCCGCCATGAAAGCCAGGCTAAGGGTGCCGACCAGCAGAAATCCCAGATTCGAGGCAACGTCGCCGAAATGCGCAATACCCAGAACCCGGCTTCGGTCGGCAAAGTCATGGTAGGCCGGGTCCTGGGGAAAAGCTGGAACGAACGAAGCGGCAATCGCGGCCGCGGCCGTAACCGCGGCCAGGATAGCAATCGGTCGCCTTTTAACGCGCCGGTCAGCCATGCGCCTTCCCCATGCGAATTGGAGATTCTATGCGTGGTTAATCGCCAAGTCTATCGGGCCTGAAGTTCGCTTCAGGGGAAGACCCGGCTTTTGCGCCCGCCGTTTCCCCCGGACTGCGTCAGCGTAGCGCGAACCCAGCATAGCCGCCGGCCACGACTTCCTCGCATTTGCGGCAATAATCCGGGAAGCCGCCGTAATAGGGCATGAAGACGCGGGCCTTGCCCTCGACATTGGCGCCCAGATACCAGCTATCGGTAGAGGTCTTCAGGCCGGCGGCGGCGACGTCCTGAACATGGTCCCACCAGGCGGCCTGCGCGTCTGGTTCGGCTTCGATGACGGTGTAATCATGCGCCCGCATATAGGCGATGCAATCGGCGATCCAATCGACATGCTGTTCGATGGTCGGGATCATATTGGTGAAGACCGAGGGGCTGCCCGGCCCGGTCACCGTGAACAGGTTGGGGAAATCGGCCATCGCCAGGCCAAGATAGCTGCTCGGTCCGGCGGCCCAGCGTTGGCGCAATCCGTCGCCGTCGCGGCCGTGGATATCGATATTGGTCAGCGCGCCGGTCATGGCGTCGAAGCCGGTGGCGATAACCAGCGCATCGACCGCGAAGTTGCGGCCATGGGCGCGAACGCCGGTGGCGGTTATTGCCTCAATCGGCTGTTCGCGCACGTCGATCAAATGCACGTTGTCGCGGTTGAAGGTGGCGAAATAGTTGGTATCGACGCACAGCCGCTTGCCGCCGATGATGTTGCCGGGGCATAGCGTTTGCGCCAGTTCGGGGTCCTCGACGATCTCGCGGATCTTGGCGCGCACGAAATCGGCGACCGTGTCGTTCGATTCCTGGCTGAACATGAGGTCGCCATACGACCCCATGAACGCCAGCCCGCCATCGGCCCAGCGCCGTTCATATTCGGCCTGGCGTTCCGCCGGCGTGACTTCCATCGCCTTGCCCTGGCGGAAACGGCCATAGATGCCGGGCGGGGTCTGTTTTGCTTCCGCTCGTATCTGGGCGTAGTTCGCTTTGAAATCCTTGACATATTCGGCATCGAGCGGCGCGTTATGGGCCGGAATGGCGTAGTTCGGCGTGCGCTGGAACACGAACAGTTCGGCGGCCTGTTCGGCGATCAGGGGGATCGACTGGATCGCCGAGGAGCCGGTGCCGATGACCGCGACCCGCTGGCCGGTGAAGTCGATTGGCTCATGCGGCCAAAGAGCAGTGTGATAGGTCGGCCCGGCGAAACTTTTCAGCCCCTCGATGCGCGGCCAGTTGGCAACCGACAGGCAGCCCGTCGCCATGACGCAGAACCGCGCCGCGATCGTCGCCCCGACTTCGGCTTCCAGCGTCCACCGCGACGCCGCTTCGTCATAGCGGGCCGACTTGATCCGGGTGTTGAACTGTATGTCGCGGCGCAAATCATAGCGGTCCGCGACATGTTGGGCGTATTGGAGTATTTCGGGCTGCGCGGCGTAGCGTTGCGACCAGCACCATTCCTGCTGCAGGGCGTCGTCGAACTGATACGAATATTGCATGCTTTCTATATCGCAGCGCGCGCCCGGATAGCGGTTCCAGTACCAGGTGCCGCCGACATCTCCGCCGGCTTCGATCACCCGCGCGCGCAAACCCAGGCCACGCAACCGATGCAGCAGATACATCCCCGCGAATCCAGCGCCGACGATGGCCACATCGTAATCCCGCTCACCCATTGCGCCGCTATCCTCCATCGGCTCGCTCATCGCGCCATCTTATCCGATTTACCCCGCGCGATGCCAAGCCCGGCACAAAGCAGTACCGCCAGCGCGGCTTTTCCCGCATAATTTCGCGGCCTGGCAAGACGAAGGGAACTCGGCAATGCATGTGGGAATGAGCACGTTCTTTCAGAACCTGACCGATCAATATGACGACCGGGCGGTTTACCGGCACGAATTGTCGATGGCGGATCTGGCCGAGCCGTTGGGATTCGATTCGATCTGGAGTGCCGAACATCATTTCGACGGATACACGATGTGTCCCAACGTCATGCAGTTTCTTACCTATATGGCCGGGCGCACCAAACATGTTCAACTCGGCTCGATGGTCGTCGTGCTGCCATGGCACGACCCGATCCGGCTGACCGAAGAAGTCGTGATGCTGGATCATCTTAGCGGCGGCCGGGTGACCCTGGGCATGGGGCGCGGGCTGGGACGCATCGAATTCGAAGGTTTCCAGCGCGAAATGGGCCAGTCCCGCGAGCGGTTCGTCGAATATGGCCAGGCGATCCTGGACGCGCTGGAGACCGGCTATATCGAAGCCGACGGCACCCATTTCAAGCAGCCGCGCACGCCGATCCGCCCGGCCCCCTTCAAGAGCTTCAAGGGGCGGGTCTATGCCTCGGCGGTGTCACCGGAATCGTCGCGGATCATGGCCAAGCTTGGCATCGGCGTGATGATCATCGCGCAAAAACCCTGGGACAAGACGCTGGCCGAACTCGACGCCTACCGCGCCATCTACCGCGAGGTGAACAATGGCGAAGAACCGCCCAAACCGCTCATGGTTTCCTTCATCGGCTGTCACGAAGATGCGGGCGCGGCCGACGAGATGCACCGCAACTATATCCGCGGATATTGTTGCTCGGCGCTGGAGCATTACGAATTTCACAATGAGGGGCTGGCCGACATCAAGGGCTATGAGTATTGCGGCGCGCTGTCCCGGAACATCAACAAGCACGGCGTCGGCAAGTTCGTCGATTTTCTCGCCGATCTACAGGTCTGGGGCACGCCCGACCGGGTATTCGAGCGGATGATGGACTACCGCGAAAAGATCGACTGCGCCGGATTCATCGGGATTTTCAGCTATGGCGGCATGCCGCACGATATGGCGAAGGACAATATGCGGCTCTTCGCCAGGAAGGTGCTGCCACGGCTGAAACGAATCGATGTCGGCGCCGCCCCGGGAGAAGCACCGCGCACGCGCGCGGCCGCGCACTGATGCCAGCCGCACTCGATGGCATCCGGGTGCTGGATTTCACCTGGGTCCGGGCCGGGCCGTGGTCGACGCGATGGCTGGGCGCGCTGGGCGCCGAAATCATCAAGGTGGAATGGCCCGCCAACGAACGCGGGCGCATGACGGCGGTGACCCCCGAAGGCATCGAGCGCAGCCTTAATTCGTCGCCGACCTTCAACGATACCAACCCGAACAAGAAAAGCATCACCGTCAATTTACGCAGCCAAAAGGGGCTGGCGGTAATCAAGCGTCTGGTCGCGGTCTGCGACGTGGTGGTGGAAAATTTCAGCCCCAAGGCGCTGCGAAGCTGGGGGCTGGGCTACGACGTGCTGTGCGAAATCAAGCCGGACATCGTCTATGTCTCGCATTCCGGGCTCGGCCATACCGGACGCCAATCCGACTACACGATGATGGGACCGACCGCACAAGCGTTCAGCGGCATGACTTTTTCGTCCGGTCTGCCGGGCCGGCCGCCGGCGGGGTGGGGATGGTCGATTCTCGACGACCTTGGCGGCACCACCATGGCCAATTGCGTGTTGGGCGCCTTGTACCGGCGCAACCGAACCGGGCTGGGGCAGCATGTCGATCTGTCGCAGATGTTGAACGGCGTGACCTTGAACGGGCCGGCTTTGCTGGATGTTACGGTCAATGGCCGGGCGTCGCGGCGCGAAGGTTTCCCGCCTGGCAACCGCGCGCACTGGCCCGGCACGCCGCTGCTGAACAACTACCGGGGGCCGACGGTGGCGCCGCACAATGCGTACCGCGCCAAGGGCGGCGGCTATAACGACTGGTGCGCGATCGTGTGTCTCGACGATGCGGAGTGGCGCAAATTCGTCGCCGTCATGGCGTCGCCGGACTGGGCCGGGGACCGGCGGTTCGCGACGGGCCTTGGACGCCTGACGCATCAAGAAGATCTGGACCGGAACATCGAAGCCTGGACATTGACGCACGATAAATACGCGGTCATGGAAT
>Ga0066376_10003607_pt1 | contig 13747 bp, 12 predicted proteins | sample Knorr_S15_td_Bot_FD_77009 | JGI IMG/M metagenome (GOLD analysis project Ga0066376, IMG submission 77009) | Marine microbial communities from Southern Atlantic Ocean transect - Knorr_S15_td_Bottom_ad_5009_LV_A | ecosystem: Environmental > Aquatic > Marine > Oceanic | place: Southern Atlantic... | reverse complement strand
ACTTGGCTGCCAGGATTATTGATTAAAATAGCGGTGTCAGCCGCTTTTAGCATGGCTACATCGTTTTGACTGTCGCCAAGGGCAATCACAGTAAATGGATTGCGATAGGCTTTTTTGAACTGATTTAACAGCCACTTTTGTGCAAGTCCTTTATTGTTACCTTTGGTTAAATGGATAAAACGCCCGCCAACAAGCACTTCGTAGCCTGCTTGGCTCATTGTATCTATCAAGCCCTGCTTTTCTTCATCACTGCCCGAAAAACAAACCGGATCTGAGTACTGTCTTTGTAGAGCCAATTCACTTTTATCGACGGGGAGTCCTGTTAACTCGGCTATTTCTTGTGCGCTAAATTGGCTAAACAAACGTACACAATGACTAAATTGACTGGCATATTGTTTAAGATCTTCATGCAATTTATCGGTACTTTGCGTCATGGCAAAACGCCAATACCCTTGATACTCATCACAGCCAATCGGCTTTACTTTAAAATAGTCTTTAGGGATATAAACAGCCGCACCATTTTCCACAATAAAAGGTTGGTGATGATCCAAACCTTTTTGAATATCAGTGACTTCAGCAAAGGTTTTGCTGGTATTAAAAATGACATTGACACCGGTATCATTCAACTTTGCCAAAAATGGTTTGATCACCTCACACTCGTAACTGTCGTGATCGAGCAATGTCCCATCTAAGTCAGTAAAAATAAGTGGTTGAGCAATTTGGTCGGCCAGCAGTTCCATCTTGGTGATATCACGCTCGGTATCGAGCAATAATAGCGCATCAACGCTGTGGGCTAGGGTGGCTAAGTTTTCACGCGTAATCCGTTCAAAATGAGAGATAAAACGCTTTAAGCTCACTTCGTCAAATGTGCCCTGCCCTTGGCCTTTTTTGGCAATTAACTTATGCTCTTGCTCTAAGCGCCACGCATACACATCTTCGAATGAAGGCGCTTTTAACATAATGGTGTAATCAGCCATTGCGAATACATGTTGATATTCATTTGCTAGGCAGCTATTTACGCAGCGGCGCCAAATGCCGTCGGCATCTTCTAGTTGTTCTAATTCATTTACCGGGGTTTGTAGTTGATAAGGCTGCTGGGGCGTACTGGCTACACACCAGCCTTCAAAAAACACGATATCAATCGGCTTTTGGTTGCTCGGCCACTGGTCTTTTGGCACTGGATCATCCGTTAGCTTATCAAATTGAGGTAATGGCACGCCCACTTTACCAGCCAACAAAGCTGATAAAGTTTGTTCCATTAATTGCGTATCATGTGTACCCGGTACACCACGACTCGCAAACAAGGGATGAACATCTTTAGCAAGCTCATTGCGCGCATCACGACTTAAATAAAAGTCATCGATCGATAATGACACGCTATTAAATTCGGTATTGCTATTTACCCAAGTCACTAAGAAATCAGCGAGGGTTGTTTTGCCTGAGCCTTGGCAGCCGTTAATAGCCACCAGCATTGTTTGGCCGGTCATTTTTGCGCTCAAGATATCGTGCGCGAGGGGTATAAAAAACTGCTCACTTAAGTATTGATACTTGAGTGGTAACTGATGCTTTGCTAAAAACGGGGTAATATCCACAACATTTGCCTCTTGCATAATCGCTCCTACCAGTATGACATAGAGATAAATGCAGTTAGTAGACCAGTTTTATAATTCCTTATTTTTTAAATGGTTACAAAAAAAGCGCATATTTAATGCGCTTTTTTGGTGCAATATTCAAGCAGTATTTAAGTTCTAATCAGCTTGTTGCACTGCTTTGGGGAGAACAGCATTTAAGATAATCCCCAAAATTGCGCATAAGCTCACACCTTGTAAACTAAACTCATCACCACCGATATGCATGCCACCAATACCAAACACTAAAATCAGTGCGACGATAGTCAGATTACGAGGCGCGGTAAGGTCTTCACCTGATTTTACTAAGGTATTTAAACCTACAACAGCGATAGAACCAAACAGCAAAATCATGATGCCGCCCATCACAGGAACCGGAATAGTTTGTAAACCCGCGCCCATTTTTGCCACAAACGCGAGCACAATTGCGATAATTGCCGTCCAAAGCATCACGCGAGGGTTGAAGTTACGCGTAAGCATTACCGCCCCTGTTACTTCTGAGTACGTTGTATTAGGTGGACCACCAAAAACTGATGCCGCAGAGGTTGCTAAGCCATCACCAAATAAAGTGCGGTGTAAGCCCGGTTTCTTTAAATAGTCTTTACCCGTGACTTGGCTAATAGCCATCATATCGCCAATATGTTCAATAGCGGGCGCAATGGCCACCGGCACCATAAACAAAATAGCTTGCCACTTAAACTCAGGGTAAGTAAATGCCGGCACAGCAAACCAGTTTGCTTCAGTAACCGCATTAAATTCAACAATTCCTAAAAAGAGCGAAGCTAGGTAACCTGCAACCACACCTGCAAGAATAGGAATAAGTTTAAATACACCTTTGCCCCATACCGCAAAAATCAGCGTAACCAGTAATGATAAACCAGATACCCAAATTGCTTGCTCATAAGGAACTAATTGTGCACTGCCATCCCCTGCTTTACCCATTGCCATATTCACAGCGACGGGGGCTAAGGCTAAACCAATCACCATGATCACAGGGCCAACAACCACAGGTGGTAACACTTTATGCAGCGCATTCACGCCTTTAAATTTTACAATCAAGCTAAGCGCAAAATAGCAAAAGCCTGCCACCATTAAACCACCCATAGTTGCGGGAATGCCCCACATTTGTACCGAGGCGATAATAGGTGCAATGAAAGCAAAAGATGATGCTAAAAAGATGGGAACTTGGCCTTTGGTAACCACATGAAACAGTAAAGTTCCTAAACCTGCAGTAAATAAAGCCACATTAGGATCAAGGCCTGTAAGTAACGGCACAAGTACCAGTGCGCCAAATGCGACAAACAGCATTTGCGCGCCAGTTAGAATGGTTTTTAACGAAAATGTTTGATGATTTTCCACGTGAGCGCCTTACACTGTGCCAAAAATCTTGTCACCGGCATCTCCTAAGCCTGGAATGATATATCCTTTTTCGTTTAAGTGACTGTCTAGAGATGCTGTGAAAATTTCAACATCTGGGTGCGCTGCAAGGGTTTTTTCTACGCCTTCTGGTGCTGCCACTAATACAATCACTTTAATATCTTTACAGCCTGCTTTTTTCAGCATATCGATAGTTGCGATCATTGAACCACCGGTTGCCAGCATTGGATCAATAACAAGGCTTAAACGCTCATCAATTTTACCAACCAGCTTTTCAAAGTAAGGTACTGGCTCTAATGTTTCTTCGTTACGCTGAAGACCAACAACACTTACTTTTGCTGCAGGTAATAACTGCATTACACCATCCATCATACCAAGGCCGGCACGAAGAATAGGCACAACTGTAATTTTTTTACCTTTGATATGCTCTACATCTAATGTTGAACCATCCCATCCAGTGATTTGTACGCTTTCTAATGGTAGGTTTTTTGTTGCTTCGTAAGTAAGCAAGGTACCTACTTCAGACGCCAGCTCACGGAAACTTTTTGTGCTAATACCTTGCGCGCGCATAAGGCCAAGTTTGTGTTGAACTAACGGATGAGTAATTACATGGATAGACATAAGTAGAACCTAAATGAAATAAATTACGCCTATTTTAGCGCAAAATAGTCTTCTCGACTGCAAAAAATGCATGTTCACCGCATTAATTCTTTGAATTGGTCTAATATTATACAGCACCTTGCAAATATTAATTTTTTTGCAACAACACGCACCGGCAATGTTTAACAATTCATTTATTTTTGGGCCTGCAGTAATGAAAACGCTTATCTTCACTTCGATACTCCTTCTGTGTATTTGCTTACCAGCCCACAGTGAAACACTCGATATTCAAGTTATGGCTGACTTTGTTCCGCAAGATGGCGGTAACCCTGAAAATGAGGCCACCACGTTTTTGCTGGCTGCCGCAGCTGAATTAGGCGATGAAATCAGCCTACATTTTATACCTGCAAGCCGCTTAAGAGAGTGGCAGCAACTAAGAAAAATGAACAATGTTTGTTTGTACAATAAATTAAAAACCCCAGAGCGTGAGGTTCATGCTGTGTTTAGTCAGTACCCTCTGATGGCATTTCCTTCAAATAAACTGGTGGTATTTAATAAGCCCACTATTCCAGACGCCATTACCCTACTACAAGCTATCTATTACTACGACTTAACAATAGGGGTCACCAAAGGCCGTTCTTACTCAGAAGAGATTGATAAGTTTGTCCGTTTAAATGATGAGCACTTTTTCATACTCGATGGGGCAACAAATGCACCAAGGCTTGGGCAAATGTTATTTCAAAATAAAATTGATGCCGTTTTAGAATACCAAACTGTATTTAGCAACCGTTATAAACGTTTCCCCGGTCTGAGTAGTATTCGTTACCTCAGCCTTAAACCAGAAAAAGCCGCGGTGTTTGGTTATATTGCTTGCTCACCAACAGAGGTCGGCAAACAAGCAATCGCGCTGTTCGACAAAGCGCTTAAAACAGAAAAAGTACGCACTTTAATTAGTGAGCGTTTAATGACGCTATTTCATGAAGGTGAAAACACACAAATTGTAAATGCCTTCAATGCAGCGTTTGAGCACTAAGCCGATAAAATCTGCTCCATAACCCAACTTGTGTGTAATGCAGTTTCACCAGTTGATGGGTGGGGTTGCTGAGCATGAAAATAGTTCGCCATGTTTTCAACATGATATTGTTGAATATGTGCAGGGTTATCAATTACGAGCTGTTGTGCGCCCTGTGCATTGTTAAGCACAATCGGCTTTTCGTCAAAAACACTAAAGCTAAGCTCGCCTTCACTGCCATAAATAATCACATCATCAAAACGATTTGCTGAAGCAAAGTTCCAGCTCCCGGTGCCTGTAACACCCGATTGATGCTGCCAGTGAGCGGTAATAGCATCGAATGCTGAATATAAGCCTTGTTGATTAGCGCATAAACCATGCACCTTATTAAAATCACCTAAAAGGTAAGCAAGTAAATCAAGACCATGGCTGGCTAAATCGTCAAAGTACCCTCCTCGAGCCACGTTTTGATCTGTGCGCCAGTTGTATTCACCCGATAAATCTAGGGCGTTAGGTGCTTTACTTAAATGCCAACTTACATGACGAGGCTTACCAATGGCACCTTGCTCAAGTAATTGTTTAACGTGATTAAAGCGTGGTAATGAACGGCGATAATAAGCCACAAATAGCGGCTGTTTAGCCTCTTTAAACGCTGCGACAATATCAAGGCTATCTTGATAACTTGGCGCCAGTGGCTTTTCAATACAACACGGTTTACCTGCCGCAGCAACCTCAAGAGCATACGCTTTATGGCTATCTGGCGGCGTAGCAATATACACTGCATCAACACTGTTATCGTTAATGAGCTCGCTTGGCGATGCGAACACCTTTGCAATATTATGGCGATTAGCATAATCATGGGCTTTTTCTAGGTCGCGGCGTGTCACCCCAATAAGCGCAATACCTTCTGCTTGTTGATAAGCAGGGCCGCTTTTCACTTCGGTTACAGCACCACAGCCGATAATGGCAAATCGCATTGGCTTATTCATTGCTAATCCTTTATTTTTAAGTACGTTACAAATTGCTGCTGCATGTAGCCGTTTATTTTTGCATGTTCTGGGCTCCAACCTGCTAAAAAACGATAAAAATCGCTCCATGCGTAACACCAAAGCGCTCGCCAACTGCTAACAACATGCGCAGGGTTTACATTCGGTTGATAACGTTTTAGTGCCTGTGTAAGGGTGTCAAAATAGCGATTTAAATAGTCATCTGCAACTGATTTTAATGCCGTATCATCTAAGCAACTGCCTAAAAAATACATGACATCAATCACCCCAACACCCTTACCAACATATTGAAAATCATAGCCAAGAACATGCTGGTTTTGTGGCGTAATCGCAAAATTGGCAAGCTTAGCATCACCATGAATTAACGTTTGAAAAGGTGACTCACCCAGCGCTATATCAATAGCGTGCGCCTGCGCTTTTAAGCTTAAATCGCTCATACGCTGTAGCTCATCGGGCCGCGTTGCTAAATGCCAGTAACTACCTCGCGGCCAAAGGCCATCGGCAGAGCTTGCTAAATGAAAAGCATGAAAGTGTGCAAGCCAGTTTATAATTGCTTGAATGTCGCTGTGTGTAGCACTTGCTGGCTGGTAGCCAAGCGCACTGAAATCAATAAATACCAGCGCTTGTTTACTGCCCTCTTGTATTGCCTCAATACAGTGGATAGCCGCAGCTTCATGGGGTAATTGCTCAGCGTAATGCCGATACCAATTAAATTCGACTAAGTAAGATTGGCGCTTTCTGGCAAGTGCAAAATCACTTTGTTTAATACGACTATGATTAATCTGGCTAGGCACTTCAATCGCTTTAATTACCGTAGCAGCACCATTCATTTGGCAACGAATAATCTCACCGCATCCGCTCCATACTGATGCCGCTTGCTGTAGCTCTGTAATGTTTGAAAAGTGAGAAGTAACAAATTGCCTAAGATCCATAACGCTCTGTACTTTATATAAACTGATGGCAATGGTAGGTGAAATTAGCTATTGGCACAACGGCCTATAGGCAATAAAAAACCCGTGCTAAACACGGGTTTTCGAAGATAAAGTCCTAATACAGCTAAGGACTTGCATTGTTGAATTACTCGTTTACCACACTTTTAAGTGGGTTAACTGGCTTTGCATTGTCATCCAGTAAGTTCATATCAAAATCGAACTCATCAACACGAATCGCTTTTTCTCGTTTCTTGTTGTAATCAATCAGTTTTGCATACTCTTCTTCGTTGATAACACTTGCAACAAGTGCATTATCAAGTGTTTCTGCAAAACGAACGCCCGGCTTGATAGTCTTAGCACGCAGTGCTTTTTTAACTTTTGCAAGTAAATCAAGGCATGCCATTTTCGCTTTGTACGCTTGCTCATTGATGTAATGACCATCACCTTCAATTGGTTTAACCAAGTGAGTGATTTGCGCTTTAAATGCCGTATCCATTTGCGCTTGAGTCGCAAGTTCACGGATTAAATCATCACTGATCTTAGGCATTTTCATTGAGTAGTTCATCGTAATGAAACGCATAAATTTACGAGTACCACTTGCAGGGAAGTTATCTAAGAACTTATGCAATGCTTCTTCAGCGCTTTGTAGTGCAAAGCGAGTCGCATAGTGGAAGTAAGGCGCAGCTTGCTCACGTTCACTGCTTGCTACTTTTTGCTCGTAGTATTTAATTGATGCCATCGCCGCATACAAGAAGCTCATTACGTCGCCTAAACGTGCAGATAACATTTCTGCTTGCTTAAGTTTGCCGCCCAGTACCAATAACGAGAAGTCAGCGTAAACGGCAAGTTTTGCAGATAGTTTGTGCGCTGCTTTTTCGTAATCACGTACTTCTGGTAGTGACGATTTAGCACCCGCAGTAAACGGTAATACACCTAAACGGAAAGCTCGTAAGCTGTTAGCTACGCTGTAACCCACTGTTTTACGTAAAATGCTGTTGAATTCTTTATCTGCATTTTTGTCTTCGCTGTGGATAGACTCAACCATAGATTGCAGGTAAGGGTGACAACGCATTACACCTTGACCAAAAATCATAAGGTTACGAGTAAGAATGTTTGCACCTTCAACCGTGATTGCGATTGGTTGTGCAACATAACCACTTGCTAATGTATTTTGCGGACCATTTTGAATTGCTTTACCTGCTTGAATATCCATTGCTGAATCAAGCACGTTACGACCGATTTCTGTCATGTGGTATTTAGCAATCGCAGTGACTACAGAAGGTTTTAAGCCCATGCCTAAACCTTCTGTTGTTAATACACGCATTGCTTCTTGAAGGTAAGTTTTACCTGCGATATCAGCAAGCTTCTCTTGGATACCTTCGAATTGACCAATCGCCAGACCAAACTGCTCACGTACTGCTGCGTACTCTGAAGCACCTTTAAATGCTACTTGTGATGAGCTAACACCTAGTGCTGGTAACGAGATACCACGGCCTGCACCTAAACAGCTAACTAGCATTTGCCAGCCACGACCGATGTTCTTTTGACCACCAATGATGAAGTCCATTGGTACAAATACTTTTTCGCCGCGAGTCGTACCGTTGTAAAAACGGATGCCCATAGGATCATGACGATTACCAAGATCAACACCTGGGTGATCTTTAGGAATAAGCGCACAGGTAATACCTAGGTTTTCTTTGCCACCGAGTAAACCGTCAGGGTCAACTACTTTAAATGCTAAACCTAATACTGTCGCAATTGGCGCAAGTGTGATGTAGCGTTTGTCCCAGGTAATTTCTAAACCTAATACTTCTTCGCCATTGAACTGACCACGTTTAACAACACCGATATCTGGAATACCACCCGCATCTGAACCCGCTTCTGGGCTAGTAAGCGCGAAACATGGAATATCACGACCATTTGCAAGACGTGGTAAGTAGTGATCTTGTTGCTCTTTAGTACCAAAGTGAAGTAATAGCTCACCTGGGCCTAATGAGTTAGGAACCATCACGGTTACCGCAACCGCAGAACTCTTAGTCGCGATAGTCGCAACAATTGTTGAGTTTGCATAAGGGCTGAATTCTAAACCGCCGAATGATTTAGGAATGATAAGCGAGAAAAAACGCTCTTTTTTCAAGAAATCAAGAATGTAGTCAGGAAGATGAACACCGTTTTGAATTTCAGAATCATCAATCATTGATAATAATTCTTTTACTGGGCCATCTAAGAATGCTTGCTCTTCAGCGCTCAGCTTAGCTGCTGGCACGTCACGAAGTGCATCGAAATCAGGTTTACCTTGGTAGATTGAACCTTCTAACCAAACATCACCCGCATCTAACGCTTCTTGTTCTGTAATTGAAATACTAGGTAATACTTTTTTTAATTTTGTACGTAAGCTCATAATAAACTCATCCGACCAGATAGTAATACCTACATTACGTCATAAAACGAGCAATAGATCAATTGGTCCAACCAGTTTTTTTAACATTTTTTTATATTTATTTTTTCTTTGCACGCTAAGCACTTGAATACAATGGGTTTACACGTGTACGCTCAAACGCCTTTTTTTATCCCGAAATGGTTAACAACTAAAGGCTGAAAACAAAAAGCCCAACTAAAAAGTTGGGCTTAGGTATAAATACTGAAGGAATGGCTTAGAGCTCATCTTCGATAGGGAATAACGAAATAAACCACACTTGAAAACGTCGCCACGAAGACGTTTGTGGTTCTTCATCAAACTGCTCATTACTCACGGTGTCGAGCCAAACTAAGTCATTATCTTTGAGCTCAACTTTCCAGGCATATTCAGGCATTTGCGTATCAACCCAATGGGCCAAAAAGCGGCTAAGCTTTTCGCTTTCGATTAAAACGCCCATCTCGGTATTTAAATCAAGCGAGCGAGGGTCGAGGTTCATGGTGCCCACAAAAATCTTTTCATCATCAAAGGTCATGGTTTTTGCGTGTAAACTTGCTTGTGATGACCCAGTTACTTTACGCCCCGCTTTGCGCTTAATGGCCATTAAATCACTGGGTTTTAACTCCCACAGCTTAACCCCGCCTTTTACGAGATCTTCTCGGTACTTTTTATAACCAGCATGCACCGCGGATACATCGGTAGCTGCCAAAGAATTAGTCAGCACAGTGACATCAACGCCCTGCTTTGCCCAATTAGTCAGTAATTTAACGCCCTGCTCACGAGGAATAAAATACGGCGACACAATAATTGCTTTTTGTTTCGGCTCGCCCATTTCTTTAAACAACATTGGCGACATATTGGCCGATTTTTCACTGACGTCGTTCATCACCTTATCGGGGTGATCATAAAACAACACAGACTTTTGCCAATCGAATTCTATTTCATCGTGCAATAAGCGTTTTACAAAGGCGCTTTCGCGTAACTGCTCAACGTAATTACTCTGCTGATTCTGCTCAACATAGGTCGATAAGGTGTTAGTGATATCAATAAGTGATTGCTCATCACGGTCACCGTGCAAATCTTCAACAGGGTAAGACAGCTGATGATTCCAATATAAATCAAATGCTTTTGATGCCTCTGGCACAATCTCGCCAACACTCATCACATCTAAATCAATAAATTCAGAATGATCTTCAGCCGAGAAATACGCATTGCCTATGTTGCGCCCACCGGTGATAAAAATCCGATTATCAACAATAAAGCTCTTGTTATGCATACGTCTTGAAAGCTGGCTAAAGTTGGTAACAAAACCGAGCGCTCTAAAACGACGGTTAGGAAATGGATTAAATAATCGAACTTCAATATTAGGGTGAACAGCCAGTGCAGCTAAATCAAGTTCACTGTCAGCTTGTGATAAGTCATCAAGCAACAAGCGAACTCTTACTCCCCTATCTGCGGCTTTTAATAAAAAGGCCGTAAATAAAATGGTGGTTTGCTGTCTGTGGTATAAATAGTACTGCACATCAATGGTGTGCTCTGCAGAATCAATGAGTGCCAACCTAGCTACAAAGGCATCGACCCCATCTGCTAAAGGATAAAACCCTGATAACCCAGGATGATTATTACCCACTGCATCTCCTATGGTACTGGGTGTATCCGCTGCAATGGCATAGCTTGGTTGAATGGACTCTCGTGAAGGTAACTGCGCACAGCCCGCGGTGATTAAAATGAGTACTGCACAAAAAAGTGATTTTGAAGAGTCTATTATCATGGCTTCCTACCAATGACCGTGTGATACACGTATCTGCTTTGTTATAACCCTAATAAATGAAGGGGTTAAAAGCAAATAAAAACTCGTAAGTATGGGGATCAATTAGAAGAATTAAACAAAGGAAAAATAGTTAAGCAAACATGCTTAAGAGCAAGTAATTACGCTACTTGCTCAGTGATATCTGCAATTTCGATCAGTTTGCGATTAAGAATTTTTTTACAACAACCACAACACTTGCCACACTGGCTACCCACTTGCAGTTCTTTTGATAAATCGCGCATCGTCATAGCGCCATCATCAATTGTTTGTTCGATTTTTTTATCAGTCACACCATGACATAAACAGATATACATGAATGCAAACCACTCTCATTTCTCTTGATGGTCAGCATATTAATCTAAACGGTAATAGTTCGCAATAGTGTTATAGGCAATATTTGCATAACTTTTATACCGAAATTTCCTAAATGGCACACAGCTAAAAATTTTCCCTTATGATTTGGGCAGTTAGTTAAAGGCGGCTAAAGAAAAAATTTTTATTTTTTTTGAGGGGTAGTTAGTGTTGCAGTTGAATGAAAAGATCAATCATAGGCTATCGAGTAATGTGAGACTCAGCTTATGAACAGCACAGTAAAAGATTGGTATATTGTTACAGTTATGGATGTTAAGGCTCAGCAGATAATAACAGCAAGCAACTCTTGCTACGCTCTCAAGGGACGCGGAGAACGAGCTGTTATCGATTTAGACGATTTCGAAATGCTTCGCCACGGATTTTCGCCAGAGCAGATTCGAGCGTTAAACAGTTCATCGCCTCTTTTAGCCCATTAGCTTTGGCACCACGCGGGTTTTCATCGATCAACAACTACTAAGTTGGAGCAAATAATGCCGACAAGCAAAATTGATTTTCACAATGCCGAAAGCTCGGCCTGCTGCAAAAAGCATGTCGATATTAGAACTGAGATAATTGCACCATCACCAGATAGACCAAACGCTATTCGTAAGAAAATTATCTTTCGATGCGAAGAACACCTCGATTGCGATGTCGATGAGATTGAAAAGCTTGCGCTTGTCAAAAAGCGTTTCAAAATCTAGACGAAAATGACCTTGTTGATGGAGAAACATTTTTTAATCAATTGGACTCTGTATAGATGCAACAACGCCTGCCAGCTTTGGCACCAAGCTGATTTTCAGCAATTTACAATCTTCGCCTCCCTTGGCACCAACACAAGGAAACGAATCACCAAACGCCAGATAAAAGAAAACCAGCTCCCGCTGGCTTTCGTTTGCTTGGCTTATGTTGCTCCCAAGTTAAAGGCTGCATGGTTTGAATTCTATTACACTGCCCCGAATAACTTTAACCAAACTCCTTTAGGGCCAAGTTCTGCAACTTAAAGGGTTTCCCCCCTCATCAAAACCCCAACTTTTGATTTTATAACTACTTGGCTCTACAACATAATATATGAGACACTTACCAACCCAATTTGGGTTAGTTCTATTGTTCTCCAATATTTCATGAACTGAAATATGATAAACCAAATCTCCGTTTTCACGCTTTGTAATATCTGTAAGCCCTTGACCAGAAATGACATAAGTAGCTCTAATAATTTGACCTGAGTCTGTATATTTATAGGGAACCTTATCTTTCATAACTTTCCCAATAACGCTATTCTTCAAATTAATGAAATCATTATGGCCTGTAACACTCGTACACCCATCGAGTAACACTAAACTGATAATACATATAAATATCTGCCTTAAAAACTTCACTATCTTCTACCTTCTCTATCCCAGATATATAATTGGGTATAAGGCTGCATAGCAGCAAGTAATATAACGGCATAAGAAGGTGGCATAATTAAAATAAGTACAACACAAGCACACATGGGATCAGGTCTTGCTTTTTGCCACTACCAGACTCACGCTTGAATAGTGTAATTGAAATAATCATCCAATTCTTTTCTTTGCTCAACAAATACCGCAAACTTACGCCTTGATGTTGCTTTAGATTTTCCAAATAGGAGTAACATTTTATCGATTTAAAGCCATTCTGGAGCTTGTGCTTGCCCCATTAGTAGCACCGACATAAATTGCACAGTCTGCTGTTAGCAAATGCGCAGTTCTACTGGGATTAACAGCGCATTTGATAGCTTTTTATTGAGAAAGAAGGCCGAGGCGCCAATACTGTTTATTTACTTAAATTTTCATTTATCACCTTAAGCATATCTGAACTTATTGGTAAAAAAATTCTTTCACTACCTTTAAATCTGATTTCAAGAGTTTCTTCAGGGTTTACTTTACTCTCTACACAGAAATCCCTGTTTAGACCAACGGTTTTAATAGTGCCCCAAGGTATAATATATACATGGAAATAAGGGATAGTCATCGGGTAAAATGCAATACCTTTTTCTACTACTTGAGTCTTATAAAGACGTGTAAAATGGTCAATATAACCATAACCATGAAACCAATTTTCTTTCAAAATACCAAAGTCTTTCACTTCATTCGAAAAAAATAAACTATAGGTATCAATAGCAAAATCCCTTTTCTTTAACCTTACAATACTTCTTTTAACAGCAAGGCTTACAGGACCAAAGAAATTCCAATAAGAAAATATGTACAACAAAAGACCACCACTAATTGAATATACATAACTTCCTGTAAAATAATAAATAATAGCCCCAATAGTCATACCTATAACTATAAAGGCTCGCTTTGACATTATGATATAGAATACTAACTTTATAAAATTCATATAAGAACCATGGGGGTCAAGTCTTTCTTTTTGCCACTACCCGACTCAAGTTTGAATAGTGTAATTGAAAATAATCACCCAACTTTTTCCTTGCTCAACAAATAGCGCAAACTTACGCCTTGATGTTGCTTTAAATGTACTAGCTCAGACTTGATCTGACAGTTACCCGTTTTTCAATCGGTGACTGTCAGTTTAGATTTGAGCTAAATTCTTTTCAGCCCAAATCGATTTCCCATCCAATAATGTTTCCAGT
>Ga0066376_10003606_pt1 | contig 13747 bp, 15 predicted proteins | sample Knorr_S15_td_Bot_FD_77009 | JGI IMG/M metagenome (GOLD analysis project Ga0066376, IMG submission 77009) | Marine microbial communities from Southern Atlantic Ocean transect - Knorr_S15_td_Bottom_ad_5009_LV_A | ecosystem: Environmental > Aquatic > Marine > Oceanic | place: Southern Atlantic... | reverse complement strand
TCAGTTGACGTTTCCACGGGCCGTTTTACCTTGAAATTACCTTTCAATACGTCAGCCATGATTTTCTCCTCACTTAAGAAACACGATCTGTGCTTGCTTGCTCAGAGACGGTAGCAACTACCGAGGCGGATTTCAAGATGGATTGCCACGACACTCCCTAGTGGTACAATAGCGCTTCGGGGAAATCGCAGATCCCAGTCAGGGTCCGGGATCGAGGCAATCTGCGAAAAATCCGAAACAATCTGCGTGATCGGCGGGATGAAGGCCAAAGTTATTGTTCGCTTAAAAGACGGAGTTCTGGACCCCCAGGGCCAGACCATTCAGCGGTCCCTCAACAAGATGGGCCATGAGGTCACGGAACTGCGTCAGGGAAAGTACTTTGAGATCGAGATCAACGGCATGAAGGACGAGAGTGCCGTTCGCCAACGGGTGGAAAAAATCGCTGCAGACGTCCTCTGCAATCCGATTATCGAAACCTTCGAGATAGAGGATATTGCGTGAAGTTCGGAGTCGTGATTTTCCCCGGCTCAAACTGCGATCACGATACCCACCACGTGCTCAAGTCGGTCTTGGGACAAGAAACAGTCTTTTTCTGGCACCAGGATACCGATTTGCAGGACGTGGACACGGTCATCCTTCCAGGGGGCTTTGCTTACGGAGATTACCTGCGCAGCGGGGCCATCGCCAGGTTCTCCCCCATCCTGGAGAGCGTGCGCCAGCACGCCCAGGAAGGGAAACTGGTGGTGGGGATTTGCAACGGCTTTCAAATCCTGCAAGAGGCGGGACTCCTTCCCGGGGTGATGCTGCGAAATGCCGGTCTGAGGTTTGTCTGCCGACACGTCTGGCTGCGCACGGAAAACAATCAAACCCCTTTCACCAACGCTTGCCAGGAAGGACAGGTCTTGAAAATCCCGATTGCCCACAACGAAGGGAATTTCTTTATCTCGAAACAGGAACTGGCCGAGCTTCAGGAGAACCAGCAGATTATATTCCGTTACTCGGATGCCCAAGGGGACGTCATTCCCGAAGCCAATCCCAACGGCTCCATAGACAGCATCGCCGGTGTGATGAACCGTCAGGGCAACGTGATGGGCATGATGCCCCATCCCGAACGGGCTTCGGAAGCTCTGTTGAGTTCCGAAGACGGCCGTTTCATCTTCAAGTCCATGATCGACACGGTCACGAGGATAAACCACTAAAGTGGAAATTACTCTCGATCTCATCGAAAGCCACGGCCTGACCACCGAAGAATACGAGCAGATCCGAAAGCGCCTGGGACGTGAGCCCAATCTCACCGAGCTGGGCATCTTCTCGGTGATGTGGTCGGAACACTGCAGCTACAAAAGCTCCCGCCTGCACCTGAAAAAGCTTCCCACCCAGGGACCGCAAGTACTCCAGGGACCGGGTGAGAACGCCGGTGTCATCGATATCGGAGACGGGTTAGCGGCCGTCTTCAAGATGGAATCCCACAATCACCCCTCCTTCATCGAGCCTTATGAGGGAGCGGCAACGGGCGTGGGGGGAATCATTCGCGACATTTTCACCATGGGAGCGAGACCCATTGCCCTCCTGAATTCCCTGCGCTTTGGACCTTTAGAGGACACCGCCAACCAATTGATCATGGAAGGGGTGGTGGCGGGAATCGCCGGCTACGGCAACTGTATCGGCATTCCCACCGTGGGCGGTGAGATTCAGTTCCAGGAGGCTTACAGTCACAATCCCCTGGTCAATGTCTTTTGCCTGGGCATCGCCGCCGCCGATGAGATCTTTTTAGCCCAGGCCTCCGGAGTGGGCAATGCCCTCATCTATGTGGGAGCCAAGACGGGACGCGACGGAATTCACGGCGTCACCATGGCTTCAGAGGAATTCAACGAAGACGCTCAGTCCAAGCGGCCCAACGTCCAGGTGGGCGATCCCTTCATGGAAAAACTTCTTTTGGAAGCCTGTCTGGAAGCCATGAAAACCGGAGCCGTGGTGGGAATTCAGGATATGGGGGGAGCCGGTCTGACCTGTTCCACCTGCGAGATGGGTAGCCGTGGAGAGGTAGGCGTTGAGATCGAATTGGCTCGGGTTCCCCAGCGCGAAGAAAAGATGACTCCCTACGAGATCATGCTTTCGGAATCCCAGGAGAGAATGTTACTGGTTGCCGAAAAGGAACGTCAGGAAGAGGTCCTGGAAATCTTTCGCAAATGGGATCTGGATGCCGTGGTCATCGGAGAGGTGAGTGAGGGCCACGACCTGACCGTTTACGATCAGGGCAGCAAGATTGCCCAGATGCCCAACAAGGCTCTCAGTGACGAGGCTCCCTTCTACGACCGTCCCTCTCGAAGACCGGCCTATCTGGACGAGCTTCCTCGCTGGCAGGATCTGAATTTTCCGGAGCCTTCCGATTACAACACGCTGCTTCAGGAAATCGTGAGCTCCCCTCACCTGTGCAGCCGCCGCTGGGTCTTTCAGCAGTATGACCACATGGTTCAAACCAATACCGCCATTCTGCCGGGAAGCGATGCGGCAGTGCTTCGTTTGAAGGGAACGTCAAGTGGACTGGCCGTGAGCCTGGATGGGAACAGCCGATTCACCTATCTGGATCCCCGAATGGGTGCCATGCTGGCAGTGGCCGAAAGCTGCCGCAATGTCGTCTGCTGCGGAGCCCGCCCCCTGGGGGCCACCAACTGTTTGAACTTCGGCAGCCCTGAAAATCCGGAGGTGATGTGGCAATTCATCGAGAGCGTGGAAGGTATAGGCCAGGCCTGTGAAGTTTTTGCTACCCCTATTACTGGCGGCAATGTCAGTTTTTACAATGAAACCAACGGGGCTGCCATCCTCCCCACCCCCATACTGGGAATCGTGGGGAAGCTGGAGGACCTGAAGCAGATTCGGGAGTCTTCCTTTCAAAATGCGGGAGATCTCGTCTATCTTTTGGGAGAAACACGAGCAGAACTGGGTGGCAGTGCCTATCTGGAGCACCTGGGACTGCCCCTTAGCGGACCCTGTCCGGCTCTCGACCTGAATCAGGAAAAAGCCCTTCAGGACAAGCTTCTGGAACTGATCGCTGTGGAATATATTGAGTCCGCTCATGACATCTCCGAGGGCGGCCTTCTTTTGACCCTGGCCGAATGCTGCTTCCCACGCAGCCTTGGACTTGCCATGGAAGCTTCCACCTCGCTGCGTCCGGATCACTATCTTTTGAGCGAGAGCCCCAGTCGTATCGTGGTCTCCGTAAAAAAGGAAAAGGAAGAAGAATTCCTGAAAAGGGTTTCCGATCTTGAGGTCCAGAAGCTGGGAGAAGTGACGGATGAGACTTTTCAGGTCTCGGTCAATGAGCTGTCTTTGATCTCCGTTCCCATTAAACGTATATTCCAGGTATGGAATGGATTCCTGGATGGAGTGTTTGAACATTGAGCGACATATACCCCGAAGATAGGTTCCACGACGAATGCGGAGTGTTTGGGATCGCCTCTCACCCGGACGCGGCCCGGCACACCTATCTAGGCCTCTATGCGCTTCAGCACCGGGGACAGGAGTCTGCAGGAATTGTCAGCACCGATGGATCACGCCTTTACCAGGAGAAAGGCATGGGCTATGTGGCCGATGTTTTCGATGATGAGACCCTCAGCAGACTGCCGGGAAGATCCGCCATCGGACACGTCCGCTATTCGACGGCCGGGGCCAGCTCACTGGCCAATGCTCAACCCATCGTCTCCGAGTCCTGGCGCGGACCTATCGCTCTAGCCCACAATGGAAACCTCATCAACAGCGTACGCCTTCGCCACAAGCTGGAGGCTGACGGAGCCATCTTTCAAACCACCAGCGATACCGAGGTCATCCTACATCTTCTGGCCCGATGCTCCACCCAAAATCTCGACTTGGCCCTTCAAGAGGTTCTCTATCAAGTACAGGGCGCTTATTCCATGGTGATCCAAACCAAGGACCGGCTTTACGCCATTCGAGATCCATTCGGGGTTCGTCCGCTTTGTCTGGGCCGCATGAATGGGTCCTACACGCTGGCCTCAGAGACTTGTGCCTTTGATCTGATCGGGGCGGAGTACATCAGAGACGTCGCTCCCGGAGAAATTCTGAAAATTGAGGGGGACCAGCTTCAATCCAGTTCCCTTCCGCCCGCCCCTCGACATGCCCACTGCATCTTCGAGCACGTTTACTTCAGCCGTCCCGACAGTACGGTCTTTGAGAGAAGCGTTCATAAGAGCCGTTACCAGATGGGACGACAATTGGCACGAGAGTCCCCTGTAGAGGCGGACCTGGTGGTTCCCGTCCCCGACTCGGGCATGACCGCAGCTCTGGGGTATTCGGATCAATCGGGCACTCCCTTCAAACTGGGCTTGATCCGCAATCACTATGTAGGCCGCACCTTCATTGAGCCCAAACAATCCATCCGCCATTTCGGCGTCAAGATCAAGCTCAATCCCGTCCGAGAGCTCCTGAAGAATCAAAGAGTGATTTTGATCGACGATTCCATCGTCCGGGGAACCACCAGTCGCAAGATCGTTGAGATGGTTCGATCCGCCGGTGCTCGAGAAGTCCATTTGAGGATCAGCTCCCCTCCCACCATCTCCTCCTGTTACTACGGAATCGACACCCCCACCCATGAAGAACTGATCGGGGCCAATAAGGTGGTGGAGGAAATCCGCGACTTCACCGGAGCCGATACCCTAGCCTATCTCTCGGTCGAGGGAATGAAGGAAGCGGTTTCCGATGAGCAGAACTTCTGCAGCGCTTGCTTTGATGCCGAATACCCCATCTCCATTTCTCTGGAGACTCCTCAACAGAGTCTCTTCGACCTGGAAACGTCCGAAGATCGAAGACAGGGGGTGGAGGAGAGGAGAGATGAGACAGAAGAAACAGAACCACAGACCACAGACGACAGACCGCAGACCGCAGAAACACAGACAACAGACAACAGACAACAGACAGAGCGAAAGACGGGTTGAAGTTCGAAATCCAAAACCTGGAACCTGGAACCTGGAACTTGGAACCCCTTAGAAGCTCATGACTCAGGACTCGGGTCTCACCTACCGTGACAGTGGCGTGGATATCGATCGCGCCAAGCAGGCCAAGGAACGCATCAAAGAACTGGCCCGATCAACCTTCAATTCCGCGGTTTTGAGCGACATCGGGGCCTTCGCCGGACTCTACCGCCCCGATTTGAGCAACTTTCAAAAGCCAGTGCTGGTCTCCAGTGCCGATGGGGTGGGGACCAAGCTCAAGATCGCCTTTCTCACCGGCATTCACAATACCGTGGGGATCGACCTGGTCGCCCACTGTACCAACGACATTCTGGTTCAAAGGGCCTTTCCCCTCTTCTTCCTGGACTACATCGGAACCGGAAAACTGGAACCCGAGGTGATCGAGCAGATCGTCCAGGGACTAGCCCAAGGCTGTTCCCAATCCGAGTGTGCTCTTTTGGGTGGAGAGACGGCCGAAATGCCCGATTTTTATCAAGCCGGGGAATACGATCTGGTGGGGTTTATCGTGGGTCTGGCCGATGAATCCAAGATCCGGGAATGGGGTCAGGTCAAGAAAGGGGACCTCCTGATCGGTCTTGCCTCTTCAGGACTTCACACCAACGGATATTCCCTGGTTCGAAAACTCTTCTTCGAGCAGGAAAAACTCACCATCGACAACCACTTGGAGGAGCTGGGCAAGACGGTAGGTGAGGAGCTGCTGACCCCTCATCGCAACTATTTGCCTGTCATCAGGGAACTGATTCAGAGCGATGATCTCACGGCGCTAGCCCACATCACCGGCGGAGGAATCACGGGGAATCTGGACCGGGTCCTGCCCGATGACTTAGACGCCGTCATCCAGCGGGGAACCTGGGAGATTCTTCCCATCTTTCGCTTCATTCGAGAGCGAGGAAAAGTGGAAACCGATGAAATGTACCGCACCTTTAACATGGGAGTGGGAATGATTCTGGTGGTTGCCGAGGAGAGGGCCCAAAGGGTGCAGGACTTTCTAGCCGCCCACGACGAGCAATTCTACTTGATCGGTGAAATCACCGACGGTTCCGGAAAGGTTCGGTACCGGTGAAAAACGTCGCCATTTTATTGAGCGGCCGCGGGTCCAACTTTCTGGCCCTTTCCGATGCCATTACAGCAGGCAAAATCCCAGCCCGTATCGTTCTGGTCGTCTCCAACAAGCCCGATGCACAAGGTCTAACCCACGCCCGGGAGCGCAACGATGAGACTGTCTGCGTTCCCTCGAAAGGGATTGAGCGGGAAGCTTATGACCGTCAGGTGGTCGAAGAGTTGAAAGCTCGCCAGGTAGACGTCATTTGTCTGGCCGGCTTCATGCGGCTCCTGAGTTCCTGGTTCGTCCAGCAGTACCCTCGGCAGATTCTCAACATTCACCCCTCGCTGCTTCCCGCCTTTCCCGGCCTGCACTCCCAAAAACAGGCTCTGGAGTGGGGGGCCAAGTTGAGCGGCTGCACGGTCCACTTTGTGGACGAAAAACTGGATCACGGTCCCATCATCGTGCAGCGCTCGGTCCCAGTCCTGGATGAGGATACGGAGGAAACTCTCTCAGCTCGTATCTTGGAGCAGGAGCATCAGATCTACCCGGAGGCTCTCAAGCTGGTGTGTGAAGAAAGGGTCCGTTTCCAGGAAAGACAGGTACTCATTCTCAAATAGCCCTTCTCCGGAGCGTGGGAGTGCAGCATTCACTCTTCATTCACGAGGCGCGTCCTCTCCCCTTCCGTCCATTCACAGATCACCCGGATATCCTGCTCATCCAGATGAGCTTCATCATGCATCCACAGATAGGGAAGAAGGGGCATCTCACCCTGGGTGACCAGCTCACACATCTCCTCCAACAGGTGAGTCTCCTCTTCCCGATCGTATTGGGCCCAGTCGGAATGATTCATAAGCCTGCGCCCAAAGTTGACGTTATCGATGACAAACCAGGACACGGGAGCCACCTTGCTGTACCAGGGCCAGACCGTCTTATAAGAGTGACAGTTCTGGCAGGCCCGCTCAAAAACGGCACTGACTTCGGGAGTCACTTTGAGGTGGGCTTGAACCGTTCGCAACGGGTCGATGGGAGGATTGGTTTTCCCCGGTCCCAGGAACTGAATCAATACCAGAACAGCGGGAATTCCAATGGCAAACCGATACTGTACCTTCACGTTGCATCCTCAAAGAGAGTTAAGATTTTCCCCAGATCGTCATGGAATATTTCAGGATAGGGACCCTGTTGTCAACCCGCTGCAACCTTGTACTCAAGGACACCCTTGGCTTATACTTCACCTCCACTCACGATGTGGGCCTATAGCTCAGCTCGGTTAGAGCGCACGCCTGATAAGCGTGAGGTCGATGGTTCGAATCCATCTAGGCCCACCAAGAAACTTCCTTTAACCACGATCGTTATATCCTAGGAGGGGGCGTAGCTTGAGGGCAACTGCTGTGGCACACTGGAACATCCGCATCATGTGAAGAACACGGATGCGGCTCTTCAGAAAGCCTTTAAAAAGAAATGGCTCGTCCTCCGGTTGTCTGCTAACTCCCGTTGCCTTTAACCCCGTCAAGGGCATACCATCTAGCCCGGATCACAGCCTATATCGAGAAACTTACTGGAGACGCCCCGGCTTCAAGACCGGGTCGAGAAGGGGTATAGAGGTAGAGATCATGACTCAGAATCTTCCCTACAATTACGAGGGTTATCTTCCTGGTGAGGAAGAAGAGAAGGATTTTTCAAGGTTTCAACAAACGCTAAAGGTAGGGACTCAAGCGCCGGATTTTGAGGCCACGCGCCTTGAGGACGGAAAGAAAGTGAAGTTGTCTGATCTGACGGCCCAATCCAATGTCGTTCTTGAATTCGGAAGCCTAACCTGACCGTTTTGTGGCATAGCCGGGCCGGCTATGGAGAAACTTGCCATCGAATACAAGGACAAAGGGTTCGACTTCGTGTTTGTCTATACCCGGGAGGCACATCCGGGAGAACTTTGCCCCCATCACACCCGTTTCGAGCAGAAGCTGGATCAAGCGAGAGCTTTTCAATCTCAATTTGATATCCAGCGCCCCATCCTCGTTGACAGTCTGGAGGGAACTGCACACCGGGCCTATGGGATCCTTCCGGACATGCTGTACCTCATCGGGAAAGGCCAGCGTTCGATCTGGTTCAAGGCGGACTGGACGGATGCCGACACCTTAAGAATTATTTTGGAGTACCAGATCAAACGTAGGGAGATGCGGCAGGCCAACCGAAAGGTAGGCCCCAATTATTGCGAGTTCCTGGGATTCCGGCCTCGGATGTGGGATCGATTTGTCGCCCACCTCCATACCAACGGGCCCAAGGCTGTGGCCGATTGGGAGCGAGCAATGGAATATTGGAAAGAACACCCGCCCAGCCATGGATAAGGATCCAGGATTCAGGTCCCCTGGAGATCAAGGCAACGAGACACTTAGCCCCGCCAGACAGTTACACTCTAGTGCGACGGAACTACCCCTGGAGTACCGATCTCGGGCCGTTTCACCTCGCTGGTTGGGAGTCTGACTTGATAGATAGGCTCCCCGCTGGCTGACAAAAGTTGGAAGACGCCACCCAAATTGGGATTGTCGGACTGTCCTCCCAGGAAGGTCACAGAGCTGGCTCGAACGGGTCCTCCCAGCACCTCATCCTGCCGCTCCCATCGATACTGACCGGACTCCAGACGGGTAGGAACACCAATGCGAAAGAGCAAGTCCATACGCAAATTCGAAGACGGGGCTTCAAAAACGAGTCGGACGGGCAGGCGATCACCATCTCTTCGACCCTCCAGGGTAACCATCCGGTAATCCGTCAGGGTGCTCTTCTCTTGCAGGTTTTCGATCGTTACTTCTTCGATATTCCGACAAGAGGAGAGGAGGAAAACCGCACTACAAACCAGCAACGACAACCGACTGGGTAAAAGAATCATCAGCACACACAATTATCGCACATGGGGTGGATCATCCCATCAGAGGCTCAGGGATTTCCGTTGCCTTTAAACCCATCGCGGCGTATCATCTTGCGAAAGCAACACAGATTGAGGGGGGGCAACGCCATTTCCATTCAAGCCAAGATCGACTTGCCAACAGTTTCTCATCAAACTGCTTGAAGCAATCGTCATGCAGGAGAAGTCCCAAGCTACGACAGTATCAGAGGCCAGGGCCCCGGGGAGCATATTTCCATTGCTGTTGGAATACAAAGGGGTGTGCATACTATTCACTACTGTCGTTTACGTCATATGCTTCATCCTTCTTTACCCCATCTTAGGCATGCTTACACCCATGTTCTCCGTGGTCCCTGTACTGGTGGTGGGCTGGGGATATGGGCTTCGTGGCGGTCTCATTGCGGGACTGCTCAATATTCTCTTGAACACATTCCTTCTGAACCTGACAGGAAATGAACCAGCAGGTTGGGATGCGTTGGTGTCACGTGAAGGGGGTGTCATCGGATCGCTATTCGTGGTCCTAGTGGGCGTAACGATCGGAAAGCTGAGTGACGTCACTCAGCAACTTCAACAAGAAATCCATAGCCATCAGCAGACGGAAGAGAAGTTGGAAAGGAGCCAAGAACGCTTGGAGTTGCGGGTCGCGGAACGCACTGAGGAGCTGTCCAAGCAACAAGAGTTACTTTATGAGGCTCAAAGCCTTGCCAGATTCGGCACCATAAAAGAGGATCTCCAGACGGGTGAACGGTGGTGGTCCGATGAGGTTTATCACATCCTAGGTATTACCCCCCAGAATAGGTACACCTAACGTTGAGGTCTTCTTAGAACATGTTCATCCACACGATAGGGAGCGGTTGAAAGAGCTGATGGCCAGAGCCAAGGAGACTGAGAACTCAGAAATGAAATATCGAATGATTCGATCCAGCGGAGAGGAGCTAACGGTCCACTCGCGGGCCAAGGTGTACTATGACGAAGCGGGAAATCCTGTTCGTTTGATTTCTACGATCCTGGACATCACAGAGCGCAAGCAAGCAGAACGAGAGATCCAACAGGGACACACCCAGTTGTTAGCTTTGAGCAGGCGACTGATCCAGACACAGGAGCAAGAGCGCCGACGAATCGCATTGGAACTCCATGATCAGTTGGGTCAGGAACTGGCGCTTTTGTCGATTGAAATCGAACAACTCATACCGAAAGCTCCCGAGTCCCAGGCTAAGCAGCTACAGAAGTTGACAACGAAAACCAAGGAAGTTGCATCCCAGGTGCAGACTTTGTCACACCAACTTCACCCTTCCCAGCTTGAGCACCTGGGTCTTGTGGCTGCAGCCAGGAGCTTGTGCAAGGAGGTTTCGCAAGCCTCGAATATTCACATCGACTTCAGCCACTCGGATGTTTCCAGCCCAATTCCAGAAGATGTCTCCATTTGTCTTTATCGGGTCCTTCAGGAATCACTGGGAAACATGGTGAAGCATAGCGGGACCCAGGAAGCCCAGGTGACGCTGACGGGACGCCCTGACGAGATCCATCTGGCTGTTTGTGACTCCGGTGTGGGTTTTGATCCCCAGGAACAGAGGGAGATTTTCGGATTGGGCCTGATCAGTATGCGGGAACGACTCAACCTTGTAGGCGGGGAACTTCTGGTCCAGTCCCAACCCTCAGGCGGCACCGTGATCAAGGCTTGTGTTCCTCTCAACCCCAGCGCCTCCACTATTGAGCATCCAACCGAGGTTCAAGAGGCGTAAAACCGTTCAACCGAGGAGGTGTACCGTGGCCCTCACAACCTGTGACCATCTCAACCAGATCAAGATCACGGCGAATCCGGATGAAGTAAAGGGGTGTGATGGGTGCCTACAGATCGGCGGCTCCTGGGTGGAGGTGCGCATGTGCCTGACCTGCGGACACGTAGGATGTTGCGATTCTTCCAAACATCAACACGCACGCAAACACTACGAAACAACCCAACACCCGATTATCCAATCCGTCGAGCCAGGGCAAAAATGGGGCTGGTGCTACCTCGATGAAGAATACTTTAAAGAGTTACCTGCACCCGCATCCTAAGTACTCACGACCAACCATCTCATGAGGGAGGAAAGCACATGAAAGCATTAACAACACTGTGTGTTATCGGCATATTCCTGACAACGGTCACCCTGGCCGATGATGCAGATGATGTGAAGGCGGCAGAGAAGGACTTCAGGGCTAAAGAGAAGGCTGGCAATGTGGATGGCTACTTTGCCTACAAGGCTCCCACCTACTCTATTTTCCCGCCTACAAGCGGACTCATCGCGAACGGACAGAGTAAAGAACTGGCCTATGCGCGTTTTGATCCTACTGCTGAACGCGACATGCAGATCCGAAATATCGACGTGCAAATTTATGGGAACACAGCAGTCAGCACCTATTACCTGGTGTCCACCACACAACGGCCAGGCAGTGAACGTGAGCGGGCGGCACCTGAGAATGACCGGAGTGTGGGTCAAGGAATCGGGCGATTGGAAGGTGGTTCACCGCCATGAGTCCTCACTGGCCTTACGGTCAACGCCACGAATCGAGGACCGCTTCGTGGGCAACTGGAAATTCATCTCGGTTGAATTTCGTGGGTCCAATGGAGAACCCGTTCCCGCCCCTGCCTTCAAAAATGGTTTGCTCATCTACACCCCAACGGGACAAGTGTCCCTCCAACTCATGCTGGAGGGTCGTGAAGAGTTTGCGGCTGGGCGACCCACCCCAGAGGAAGCGAAGGCGGGTATTCTGAGTTATTTCGCCTATTTCGGCACTTTCTCAGTGAACGAATCGGAGGGTACGGTTATTCATCACAGGGAAGCCCACCTGATCCCTAACAGGATCACCGATGGTCCTCGAGTGTACCAGTTCTCGGGCAATCGTCTGAGGTTGACGACTCCTCCCATTATGAACGGGATTATTCAGACTCTGACCTGGGAACGCATCGAGTAGATCACAGCGATTCGAATTGCCTTTAACCCCCTCCAGGCGTAACCTCTAGGCCACTCTGTATACAGCTGGGAGGGGTCTATGGTCGGCAAGACCATCAGCCATTACAAGGTACTAGAGAAAATAGGCGGCGGTGGGATGGGTGTGGTCTACAAGGCCGAGGACACCCGCCTGGGACGCAATGTAGCCCTGAAGTTCCTGCCTGAGAAGTTCGCCCAGAATCGCCAGGCCCTGGAGCGTTTCCAGAGAGAAGCCAGAGCAGCCTCAGCACTGGATCATCCCCATATCTGCGCCATCTACGACATCGGCGATCACGAAGGTCAGCCCTTCATCGTCATGCAGTACCTGGAAGGCCAGACCCTCAAGCACCGCATTCAGGGCCGCTCCATGCAGACGGATGAAATCCTGGATCTGGGGATTCAGATTGCGGATGCTTTGGATGCGGCTCACTCCAAGGGCATCGTCCACAGAGACATTAAGCCTGGCAACCTTTTCATCACCGAACGGGGCGATGCCAAGGTGCTAGACTTTGGACTGGCCAAGCTGACCCAGGAGCAAACCGAAGTGGACTCCAGGATGCCCACGGCTCAGGTGTCGGAGGAGATGTTGACCAGTCCAGGGACGGCTCTGGGCACGGTGGCTTATATGTCGCCAGAGCAAGCGTTGGGGAAGGACCTGGACGCTCGCACCGATCTCTTCTCTCTAGGGGTGGTGCTTTATGAAATGGCCACTGGAAAACTCCCCTTTCAAGGAGACACTTCGGCTGCTCTTTTCGATGAGATTTTGCACAAATCTCCTCCATCACCCGTTCGACTGAATCCGGAAGTGCCCGATCAGCTGGAGAACATCATCAACAAATCTCTGGAGAAGGACACGGAGATCCGTTGCCAGTCAGCCAAAGATTTGTTGGCTGATTTGAAGAGGCTCAAGAGAGATACATCGGGAGAATCAGTGAGTACCACGGTACCCGCAGCTGCTCCAGTTAAGCGAAACTACCTGTGGCCTGTCATCGTGGGTGGGCCAGGACTCATTGTTGTGCTGCTGGCCTTGCTTTGGCCGTTCGCTGCCGCCCCACCGGAGGAGGATCCGATTGATTCCATCGCCGTGCTGCCCTTTGAGAACGTGACCAATGACTCGGACTGGGATTTTCTGAGTGACGGAATTTCCGAGGACATCATCAACTCTCTTTCTCAAATGAACGATCTGAAGGTCATCTCCCGGGCTTCTTCCTTTCGTTATCGGGAACGGGACATCGATCCACAAACCGTAGGCAATGAGCTAGGAGTACGGGCGCTGGTGACGGGAAGAGTTTTAGTGCGAGGTGACGACCTCTCGATCCGAGCCGAACTGATCGATGTCGGGGAGAACACTCAGTTGTGGGGAGGAGAGTTCAATGGAAAGCTCAGAGAGATTCTGGAGATGCGGAAAGGCATCGCAACGGAGATCTCCGATAAGTTGCGTCTCCGTCTCACTCCTGAAGAGGCAACCCGACTCACCAGGACCTACACCGATAGCGACCAGGCTCACGCTGCTTACCTGAAAGGAAAATTCGAGCAGGCGAAGGCCACAGCAAGGAGTTATCGGAAAGCAATCCAACATTTCGAGGATGCCATTCAAGAAGATCCAAACTATGCTCGAGCTTATGCGTCAATGGCGTTCTCTTATCGGATTCTTGCCCAGGCTCTTGGCGCCATGTCTACGCGTGAAGCCCTGCCTAAGGCAGAAGAACTGGCGAAGAAAGCGCTTGAGATAGATAACTCAATTGGCGAGGCTCACGCTGTCTTAGCAGATGTCAGGCGCATTTACTATTGGGATTGGGAGGGAGCAGAAGAGGAGTATAAGTTAGCTATTGAACTCGATCCGAGCTCT
>Ga0066376_10003605_pt1 | contig 13749 bp, 16 predicted proteins | sample Knorr_S15_td_Bot_FD_77009 | JGI IMG/M metagenome (GOLD analysis project Ga0066376, IMG submission 77009) | Marine microbial communities from Southern Atlantic Ocean transect - Knorr_S15_td_Bottom_ad_5009_LV_A | ecosystem: Environmental > Aquatic > Marine > Oceanic | place: Southern Atlantic... | reverse complement strand
TCCGCGTTCCACCTCGACGCACGGGCTCTTCGTGAGAACCTCGCGGCGGCGGCTCCTCACTCTTTCTGGTGGCGCGCGGGGTCGTGCGCGTGACCCGCCAGGATGGAGGCATCGAGCGCGACCTTGCGACCCTCATGGCAGGAGACTTCTTCGGGGAGATGACGCTACTGCACGGTGGCACTCGGACGGCGACATGCCGCGCGGTGACGGCCTGCGCCCTATACGAGCTGCGGCGGGACGATCTCGAGACGGTGCTGATACGGTCACCGGCGATGCGTGAGACACTCGAGGAGGCGGATCGTTCTCGTCGAATCGAGCTTCGCGCAGGCGGCTCCAATCTGGGCGATGAACCACCGCCGAGCTGACAGCTCTCTACACGACCACTCGCGGCAGATTCTGCCCCAAGTGCATGAGCACGTCATAAACGCTACTACCCGTACGCCGAGCGACCTCGTTGGGGTGGATGGCGGGGTCGTCAGGTCCGACCAGCGTCGCGACATCGCCAACCGATACGATCGGCTGGTCGCCCAGGACCACGATGGTATGGCTCGCGCTCACGGCTCCCACGACCGGGTAGAGCCGCCGCCCAATCAAGACCTCACAGCCCTCGACCGCGCGGCGTGGATAGCCATCCGCGTGGCCAACAGGAAGAGTCGCCGTCCAGGTGGGGCGTTCGGCCACCCAGTTGCGTCCGTAGCTGACGCTGTCCCCTGCTCTCAGCAACTCCACCCGCGCCACGGGCGCCTGCAGCCTGAACGCAGGGGTGAGCTGCACGGCTGAAGGATCTGCGCCGGAGGGATACGCCCCATAGAGCGCCAGCCCGGGGCGTACCATGTCCAAATGTGCCTCAGAACGCAGAAACAGCCCGTGCGAAGAAGCGGCATGCAACAGGCCTAGCTCCAACCGGGATTCGCGCGCCTGGGAGGCAAAGCTCTGGAACCGGGCCAGCTGGTCCGCGTCGAATTCCGCCTCCTCCGTGAAGCCCATGAAGGTGCCCTCGATCTTCACGGGGATGGTGGACAGCTCCCGCATCCACGGTAACGCCCGGTGGGCCGGCATACCCAGTCGGCGCATGCCGGTATCGACGTACACATGCACCGGAATCCTCTTGCGGAAGCTCTCGGCCAACCCGCCAATGTGCACGGGATCGGAATCCTGGAAGGCCGAGAGGCGGACGTCGGCGGCCACCAGTTCGGTGGACTCTCCCGGGGTGGTGGCGCCCATATGGAGCACTGGCAACTCGATTCCCGCATTTCGTAACGCCAGAGCGGCGCTCACCTTCACCACGGCGAATCCGGCGAGTGCCTGATGACCATCCAGTGCCCTGGCGACTTCCACCGTACCAAGACCGTATCCGTTGTTCTTGATCACTGCGAGAATTGGGCGTCCACCCGCGAGCGCCGCCAAGGAGGTCGCGTTGGCCCTCAGCGCCGCCGTATCGACCTGGATCCACGGGTCCGAGCCCCTGCGAGCCTGTTGGGCATGCTCGGCTGCTGAGGCCAATGTGGGCCGTGGCGTGAGCGCCTCCAAGCCGGCGCTAGCGGCGGCGGCGGACAAGAACGTGCGACGGGTAGGGGTCATGGCTGCAAGCTACGTCGGCCCGACAGGTAAACGCCATCGAGGGATGCGCCGTCCCATGAGCGAAATGATGACACATGGGGACAACGCGTGAGTGATCACACGCTCGAGTTTCCCTCCGACCTCGTAGACGGGGCTCGACAGGGTGACGAGGCGGCGCTCAAGGCGCTTACCGAGCGCGCGTATCCGGTGGTGCGCCGGCTTTGGGCGCTGGTCCAAACGGGGGACCCCATGGAGGCCGACGATCTCACACAGGACGTGTTGGTTCAGATGATCCGAAAGATGGAGTCCTTTCAAGGCGACGCGCGCTTCAGCACCTGGCTGTAGACGGTGACGCGCCATGCGGCTGCGGATCGTCACCGCAAGCAGGCCGCCGAACCCGTCTGGTGGAAAGTCCGCGAGCATACTTGGAGACCGTGCGCCTCGAAGTGAGGCTCTTCGGCCAGATCTCCGGCCACGGGCTGGAAACGACGGTGAACATTACGCCGGGGCAGACGCTCATTCTGGGCTCGTCACCAAAGGCGGGGTCGACCGCGACGCTGTTGCTGACGGTTCGCGCGGACGAGGTCGACTCGGGTGGCGATCTGTAGCGGCAGAGGCTCGTGCGCGGAGGGGTGGAGGCGCGACGTCCACCCCTCCGCCACTCAGGTCATTACGGCTTGAATCGCGTCGAGGGCTCGTTCTACATCCGCCAACGTGTTGTAGATGTGGGGCGAGAGCCGGATACCCGAAAAGGCGCCACCGCGACCCGCCCCGGCGACCCTGTACTCGTCGTATAGCGCACGGTAAGCCGCTCCCGAGTCCGTGCCGGAGACTCGAAAAACCAGGACTCCGGAGCTCATCGCCGGGGTGCTGGGAGTATGGAACTCCACACTCGGAATTCGCTCACGCAGCCCTTGTCGCAGCGCACCCGTCAACTCCAAGAGCCTCTGCTCGACCACGAGAGACCCGATGCGGGCGTGGAACTCGACCGCAGTTTGGATGGCTGCCACACAGGCATCGTCGCGCTGGCCCAGATTCTCGAACTTGCGTGCGCCCCCCTCGAGCGCACCTGCCCATCCAACGCCCACGTCCGAAGCTCTCAGGCGCTCGATCATCTCGGAGCGCACGTATAGGACGCCACCCTCCTTGGGCCCGGTCAGCCACTTGTGGGTGCTGGCCGTATAGAAGTCACAGCCGATCTCATGCACGCGCATGTGTAGCGCACCGCAGGTCTGGGCGCCGTCCAGGAGCGTCATGATGCCCCTGGAGCGCGCCACTTCGCAGAGCTCGGCCGCCGGCATGCGCACCCCGGTCGCGTTCGACACATGGCTGAACGCAAGCACCTTGGTTCGGCTGGTGAGAGCCCCCACCATGGCGTCCACTAGCAGTCCAGGTGACTCTGGTGCGGTGGGGGTGCTCACCCGCTTGACGGTGAAACCGTCCACTTTAGCGCGCTCGTCCCAGGAGGTGGCATTCGTAGGGTGGTTTTGGTCCCAGAGCACCACTTCGTCACCGCGCTGCAGTGGCACGCCAGATACCACCGTGTTGTTGCTCTCCGACGTGTTGCGCGTCAACGCGATCTCGTCCGGGTCGGCGCCGATGTGGCGCGCGACCGCCTCACGGCTCCCTTCTTTCAACAGGGCGTACTTGCCACGGTTTTGGAAGGACGGATCGGCATCGACATCCCTGGTCCACGCGAATACCGCGTCCTGAACGACGAAGGGTGAGGGACATAGGTTGGCGGCATTCATGAGCACCAGCCCTGACGTGAGCGGGAAACTCAGCTTCACCCTCTCCCAGTACGCTTCGTCCGGCACCTGCGATGTTCGTGGAGGCGGCATCCACCCCCGCGAGTCGAGGACCGCAGAGCCGGGAGTCGATGCCAGAAACGCGCCGGCACCGAGCGCGTTCCCCAGGAAAGTGCGGCGATTCTGAGAGCTCATGAGAGCCTCCTCGAAGTGACGATGACCTGCCCGCACTATGCGACCTATCGGAACGAGCCGACAGACTCGCACGACGAAACCCTTTGACAGTTGACGAGGCCGGCGCATCGTATACTCCCCCCCGCAGGGCTCAACATACGGAGAATCGGATGCAGGCAGAGCGTCGCGAGGGGCGCCGAGAGGTCGAGGAGCGCCGACTCCGCGTGCATCGACGGGACACGCCACCCCGTAGCGACTACCGCCGCGAATACCCTAGGCGCATGATCGCGGTATTGGTCTCCGACGAGCGTCGCAGGCGGTGGAATCGACGAGCCGATCTTCGCCGCGGTGGGGTCGATAGGCGCGTCACGGAATCGCGCCACGGAGGCGCGCGTCGCATGAGCTTCGAGAGGCGGATGCCGTTCGTCAGTTAGGCCCGGTTCCGGTCACCCTGCTAGCCCGTGCGTCTTGGCAGCCCTTTAGCGTCCAAGGTGCCTAAGAACCTCTCTCATCCGCAGGTGTACGCGCTCGTCGCCCTCGCGGCCGTCGCGGTCTACTTGAACACGCTCTCCTACGGCGCGGCCTGGGACGATTCTCGCGTGGTGTTGGTTTCGGGAGCCGACGAAGGTGTCCCGGAGATCCCGAGCAGCCCGAAAACCAGCCGGACCCCGGCGTACGCCCAAAAAGTGGCCTCCAGCCCGTACAAGCGATAATCGGCAACGATGAAGATCACGCCCGGAGGCACCGTCAGTGCGGTGATGAGCGCGGAGTGCCTTCGGTCAGAGGGGAGCACGTACTCCCGGAATCGGCGCTCGAAGTCGCTCGGCTCCTCCGGAGGGGCGTTGGGCGCGGCCGCAGGCCCCCACCTAGGAAAAGCCCAAGGCAGCGAGCACGGCCCACACGAGAACGGATCCGATGGTGGTTGCGGACACGCCCATGGTGACGGGTTGGTCCCGCAGGAGCCTCCAGATCAACCTCTTGTCGTCGCTGAAGATGCGCCGGACGCTGTCGGCGACGAGCACACCGACTACGAAGCCCGGAAGGACAATCCAAAGAATCTCCATCGCTCCTCCGCAAACCCAGGTAGTTGGCCTTACCCGTAGCGTCCCGACGCACATGAAGTGTGGCAAACGAGTGGCCGACTGGCCAGGGCGGAGATGGGGATCGTAACCTCACATACCTTCTCGATCTCTTCGTCCGTGTAGAGGTTGAGGCCGCCCAGATGGTCGATCTCTCGGTCCAGCCGCCACTGCACGCTGACCTCCTCTCCCTCGAGGCGTAGGAGGCCATGCAGGGTCTCGGTGGTGGTAGTCATCGAGGACGACGTGAAGTTGTCCGAACTCCGGTGCAGCGTGAACGGGAGTGTGGCGAAAAAGGGCATCGCTAAGGGTAACCCACCAAACCGTCCGCGACGCGGATGATGCACTCGAGCGACCGTTCTACGTCCGCGTCAGTCGTGGCCCACGAGGAAACGCTGATCCTCATGGCGGATCGGCCCTGCCACACGGTTCCACCACACCAGCATGTGCCGTCTTCCTGTACGCCCGCGGTTACGGCGTCCGTGATGTCTCCGTCCCCGAAAGAGACCATCACCTGGTTCAGCTCGACCTCGTTCAAGATCTCATATCCGGCCGCCTCGAGACCCTCGGCGAATCGTGCCGCCTGTCGACAGTTGCGCTCGATGAGCTCCGCGAGGCCCGAGCGGCCCAAGGAACGCATCGCGGCCCAAATCTCGATCCCCCTCGCCCTTCGCGACATCTCGGGCACCAGGTCCGTTGGATCGCGGTCTGCGCTGGTGATGAGGTACGCCGCGTCCTGGGCGGACATCGCGCTCATCAAGTGCTCGGGGTGCCGACAGAAGACGAGGCCGCTGTCGTAGGGCACGTTGAGCCACTTGTGCGCGTCGGCTGCCCACGAATCCGCGTCCGCCACGCCGCGAGCCAGATGTGCTCGTTGCGGACTGGCCAGGGCCCACAGTCCGAAAGCGCCGTCGACATGCACCCAAGCCCCGGCTTCCCGCGCCGCGGCACAGATCTCCTGCGCGGGATCGAACGCCCCGGAATTGACGTTGCCCGCCTGGATGCACACCAAGGTGTCTGCGTCCAGTCGCGGCATTGACTCCACGCGCATGCGGCCCTGAGCGTCGACCGGGACCCGCTCTACGCGATCTCTTCCCAGGCCGAGCAAGCTCAGGGCCTTGAGCAGGCTCACGTGGACCTCGTCACCCACGACCACGCGCATCTCTGGGGCGCCGAACAGGCCCTGTTTGCCTACATGCCAGCCGTGGCGTGCCAAAACGGCGTGACGCGCCGCGGCGATTCCCGTGAAGTTCGCCATCGTAGCACCGGTGACGAAGCCGACTGCGGTCCGGGAACCGAGTCCCAGCACGTCCAGCAGCCAAGGGATCGTGGCCTGTTCGAGCGCAACGGCCACCGGCGACGCGACCTTCAGCCCGGACATCTGGTCCCAGGCGCCAGCCATCCAGTTCGCGGCGAGCGTTGCCGGCAGCGCGCCCCCCGTGACGAACCCGAAATAGCGCGGTCCGGCGGTGGCCGTCGTCGCGGGAGAGCCGAAACGATCGAGCCGCTCGAGGACCTGCTCGCTTGGCTCGGGGTGCTCGGGCAGAGCCCCACCCAACTCCGTCAGGTCAGCAACGGCCTCCGCCGACGGAAAGACCCGTCGTGTCTGGAGGTCTTCGAGGTAGCGAGTGGCGCGAGCCAAGGTCGATTCAAGAAGCTGTCGCATGGAGGAGCGGCTCTCGTTGTGGAGTGAAAGGCCTCCACCTTAGCGCCCCTCTCGCAGGTCGTCGAGCAGACGCCGACCCGACTCGTGATCCGGGTGACTCGCGACCCACTTCTCCGCCAGCTCCAGCGCTCGCTCATGATCACCGCTGAGCTCGCTGCCCCACGCCAGGTCTTCGTTGGCGACAAACGCCTCCGCATGCTCCTCGTAGTTCAACTCCATGAGGCGTAAACCTTCTTCTTCTTGCCCTGCTCGGAAGAGGCGCCATGCGACCGGGTCGAGCAGAAGCGGTCGGAACGCTGCCTCAGGGTGCTCGGCCTTCAGCTGATGATAGCGGGCGACCATCGCGTCGATGCCGTCAGCCTCCAGCGCCTGCACGATCCGGAGTTGGATGAGGCCGCCATGGGCCCGCACATCGTCCGTGTACTCGATGTTCAAAGAGTGTACGGTGGCTGCCGCTTCCACCGCATCCATGTCGAAGAGCCGATCAGCTACGTCGGAGAGCGTGGACGGACGAAAATCGTAGGCGTCCGCCGCGTAGTAGCGAGCGCGAAGGCGCCGGTAGAGAGCTTCCAGGGCGTCGCTGCCGCCCGTTTCGAACTCCGCGATCAAGACGTCCGAAAGCGGCATCGGGTTAGTGCGCCCCGCGTGGCAGGTATAGCAGCCGACTTCGACCTCAGGAGCAGAGCGGTTCGCGAGCGCCGACAGGTGCGTGCCGTTGATCTCCTGCACCATTCCCATCATGACGCGGGCCTTTAGCTTTATCGGGTTTGCGTCCGATGCCCAGTCCCATTCCGAAGACGGGACCTCCATGGACCCCGAGTGACAGAACAGGCAGCCTCGGTTGGCCCGCCGCGGAAGACCGAGACCGCTCAGGTTGGTGAGCATGATCTCCGACAACTCCGCACGACTGATTTCCGCAGGCAGGACCTGGAGGTTCTCGTACCGGGACGTTTCCTGAGCCGCTCCTGGCACTGGAGCCGACACCGTCATCATGGCGATCGCCAACTCCACCAACGGCTTCAGCCCGTAAGCCCCTTTGCCGTTCGCCACGCCGCACCTCCGCTCAGAACCACCTGCTCCGGACATCGCAAGTCCAACTATAGTGCAGTCGGCACGATGAGATGCGGCCCTGACCGTTTCCTGACATGCACCTAGTGGTGTCTGACGGTTGCCTCGCAGCCGCTCCCTTCGCATTCTCTTCATTGGTACGCGCGGGCAGGTGCCAGCATCGGTTGCAAGCCTCAGGGGGGGCCGCTGCAGACCGGCGAACCCGAAAGGGGCTGCTCGCAGCCTCTCCCCTGCTCCCTTCCGACGCCCTACCGTTGAGCGGGAGAGCTACGTGTCGGAGGCGCTCGCGTCCGGCGGCTGGATCGCAGCGCACGCGCCGGGCGACTCGAGCAGGTCCTTGTAGAAGTCCCGCTCGTCCTCCAAGTGGGCGACCCGGCCACTCACATGGCCCATCACTTCGCGAAGGCCCTCGCTCTCCGCGGGTCCGGCCTACGGCTATGCTGCTATCGGCTTCGTGTGGTGAGGCGGAGCGAAGGCGGCGCCGACGGTTTTCACGATCGTGGTGATGATGCTACCCGCGGTAACGATGGCGACTAAGCCGAGAGCGAACTCAAACAAGTGCAAGTGCTCAGGTCCTCCCTGGGAAATGGCACTACGTGACTCCTAACGGATAATGGGGGCGCCATGTGTCAGCCGCATCCCGCGCGACTCGGGACCTCCCCTAGTCCAAACCGAGCAGCCGCGCTGGATTGAGGCGAGCCATCAGGTCGATCTCAGCGTCGGACACTCCAGCCTCCCGCAAGGCCCGGATGAACGCTGTTAGCCCCGTAGCATGGTCTGGGTTACCAGCCTGACCGAAGTCCGACGAGATCAGGAAATGCTCGGCGCCGAGCGTACGGATGGCGCCGGCGTAGTCCGCGATCGACACATTTCCTGAGTAAACGGCCAACCAATCGAGCTCCATGACGACACCCAACGAGGCCATGCGCCGCATCTGATCGGGCGTGGCGTCCTGGCCAAAGACGTGCGTGACCAGTATGTGCCGCACGCCCATCCGCTTCGCGGCCGGTATCAGGAGCAACACTTCTTCTGGAGACGAATGACCCATGGCCAGAACGAGGTCGCGCTCAGCCACCAGCCCGAAGACTTCGAGCAAAGCCGGCACCGGCGCGCCGTCCTGGACGACTCGTACGAATGACTCAGCGCCAGCGGCTCGCGTCACGTAGAACTCCGAATCGAACGTCGGTAACCAGACGACCCTTCCCCGACCGCCATCGAACGCGACCATCTGGCGCACCGCCTCGGGGTTGATGCCTCCGACAGCCCTGTTCAGAGCAACCCCACCGAAGATTTCCAGACCAGCGACCTGGGCCATGGCCAGCGCGGCGCGATCCGCAGTCATCGTGAAGTGGTTCTTCAGCACGATGCCGCGCAGGCCAGCCTGCATGGCCAGGCGCGCTGCTTCGATATCGTTGAGCGAGCGAGGCCGCGAGTCCGGGCCGGCGTGCGCGTGGAAGTCGATGACGCCCGTGAGCGAGACTGGCCGTTCCTGCGCCGTCGCGAGAGGCGCGCCCACTGCGAACAGCAGCAGGCTCACGAAGTACGTGTCGCGCGTCACCTCTGCTCTGGCTGGTTTCTCCCTGCCTGCCTCTCCTCGTAGCGAGCGCCGCTCAGAATATTGCCCAGAGCGTAGTTGCCCTCGTGGCACGCATACTCATAAAGCTGGTCGGCGAACCTATTCAACGGAATCTCGCCGCCCCACGGCTGGGTGTAGGTCGTCGGGTCGTCGATCGTGAACTCATACAGCAAGGTGTTGTCGTCGACCCGGGTGAAGCGTTCGGTGACCTTCAGGCTCTTCGAGGGGGAGATGCCGCGGAAGGTATGAAGGGGGCTGATGTTGGTCGTTTCGACCACCAGCGCATCCCCCTCCCACCGACCCCAGGAGTCGCCCATCCACGGTGTTACGTCAGCGGGCAGACGATTCGGCGTGCCCAGCCTGATGATGCGAGCGTCGTGCACTACTTCGGCGTGAATCAAGACGTAGTCCGCCGTCTGCACGATCGTGTAGTTGTTGTTGTACGCGCTGTTCGGGATCATGGGCGGACCGACGTTCGAAGCGAACATCAAGCAGCGGTCGGTCAGGGATCGATTCTCGGGGTTGTCCGCCGAGCCGAATTGGCTCCTGAAGTCCCGCTGCTCTTGCTGTTGTCGACGCGCCGCTTCTGTGAGCGGTGGCCTGCGTCCGTCGGGCGGATTCGTTAGCAGCGAGCTCCTGAACTCTCCATTGATGACGGCCACCCGCTTGCCCCGCTCGAACCACACGTCGTTATAGCTGCCGATCGAGCCGCCGACCTTGGGCGGTGCGCGGTTGGGGTCGCTGGGCGCGGCGCCTGCCCTGACCGTTTCCTCTGCCCTGCCCTCGAGCCTGGCAACCTCACTCGTTGAGAAGAGCGGGCCCTGGCCCTCGGCGCGCTGGAACGGCGTGATGGTAGCATTGCTCCAGTTGCCCTGGAGGTTCGGATGGCCGTCGGCCGTCCGGGCCGCAATGCGCTGCTGGGCCGATGCGGGGGAGAGAAGCGCTGCTGCCGCGGTCACGACGCAGAGTCCTAGAAACGAAAGCGAAATGCGCGTGCTCATCTCTGGTCCTCCCAGCCGATGGGTTCCTGCAGAGACGTTCCTACACGAACGCCCTCATCACTATAGCGCTCGCAATGGGGTTTCGCCTCTCGATGCCCGAGTCGCTATCGCGTCCCGCCCTGATCCGACACCGTTGCGGGGCCAGCCTCGTCGAAGTGTTCGGCGAACCAGTCGAACATCCTTTGCCAATGGTCGTGGAAGTCGGCAACCGAGCTCGCACGCCCCGCTCCGTGGCCGCCCGCGGTGTAGTGCACCCACACGACCTCCTTCTCGAGACGGCGCAGCGCGTAGTACATCTCGCGCTGGTTCGTGGCGGGAACGTTCCAGTCCCCTTCGCCCGAGAGCATCAAAAGCGGGGTTTCGATTCGGTCGGCGAACATGACCGCGGAGTGCTCGATGTACTTCTGCGGCTGCTCCCACAGCGTAGCGCCAATCCGGTCCTGGCCGACCTCGGCCGCGGCATAATTGCGGGTCGTGATTTTAGGTGAGTCCCCCAGGAACGAGATGATATTCACCTTGCCCGAGACATTGGCCGCGGCGGCGAAGCGGTCCGTCTGAGTGATGAGCAGGTTCGCTGCATATCCCCCGTAGCTCTGCCCGTACACTCCGAGCTGATCCTCGTCGACGATGCCGCGTTCGATGAGCTTGTTGATCGCGCTGGGCACCGCCTTGAGCCAGGCCTCCCCCGGATATCCTTCCTCGAACTGCACCGAGGGACGGAAGCCGAACCAGCCCTGGGCGGTGATCAGGTTCATGTTCTCGTGGAACCCGTTGTCGAAGAAGCGTTCGTAGATCTCGGCGACCAGCGGGTACTTCCGGCTCGGGTCGTAGTCGATTGGATAGTAGAGGATGCCGTAGAGCGTATTGCCATCGACATCCAGATACTCGACGAGCTCCGTATGGGTGAGCGCGACGTCATCGAGCTGTGGGTTGAGGTCCGTGAGCCTCGTGGGAGCTTCCAGGTTCCTGGTCGCCCACACGTCGTCGGGCCGGTCGCCGTCGGACCGCGTATAGACGACCGTCGATCCGTCGGACGAGATGCGCAACCCGCGGTACAGGCCGGAGTCGAGCATCAAGGTCTCGACCTCGCCAGAGCCGACATCGAGACGCTTGAGGCCACGCTGCCATTGATCGCGAGCGGAGTAGGTAAAGTAGATGTAGCGGCCGTCCTCACTCCACTGGACGACGCTGCGGCGAGGTCGGGCGTCCTCGTCCTCCTCCAGCGTCAGCACCGTCCGTAGATCGCCACCGTCGGCGTTGAGCAGGTGCCACCCCTTTGACGACGTCAGAAGCAGCTGCTCATCATCCGGGCTCCAGCGCTCGACAGAGAAGTCCACCTCTGCGGTGTCGCCGGGGATGTCACGATGGCCTTCGGTAACATCCCTGGCCTCATCCTCGCTGAGCCTCCGGACCAGGACAGCGCCCTCCTCAGAGAAGGCGTACGCGTCGCGCGCCTCGTTCCAGTCCACGGAGACCCGCTCCTCCGTGGGCTCGATCAGCGTCAGGGGCTCACCGCCGTCCACATCGAGCGAGTAAAGGCCGTAGTCGGTCCCGTCGCGTCGCGTGTAGGAGGTCTTGGTCCGGGTAGCGGTCGTGTAGGTGATTCGCAAGCCGTCCGCAGAAAAGCCCACGCCCTGTGGCACGCCGTCCGTGAGGACTTCCCTAACTGCCCCGTCGCTGATCGTGATGAGCGCGGTGACCTGTTCGTTAGCGATGTTGCGTACGCGGTCCCACGCCAGAAAATCGTTGCGGGAGTCCTGCACGATGACGGGGGCTTGGGTCAGCTCGTGGAAGGCTGTGCTGGCACTCTGCTGCCACCCGTCGGAGCGAAGCGTGAGAAGGATGGACTCACCGTCGGGTGACCAAACCAAGGGCGAAGACGACGCGATCGGCTTGCTGGTTCGAAGCGCGACCTGATCCGTGGTGCCCGACTCGGCATCGAAGATGCGAAGCCGGAAGGCCTCCCCTGCGAACAGGAGATAGGCGAGCCGACTGCCATCGGGTGACCAGGTGAAGGCACTCACCTGAGCGAACTGCTCGTGCAGCCAGACCCGATCTCCGGAGCGCGTATCGATGACCAGCGCCGTGACGAGCGAAGGGGAGACGTAGGTCGGGTCACCAAAGCGAGCGTGATCGACGTCGGCTCGGCCTCGCCGTGTGCGTACCGTGACCGCGATGCGGCGACCGTCCTCGCTCATCGCCACAATTCTGGGCGACTTCACATCGAGCGCGATCTCGGTGGTAAAGCCCCGCATCTCCTGGGCGAAGGCAGGGGCCGTGAGCAGCGCAGCGAGAATCAACATCGAGGGCAAGGCACGCCGGTGCAGCATGATGAACTCCAGGCTAGGAGAGTCGGGCCACGCAGATTCCAGCAGGAAATCTCCGACGCTGAATATGCGGGCAGCAGGCGCGTCCGGCTATCGCGTGAGCGCGCTCAGCCGGGCCACCAGTCCTTGAGCGGCCCGTCCGAGGTTGGTCGCCTCGCTCTGATAGTTCCGGAGCAGTACGACGCCAATCCTCGTCTCCGGGTCGACGGCCATGGACGCCGTATATCCGGCGACGGAGCCTCCATGACTCACCGTTGTTTCGAACGTCAGACTACCGACGCCAGGAGCGACGAGTGCTCCAACAGCCGACACGCCGTTGGGTACGGTAACGGTGCCGTCGGCCGCAACGGTGAAGTCGAACCGTGCAAGCTGAGTGATGTCCGCCACACCCATCTCGTAGCTGCCCGGCTCTAGAAAGACGGACTGTGGCCCGTTGATATAGCCTAGGCCGCTTCCCGCCACTGTCCACCTGGCAGCGTAGGCGCCGGGCTCGACCTACACCTCGACCATCGTGACATGGGAGGTAAGCTGCGGCCCTGTGGGAGCCGCGAAAGGCTCATCGAGGTCTGTCCACGCGAGAAGCAATGGGAGACCCAATGTGGCCATCATCGGAAGTGCACGCCTCACCGCCCTACTCCTCCTGTTCGCAACCAGTTCCGGACTCAGCGCCCCCACCCCGGATCCCGTCGAGAGTCAGCTTACGCGCAGCCCTCGATTCGAACAAAAGTTCGAGCGGTTGCTAGCGGACCTGACGGTCTTTGACGTACTGCCCGTCGCTGAAGTCCGTGAAGTAGCGCTCAACCAACGGATGCTGGACGGGGAGGCCGCTCAAATCCGCTTCGAGGTTTCGCTCGGCCACATAGGTTTGATGTTCGGCTCCGTGTGGCAGCACGTGATACCAAGGACTGTGCTTGGGCGGCCTCGAACGTGCCACGGCCTCGTACCATGCCTCACTTCCCTGAAAGTGAGCATCAACTTCGACGACCACGCCGCGATAGTCGAACTTGTTGTGGCGCACCACGTCGCCAACCGAAAACCGTGGGTCCGGCATTCGTATCATGGACTGCCACCGGTCGCCGCAGGTACCAGCAACCCTGCTTCGGCAAGCGCGTTGCGCAGCCGCTCCAAGCGCCGCGCGTTCACGCCCAAGTCCCCCTCGCCCAAGCGCGAAGCAGAGCGCACGATGAGCTCGCCGTCCTCCGCGAGCAGTACCTCCACATCGTCGATGAAGCGGAAGAGGGGACTGCGTTCCTCTGCATGCAGGTAGCGTTCGGATACCGAGACGACCGTCAGTGGCGGCATCATTTGCGGAAGATGGGCCCACCGCCCGACACGCGTATTGAACATTTCAAACCCGGTCACCCTTGTTTCCTCCCCTAACGTTCCCACACGATCCGGCCGCCCACCACTGTCAGGTCAACCTGCATCGACTCGAGACAAGGATCCGCACACGTCAGGTAGTCCATAGCGGTTACCGCGAGATCGGCCAGCTTCCCAACCTCGAGGCTACCCCGCTCGTCCTCCGAGAAGGTGAGGTAGGCATACCCCTC
>Ga0066376_10003604_pt1 | contig 13751 bp, 20 predicted proteins | sample Knorr_S15_td_Bot_FD_77009 | JGI IMG/M metagenome (GOLD analysis project Ga0066376, IMG submission 77009) | Marine microbial communities from Southern Atlantic Ocean transect - Knorr_S15_td_Bottom_ad_5009_LV_A | ecosystem: Environmental > Aquatic > Marine > Oceanic | place: Southern Atlantic... | reverse complement strand
CTAGAAATTGGTAAAATGGGTACTGGGCTCAAAGAAAAAGAATCTGGAGGCTTAAGTTTTTCTCAATTGACTAAATTATTGAAAGGTAATATTTTGTCCAAAAATGGAAGAACTGTTGAAATTAAGCCTGAGGTAATAATTGAAGTTGAATATGAAGAAATTCAAAAATCTCCCACTTACTCTTCAGGATTTGCACTTAGATTTCCTCGCGTATTAAGGTTAAGAGAAGATTTGAGTTTAGCGGATGTTGATAATTTGAAAAAAGTAACATCTTTAAAAACTGGGCAAAGAGGACGTAAATAATTTTCTGAAACATAGTTTTATTTTTTGAACTATGTTTCATTTACATGTTTCATAAACAAAATAATGTTTCTTTTTCAAAACTCTTTTATAGATCTGTTTCAATTATAAAACATGAGACTTGATTTGATGGGTAAACTCTTTGATATTAAAACCGTTAAAGTAATTGAAGTTCTACTAACAAAACGAGGAAGATTCTACTTACGAGACTTATCTCGTGAATCTGGTGTAAGCCTTGCTACTACTTTTCGAATTGTTCAAAAATTAAAGAATGTAGATATTGTTTATAAAGATGGTAAAGAAAAAATTGAATTTTATGAATTGGACCGAAATTCGAAAAATTTTTCTGTACTTAAAGATATTTTTATGGAATCTGAGAAAAAACCTGGAGAAATTATAAAACAAGAATTACATAACATTCATGGTCTTGAACCGCGAATTTATTATGACCGGTCCAATGAAAATAAAATTATTGTTATAAGTTCCCTAACTGAAAAGGGGGAAATAGAAAAAATAAAGGATAAATTTGGGGAAGAACTCAAAATTGTGTTATTTTCAAATTCTCAATTTATTGAAATGAAAAACGCTGGTTTCGTTAAACGTAAAACTTTGGTAGAGATATAATATCTATCGAAGAAATGATTATAAAGAAAAATTAGCATTACTCATCAAAGACTAATGAATTTTACCATTAGTTAGTTAAACAATGTTGATTAATGAAGATTTCCTGAACCGACTGAGACAAAGTTTTAGTTTAAATCTATATGAAGTCAAGCTATGGGCTGCAATCTTATCACGAGGTATCTCTACTGCAGGAGAATTAAGTGATATTGCGGATGTTCCTCGTTCGAGAACTTATGATGTTTTGGAAAGTCTGGAGCGTAAAGGATTTGTTGTTGTAAAACCTGAGAAACCAATTAAATATATGGCATTACCTCCGACAGAAGTGTTAGATCGAGTTCAAAAAAGGATTGAAGATAAATTAAAAATACATTCGGGAAAGGTTGAAAAAATTAGAAATTCCGAAATGATTACTGAATTAATAAATCTTTATGAACAAGGTATTGAACCAATGCAAGTTACTGATTTTTCCGGTGCATTGAAAGGTAGACACAATATTTATGATCAATTAGCCATGCTAATTAAAAATTCGAAAAAATCAATTGAATTAATTACAAGTGAAGATGGATTATTAAGGAAGACGCGGATGTTAAAACCCTTACTCGAAAAAGCAATGATGCGAGGTGTTAAAATAAGAATTATTATTCCTCACGGTGAGATTGAAGGGTTATCTTCTGAAACTGGTTTGTTGGAAATAAAAAATGACCCGTCAATTTATGCAAGATTTATGATTGTGGATGGAAATCAAATTGTATTTATGCTTGCAGATGATAAAAAAATCCACCCTTCATATGATATGGGTTTCTGGGTAAATTCTGATTTTTTTTGTGGAGCATTATCTAAAATGTTTAATCAAACATGGAATTCTGGACCCGTTACGTCTGACAAAAAACCTCAACTGAACATTGAAGAATAAGGTTATTCGAAGAATTTTTAAACAAAAATGTGAGATTCTATATATGCAAACATTAGTAAATGTTCTTCTGAAAGAAGATAAATTAACTAAAAATAAAACCGAACTATTGAAGAGAACGTGGGCTCGAGAAAACAAGGCAAAAATGCCTCTGAACTCGGAAATATGGACTTATTGTTCAGATGATGCTAAAAATAAATTAAGATACGTTTTGAATACAAAACCTACTCGAAACCTTGCAGGAATATCGATAATTGCAATTATGCCTAAACCAGATGGTTGTCCTGCGCGATGTACTTTTTGTCCTGAGGGGAAAAATGCTCCTAAAAGCTATACGGGGTTTGAACCATCAACTATGCGTTCTATCAGAAATAACTTTGATTCCTACAAAACGGTATCTGAACGTCTTAAATCATTAGAGAATACCGGTCACATTACTGATAAAAATGAATTAATTATTCAGGGTGGGACTTTTCCCGCATATCCTTGGGATTATCAAAAAGATTTCGTAAAGCGAGCATTTGATGGATTTAATGGAAAATTTTCTGAAACGTTGGAAGAGGCAAAGAAAATAAACGAGACTTCGGAACACAGATGTATTGGTTTAACTGTTGAAACTCGGCCAGATTGGATTTTCATAGATAAATTTCTCGAGTTGGGATGTACTCGAATTGAAATGGGTCTTCAATCACCCTATGACGATGTATTAGATGCAGTTAATCGAGGTCATAGCGTTCAACAATTCAAAGATGCAGTTAAAATTTTAAAAGAATCCGGATTCAAAATCCTTTATCATATAATGCCAGGATTACCTAAATCAGATCTTGATCGAGATTTGAAAGCAATTGATATTATCTTCGAAGATGAAGAATTGAAACCAGATATGTTCAAAATTTATCCTACGTTAGTTATGCCAGATACTGAACTTTATGATCAATGGAAATCTGGCGAATATGAACCGAAGGATGAATCATATTATCAAAAAGTAATTGAATATGCTTACAAAAAATCGCCAAAATGGACACGACTTATGAGAGTGCAAAGGGATATTCCTGCACAATATATCGGTGCCGGTCCAAAGAAAGGGAACCTAAGGGAAATAGTTGAAAACAAATTAATCGAAGAAAACGTGCCGATTAAAGAAATTAGATTTAGAGAAACAGGTCAAGTTTACAAACGGAAAAAATTAATTCCGAAAAATATCACCTTATTAGTTGAAAAATATCGTGCAAGTGACGGAGATGAATATTTCATTAGCGCAGAAGATGTTGAACAAGATATTTTACTCGGATTTTGTAGATTAAGATTGGGTGAACGAAAGGAAGGAATGATTCGCGAACTACATGTTTATGGTTCTGTTACTGAAATTGGTGAAAAAGGAACGGATACTCAACATAAAGGTTGGGGCGGAAAACTTTTGAAAAAGGCCGAAGAAATCGCAAAGGAAAATGGACGAGACGAAATGTTAGTTATATCTGGTGTTGGTGTAAGAGAATACTATAAAAATGTGCACGACTATTCTTTAAAAGATCATTACATGTGGAAAAGACTATGAAAATAATTATCAATAAATTAGATAAATTAGATTCTCTAAAAAAGGACGTTCAATCGGTTGGCAATTCAATTATGGATATTATGAAACGGGGCGACTCCAAAGTTAAGATAAATTTTGACAAGAATTTCTAAACATAAATCTTATAAATAAATCAATAGACAGTCTATTAATAGCCCTATAGTGTAGCGGTCAATCATTCAAGACTTTGGATCTTGAGACCCCGGTTCAAATCCGGGTAGGGCTATCACTTTTCTTAAAAGTGATGCCAAAACTATTTTTTGGATTTTACTTTTGCAACTGCTTTCTTTTTTGGAGTTGGTGCTTCAGCTTCTTCTTCGGCAGCTTTTGCTGCAGCTTTTGCTGCAGCTTCAATTAATGCTTCTGCGGCTTTCTTTTCTGCTTCAATTTCAGCTAATTGTTTTCGTAAATCATCAATCTTGTCAATATCTTGATTTAACGTACGTACCTCATCTTCTAGAGATTGGATAAATTCAAAATTATTAATTTCAAAAAGTGGTTTCCCGTCATTAGGAGAAATAAATCCGTTGTTCAAAGCTTCTTTATATCTGAACTTTTCACCGCTCTTAGTTTCGAAAGCGTATTCAGACTCGACTTGAATTTGATCTTTATTTTTTTTAATTAGGTTTTCTTTAAATTTCCGATACACATTCAATAGACGCTTGCGATTGACATGCCAAAAATAAATGTACCACCATTTCTTTTCTTCATCTCGCTCTTTTGTATATTCTACAAAACCAACATTGTGTAATTTGTAAAGTGATTTTCGAGCACCATTAATTTTAACATCAAGCTTTTCTGCTATTTCATTTTCAGATAAAATCTCGGAGTTGGCAAGCATACCTAGCACTTCTTCAGTTTGTTCATCGAGTTCAATTTTCATGTCCTCAACAATCTTGAATATTTTTTTAGCATTAAGCATTTTTAGGTAAATATCCTACACGCAGACTTATTAAATAAAGGTTTGCGTTAGGTGATCATTGGTCTGAATATACTAACCACTAACATCAAAAATGTAAGTAGAGAAAGATAAATAAAGACTTTGTTTGACACTTTTTCTCGTTTTGTTACTGCAATCAGTCCATCCTTAAACATTTTTCCTCCATCAAGAGGTCCAAGTGGAAGAAGATTAAATAATCCCACTCCTAAACTCAAAGTTATAAAAAAGTATAAAAAATCTTTAAAAATTAGTAAACTTCCTGCATACCAAGCATTTTCTTTTTGTTCAACAACGCCTTCAAAACTAAATCCATAATGTCCATCAGTTGGATCGTCTGGATTTGTTGCAGCATTCATTGTTACTATTTCTCCTGAATCAAGAGTTAACCTCATCTCATCACCAGGTGTTTTTGATAATAATAATTCATATGCTGTGGACGATTCTGAAAGTGGAACTTCGTCAATAAAAGTAATTATATCTCCATTTTCAAGTCCTGCTGTTTCAGCAGGAAAATCTTCACTGACATTTATAACATTTAATCCAGTAACATCATAAGCAGATGTTAATATCGGCATAACTCCAAAAATTAATAATCCGAATGCCAAAAGTGCAGTTGTAATATTTGCAAATGGTCCGGCAGCATACATTGCAATTCGCTTTGATGCACTTAATTTTTTGATTTGTTTTTCATTTGGTTTTACAAATGCGAACGGTAAAATCGCAAGTAATCCTACACCCGTTGATTCAACTTTAACTTTATGTACTCGAGAAATAATTCCGTGTGCACCTTCGTGAATTACTAACAATGAAAATAATGCAATTATTCCGTGCCAAAATGGAAGGAAAAAATTTGATCCAGGAATCTTTACACCGGGAATAATTGGAGAAACTGTTGCTTCAGGGGTTGGAAAAATAAATGTATTAAACAGGAAATAAAATATAAATCCCATCCCTATATATCCTACTGGGATTCCGATATAAGACCATACTTTCCAAAATCGCTCGTACTTTGCAAGCCGATCCATTAATTTAATTCCCATCGTAGTTTCATATATAAAAATTATTCCGGCATGTCTTTGAATTTTTGATCTATGTTTGTATATCAAAATTGCCAAAATAGAATAGAATGCTATAATTGACATTGTGTTAAAATTCATATAATTAAAACTCGAAGAGTGTTAATAAAACTATCCTCGTCTATACTTGGAGATTATATCAATTGTATCGATGTGTCCCATAAATAATGCTCTACAGCATTGTCTCTTAAGACCTCCACCATCTAGTTCTTTCTTAATGTCTGACCCTTTACTTACATTTTCTTTGAAAGTTTCCCATTTATGTGCAACGGGTTTTCCACAAGAAAAGCATCTAATCGGAATTATCATTTTATCTGTAGGATTTTTGTCTCTTTGATCTCGGCGAAGATTTGTTTGGCTTGTGCGGTTCGTTTCTTCGAACATCTGCAACTAATAAATGTCTATCATATCCAAGATATGCTTGTTTAAGTTCATCTGAACCTGAATACTCTACTAATCCTCTTGCAATTGCCAATCTTGCTGCCTCTGTTTGACCTGATTGTCCTCCTCCTTTGATATTTACATCAATATCTATTGAATTTGATAAATCTCCTGCAATTAAAATTGGTTCTTCAATTTTTTGTCGAAACATTAAAGGTAAGTACTCAGATAACGGTGTTCCATTTATTCGAACTTTTCCTTTGCCTGCGCGAATATTTGCTCTAGCAACTGCTTGTTTTCTTTTACCATTTGCGATTACTATTTTATTTGCCATATTTACCTATTAATTTTGATACCTCGCCCAATCTCATATATTTTGAGGATTTTAATCGACTAATGTTTGCATTTTCGATTGTTTGTAAATCTTTCCCTTCAAATTCTTTTGGTACTCCAATATAACACATAACTCTCTTATATGCTTCTCTTCCACGAGTCACTTTATGTGGAAGCATTCGCTTAATCGAACGTCTAACCATTCGATCAGGCATTCGTGGCGTAAACGGTCCATGGAACGGTTTACCGATATTTTTGAAATTTCCAAATTTGTCCATAATATTTTCTTTTGAACCACTTAAAATTGAATTTTCGCAATTTACAATCACGCTCTCTTTTCCTAACAATGCATCCTTTGCAATTTTGCTGGAAAGTCTTCCAACAATCAAATTAGATGCATCATATATTATCATGAAACTAACCTCAAATTGCTGCCTTCTAATTCCTTTACAGATAAATCGTGTAATGAAATTATACTTGAACCAGATGATTTTAACTTTGAAAGTACGGCTTCTGAGAATCTCCAACATGAAATTGTTAATTTCTTTTGAAGTTGTCCACCTGCAACTAACTTGCCCGGAATAACAACGGTTTCTCCGTCAGAATAATTATTGAGGCTACCTAGATTAACTGTAATTCTTTTTCGTGCTGGAACCGAAAGCATATCTGAAACTTTTCCCCAAAAATTAGATTTCTTTCTAAGACTAGCGATAAGAATCTTTAAGTTTACGTTTGTTGCTCCGTATATCATTTTTTTACCTATTATGCAAGGGACAGGACTCGAACCTGCGTAGGCACTAAGCCAATGGGACCTAAACCCACCCCGTTTGACCACTCCGGCACCCTTGCGCTTATTTGAGTTTTATTTCCTTAAGGCTTGCTTTTGCATCTTCAAATGCAGCATTTAGCATTTCTTTAGGAGTTAGCTGACCCCAGCTTTCTACTACGAGTATGAATTTAGTTGGTTGGTTTTTAAGCTTTCCTATTGGCTCTGAGTCTATCATTTTTCGCAATTCTTCTAAACTTTCATTACCTTTTGCTGCAGAAGGATAACGGAAATAAAACACATTTCCTGCGCTCCATTTTGAGTGTTCTACACCAGTTCCAATGATTGCCGTAGCAGTAAATTCTAATTTTTGATCTTTAGATAAAACCACTATTGGAGTATGAGGATTTAATACTTCAACGCCTTTGCCTTTAGTTACTAAATCTGAAGCTCGAACTACCTTCGGTCCTTCTACATTTAATGTAAAATGTAATTCTGGTTTCTTTAATGTAAAAATATCTTTATTCACTTTCAATGGCAATAATCCTAGTCTATGTGCTAGAATTTCGTCATAAAGTGCAGAGTTATTTTGATTGAATGTAACGTCTTCAATCGCAAATGTTTTGATTCCGAATGAAGAAGCCCTTCGAATCAAATTCATGAATGATTCTCCTGAATCTTCGACAATTACATGTAATTCATTATCGTCCGAATAAATTTCTTTTAATTTCATACTCTTCTACCTCTTCTACCGCCTTTCTTTCTACATCCACCGTGCGGTATTGGTGTTACGTCTTCAATAGACATGATTTTGATTCCATTTTTTGTTAATGTTCGAATTGTTGGTTGTGCACCTGGTCCGGGATGTCTTGATCCATTGTGTCCGCCCTGTGCTCTGACTCTAATATGAACTTTTCGCATTCCATTTTCTTTTAATGTCTCTGCAACTCGTTTAGCTGCAACAACTGCAGTATTTGCATGTGCTTCCAATCTTTGTTGTTTTGTTACTTGGCCGCCTGATACCAGAGATAATGTTTCTGCGCCAGTCATATCTGTAACATGGATTATAGTATTATTATAGGATGAATATATATTTGCAATTCCAACTAAATCTATTTTTGTTACCATTATACCTTTACCTCTTCTGAATTTGGAACTTCAATTTCTTTAACTTCCACTTTTGGTTCTTCAACGATCACTTTTACAAGATTTGGAGTAAATCCGGACTTCAAAGAAATTTTATCGCCTGTATTAATTAAATATGATGGAGATGAAATAACTTTTTCATTAACCATTACCTTTCTATGTAAAATAAATTGTCTTGCTTGCTTTACTGAATTTGCAAGCCCCATCTTGTAAACAACTGTTTGCAATCTTCGTTCAAGAATATCTCGTAAAGATAAACTCAAAACGTCTCCTGTTGTTGAATCTTTGTTGAGTAATCCTAATCGAGTTAATTTTGAAATTAAAATTTTAATTGATGATTCTTTTCTTTCACCCCTAAGACCAATAATATCTCTTGCTTGTTTTCTGAAATTTCTCAAAAGTGAACTCATTTTCCAGATTTGTTTCTTATTTGTCAATCCGTATTCGTCAATTAACTTTTTTTCTTCATCAATTCTTTCAGCTTGCCAAGGATGATTTGGTGTATCATACTTTCTTCGAGTTTTTCTTGCTAATCCCATTATTTATTAGTCTCCTTCTTACGTGTTGCAACTCCGCCAGTTCGTCCAGTTGATTTAGTGCGTTGACCTCTAACTTTCTTTGAACCGGATGCGTGTCTAACTCCTCGATAAGATTTGATCTTTCTCATCAATCTAATATCAAATTGTTTTCTTAAATCAAGATCTGCTGAAAGTAAATGTCTATCTTCTCCTGAATCTCGATCTCTTCGTCGATTAAATAACCATGAAGGAATATTATATTTTGCAGGATTTCGAATGCAATCTTCAATTTTTTCTACTTCTTTAATTTGGTAATCTCCGCATCGCTTTTTTCTGTCTAGATTAAGGACTTTGCATACAGCATTGGCTAACATAAATGATATACCTTTAGGTAGAGTCAATGCGTGACCCATTGGAACTTTTCCAGGAATATCTTTATCTCCGAGTCTTATAATTTCTCTGAAGCTTTCATCAGTCATGACTTCCTATTTTTAGGTGTCATTTTTAAAGCTTTTGATAAAAAATCTGGAGACGAGATTGAAGTTTTTGTAAACTATATTTTGGCATAGCTTTTCCTAAAAACAATACGCCGAAGGTGGGATTTGAACCCACGATCCCGATGGGACAGGATTTCCAATCCTGCGCAATACCTGGCTATGCGACCTCGGCAATAAAAAAAAGGCATCGATGTATGTTTATAAGCTTGTCTAAACTAGCTATAGCTTTAAATAATTCCTGACCTTATGAAAATTATGAAGCGAAAGATTCAAAAACACCTTCATAAAGATGAAGAAATTTTGCATATTGAAATTCCTTCTTGGATGAAATATCATAAAGAAATTATTCTAAGTCCGTTGATTTTTCCATTAATTCATGCAGTTTTGAGAAAATATTCAACACATTTAGTTATTACAAACGATCGTGTACTCACTCGTCATGGAATTATCGGAGAACATTCTAAGGGAGTTAAATTTAAGAATATTACTACGATTAAAGTTCATCAAAGTGCAATTGGTGCCATTATGAATTATGGACACATTCACATACACACTCAAACTGGTGGACATGCCGATTTAAATTTTGATTTTATTAAAAATCCAATTACTGTCAAGAAAGCTATTGAACGCGGTATGAACACTAAAAATTCTTTGGAAACATAACCGGAATTCCAGAATCAATTTTAAAATTTCGAATACATTTTTTACAAATTAAGCGATTTTTCTTTTTATCAAAGGTGAGATCTCCTTTATCATCTGGGCAACATAATACTTCAATTAATTCTTTATCCATTTGGTATCAAGTTAAGGAAATTCCGCACCGCAATTCCTTCTTTGGCAGTTTTCAATGATTTTGAGTCTGCTCGCGCAATCCCTACTCCTATTAATTCGTTCTTCCTATTAAATACCGCGATTTTTTCTTTTTCAACAATGCCTTTCGAAAATTGTAGAACTCCATTAAAATAAACTGGTGATCCGTATGACCAAGGTTTTAGAACTCCGTCATCAACCCAAATTTTTTTAATTTCAGAAACTGCTTTTTCCAATGGAATTAAAATTTTCCTAATTTTGGTTTCATCGCTTTCTAAATATTTTCGTATTCTTTTTTCAGATATTGCATCTTTTTCAGTAAATGGTCCACTCTTAATTCTTCTAAGTTCAAACATATGTGCGCCCGTTTCGAGATCTTCACCAATATCATGAATTAATTTTCGAATATATGTTCCTGCCTGACATTCAACATCAATTTTTGCTATTCGATCATTGAATTCAATTAATTTTATTGAATAAATTTCTCTTTCACGAGTTTGACGTTTAACTGCTGAAACTTTTGGTACTCTTTGCATTATTTTTCCTGTAAATTTATTGAGAGATTTTTTTAATTTTAGTTTAGTTACAGCTTTATGAATGTTCATTGTTGCTAAATATCGTTTACGTGAAAGTGATAATACTGACGAGATTTTATTTCCTTTATTTAAAAAAACAGGAAGAACCCCCGTAGTTATTGGATCTAGGGTTCCCGCATGTCCTGCTTTTCTAAATCCAAATTCTTCTCGAAGAAATTCTGTGGATTCTCTGGATTTTGGCCCTTTAGATTTATCAAGAATTAATAAAGAATATTCTTTTAGATGTTCAACTGATTTTTTCGGGGTTCGTTTATTTATTTTTATTTCCGGCGCCCTTACAATTATCTCCATATTATTGAACTTTTAACAATTTTCTGAATACTGTGGAAAATAGAATCGATAAAATAATGTATGATCCTAACCAGCCAAGATGACCTGGCCAAAATGCCAACGGTAAAACTACAACTCCGACCATTGTTTTCTTTAACCATGAAAAAACAAGGATTAATGGTAAAAAATAATATAACATTGGTTTGAAAGACATCTTCATTTGTTTCATAGACAATTCCATCATCTTTGGTTGTATTTCCTTCATTTTATCAATATTATTTCGATTTGCTTTCATTTCTTTTTGATATTTTTTAATTTGTTTTTTAATTTCACGAATAACATTTTGATCAATTGCAAATTTATTTACAACTGTAATCATTAATGATACCATCATCGCAACTAATGTAATTGTAGTTAATGGACCGATCATTCTTCGCCTCCCATCATCTTTCTCAATGAAGGATGCATGTCCATTGCGTGTTCTTTAGCAATACGTTCATAAAATTGATAGATAATCATAACTGCAAGTAATATACCTGTTCCTCGACTCAAGGATCCCATTAGATCTGCAATTGCTGCTAACAATCCAACTGTTGCTCCACCCATTACAGTTAATCCGGGAATATATCTATTCAATATACTTTCAAGAACTCTACGATCTCGTCTAAATCCTGGAACTTGAAGTCCTGAAGCTAAAATTTGTTTTGCTTGGGATTCTGCACTCATATTTGCAGTTTTTACCCAAAGCACGGAGAAAAATGCTGAACCTACAACTAGTAAAGATGTATATACTGCGGCTTGTAAAATAAGCTCTCCATTTAATCCGCCAAGAACTGCGGATTGAACAATGTTTGGTGTATTTACCCATTTAACTAATCCTGTTGCAGGTGCACCATTCGCAAAGGTTCCAAGTAAAGGATAACCATAATTCTCGAGCAATCTCGCCCACAACTGAACATTTGCCATTAATGCTGCAATTAAAATAACTGGAATATTTGAGGTATAAAGGAATTTTAATGGCCATCTCATTCCATAACCTCTTACTCTTCCGAAAGATAAAGGAATTTCAACTTTCATTGTAGAACCATAAATTGACATTGCAAATACTAATACTGTTGCTACAACTGCAACCACAGATAATAATACTCCTGTTGCATCCCCAGTTCCCAATGCTTGAATTAAATATGGGATTTTACCTACAGGAACGTCTGGATTTAATGGACTTGGAAATGGACTAAATGCTGCGATGAATATTTCTCGAGATACTCCTGCTGCGATGAATAACGATACTCCCGATCCAAATCCCCATTTTTGAGCAACTCCATCCATCATCACAAGCATATATCCTCCTATAATCAACTGTGCAATCAGAATTCCTTGTATGAGTCCATAAGATGATGCGCCCACGGAAGGTGCTAATCCTCCCATCATAACAAAAATTATTGCTTCAAATATTACAAATGCCAAAATGAATACTTTTTGTAAAGATTGGAATTTTGCTCTACCTGCCGGTTTGGTGATATCCATATTCAGAATTCCAGAACCAACTAAAAGTTGCAAAACAATACTCGCGGTAACAATAGGACCAATACCTAGAGATATTAACGAACCAAAACTTGCTCCTAGAATTGTAGAAAGTGATTCAAATTGACTTAATGCGTTTTGTCCTAAACCGTACAACGGAATATGTAATAAAATAAAATACATTAAAAGAACCAAACCTGTCCATTTTAATTTATCATTGAAGGACAGTTTTTTTTCTGGGCCCGAAACTTCCGGTATAAACCTAGATAGTTTAGTAGTTAAACTCATAATATGAATTGATTCGCGAACTTATATTTCTTACCCTTGGATTTTTCCGCCAGCCGCTTCCAATTTTTCTTTTGCTTTAATTGAGTGGGCCATAATAGTTATGTTGATTTTTTTATTTAACTCACCGTCCGAAAGAAGTTTATTATATCCTAATTTTGATAGATCGATTGAATAGATTTCCTTTGTCTTTTTTGCATTTTCAGATTTTACCCAACCTTCAATTTTGTTTGATAAGTTTAATAAATTAATTGTGTTTTGAATTAATGCATTATTTCGAACTACTTCCATTCCGGTATTATTATTTGCAATCTTACCTACTGGTTTTTTTCCCTGAGATAAAGGCAATGTTTTCTTTTGTGCCCCTCTCTTTCCGAGTCCAGCTCTTCCTCGTCCACCTCGATTTCCTGCGCCTCGGTGTTTCTTACCCATGCCCCAACCATGTGTTCGCTTTCCTCTTTGTTTTCTTGATTTAGATTCTTTTCGAACAACCATTATAACATCTTCATCACTAGTTTGCTCATATCTTTACTTCGATATCCAAGTGATCCTCCTCGTGCATATGGTTTTTTAATTCCCAATCTTTCGAATCCGCCAATTGGTGGATGAAGTTTGAAAAAAGTTTTAACTCCAGTTAAATCTTTCAAATTTGCTTTTCCTTCAGACATTGCTTTTGAAAATGATTTAATATCTGATTTAACTGTCTTCTTAACATATTCTTCGGTCAAGTCTTTATTTCCTGGAAGTTTTGCTCGTTTTGTAAGAATTGCTTCAACAGTAGTTGCATCAATTTCACCAAAAGTACAATAATCTTTTACTTTATTTATCATTCCTCTCATTGAAGAAGTATTTTGTGTGATAATCAGTCTATGTTTTCGATGAAGTTTCATTAAATTTAAACAATCTCTTATATCCGGATTAATTCCGATTTCTCCTCGAATTCTAACTACTGCAATTAAATTTCCTTCACTCTCTTTCATTGTGTTATTGAACCATACTTAACTAATGATTTTTGAACCTCTTTAATTTTTAATTCGGTTGTTTGACCTAGTGCTTGCATTGTTGCATTTACTAAATTAATTTTTTGTCTTGTTTGACCTTTGGATTTAGACCAAACGTCTTGTATTCCTGCTAATTTGAAAATTTTCTTTAATTCATTTTCAATTACTAATCCTGTTCCTGGCGGAGCTGGCATAAATCTT
>Ga0066376_10003603_pt1 | contig 13752 bp, 14 predicted proteins | sample Knorr_S15_td_Bot_FD_77009 | JGI IMG/M metagenome (GOLD analysis project Ga0066376, IMG submission 77009) | Marine microbial communities from Southern Atlantic Ocean transect - Knorr_S15_td_Bottom_ad_5009_LV_A | ecosystem: Environmental > Aquatic > Marine > Oceanic | place: Southern Atlantic... | reverse complement strand
GGGCTTGGGAGAAGCAACAGTGGTGGTGGAGTAAAGGGGCTTGCACCAAAAGTCTCAGAAATACTGTCATTCTGAGGAGTGAAGCGACGAAGAATCTCATAGTTCAGGCGTAAAGATTCTTCGTCGCTTCACTCCTCAGAATGACAGTTTTGAGGCGAGACCGAGGTAATAGGCCGTAAGTTATGGGCCGGCAGTTAATAGAATAAATTCACTCACCGTCAGCTACCGCCACAGGGTCGAACCGCCTAAGGCCCGGAACATAATCGAAGGCCCTGTCAGCGGAGACAATGCCTTCAAGCCCATGTTCCAATGCTACCGCTGCGTGAATGGCGTCTCTAACTGAAAGCCTAGCCGGTTGGCCGATCAGTCGGCTGGCGGTACTGATTTCCGCTCCGGTGATGGGAATTACATCGGGGAAAAGGTCCAAGAGCCTTCCCACAGCTTCAACTCCCTTACTAACATCTCCCCTGTAAGAGAACACATGCAAGATTTCTTGGAGCATTTCGGTATCCGCAGCATAATCGTGGGGGCGGTCTTCCAGTTGCTTGATAATCGCCCGGCACGGCTCCCGGTAGAGATGGTCGCGACCTAATGCGTAGATTACAACGTTGGCGTCAAGAAGTTTCACCCTAAAGCGTCTTCATCAACGGACTTCACGATATGTTGGTAACGCTCCTCTTCCAACTCTTTCTTTACAGCATCCCAATCGTCGGGAAAGTCAAACTCCTGGGAAGTCAGCCACTGGACTGCTTCCTGCCTTTTTTTCACATCAGCGTCCATATAAACCATGGTCACCGCCTCCCGGATGAGATTACCCACGGAGGTCTTCTGCCGACGAGCCAAGTCCTCAAGATATGAGAATTTTTCTTGGTCGAAAAGAACTTCTACTCTCTTACTTAGAGCCACCGTATGCCTCCGTATCCGTATACATACGTATAGTATCCCATTTCGAATCAACTTTGTATAGGCCTTTCAGTCATCTCTGGCGTCGGGTTCGGAATGAGAAAAGCATGCCGTTACAGAATCAACATCCCGTCGCCAAAGCTGTAGAACCGGTACTGCCGCTGAATGGCGTCTGCGTAGGCCGCCAGAACCATATCTCGACCTGAGTTTGTGGAAGGGCCACCTTCGGCAAAGGCTGAAACCAACATCAGTAGGGTGGAACGGGGCAGGTGGAAGTTGGTGATAAGGGAGTCCACAATCCGGAACCGGTAGCCGGGCAGGATGAACAGGTCCGCTTGGCCGCTGGACTGGGATATTTGACTCATACCTCCATCAGCCGCAAATTGGGCGGCGTACTCCAGCACCCGCACCGACGTGGTCCCCACCGCTATCACCCGCCGACCTTCTTCCTTGGCGGTATTGATTGCTTTGGCAGTTTCACCGCTCAGGTGAAAATACTCGGTGTGTATCCGATGGTTTGTGGGGTCTTCGTCTTGCACCGGGCGGAACGTGTCCAAGCCCACATGGAGGGTCACAAAGGCCAATTCCACCCCGACGCCCCTAATTTGAGCCAGCAACTCCTGGGTAAAGTGAAGCCCCGCCGTGGGAGCTGCGGCGCTGCCTAGGTCCTTGGAGTAGACGGTCTGGTATCGCTCTAGGTCAGTTAGCGCCTGGTGTATGTAAGGCGGCAGAGGCATCTCGCCGAGCCCAGCGATTTCCTCTTCGGCATCAAACCGTATCGTTTTGATGCCATCGGGGTGAGATTCCAAAATCTCGGCAGTTATTCCCTCGTAATTCCCCCTTTTTGGAAGGGGGACTAGGGCGGATTTTTCGCCTTTTGGAGGCTCCAAGATAATCTTGACCCCCATTCGGAGCCGCCGTCCCGGTTTGGCCAGTGCTCGCCACACCCCTGGGGATTCGCGGTGGAGCAACAGGAGTTCCACCTTGCCGCCCGTGTCTTCCCTGTGGCCGTGAAGGCGCGCCGGTAAAACCCGACTCTGGTTGAACACCATAAGGTCGCCAGCACGCAGATACTCCAGCAAGTCGCTGAACCCCCGGTGCTCCAACCGACCGGAGTCCCGGCGCATCACCAGCAACCGGGAAGAGTCCCTGGGTTCCAAGGGTGTCTGAGCGATTAGCTCTTGAGGAAGGTTGTAGTCGAAATCACTGGTGCGCATAAAAAGCTATCAGCCGCCGGCTAAAAGTCCCCTTGTTAGAGGAGGGTTGTAGTCGAAATCACTGGTGCGCATAAAAAACTATCAGCCGCCAGCTAAAAGTCCCCTTTGTTAAAGGGGGATTTAGGGGGATTTTTAACGCCACTTCTGCCAGAAATGTTCTCTGACCAGCCCCGATTATTAACTGAACGCTGAAATCTGTTCACCGGCCGTGAATGCTGATGCGGGATGCGGTTAGGGTGTTGACCAACAACATGGCGATGGTCATTGGACCTACCCCGCCGGGGACAGGAGTGATGGCCTCGGCCTTTTCAGACACTGCCTCGAAGTCCACATCCCCAACCAAACGGGTTCCACTCTTGCGGGTAGCATCCGGCACGCGGTTGATGCCTGTGTCAATGACGACAGCGCCCTCTTTCACCATATCAGCGGTGATAAATTTGGCTTGACCTACCGCCGAAACTAGGATATCAGCTTGACGGGTCACGCCCTTCAGGTCTCTGGTCTTGGTATGACACACCGTGACAGTTGCGTTGGCGCCAGCTTGGCGCTGCATCAGCAAGATAGCCAAGGGCTTACCCACGATGTTGCTACGACCGCAAATCACCACGTTCTGGCCGGATGGGTCATAGCCGTTTCTCAGTAAAAGCTGCTGGATGCCCGCTGGTGTACCCGGAACGAAGTCGGGGCGTCCTTGGGCCAGAAGGCCAACATTATAGGGATGCAGCCCATCAATATCCTTGGCCGGATTCAACGCCTGCATGATTGTGTTCTCGTTGATGTGGGAAGGCAACGGAAGTTGAATCAATACGCCGTGGAATCTGGGATCGAGGTTAATCTCGGCAACCAATTTCAGCATCTCGGATTCAGTGGTAGCAGAGGGCAGAGCGAAGACCTGGCTAAACATCCCCGCTTCCTCACACGCCCGGTGCTTGTTGCGCACATAGATAGCTGACGCAGGGTCGTCGCCCACCAGCACCGCAGCCAATCCCGGCGTTACCCCGTGCTTCTGTTGCATCTCCATGACGCCTGAAGCAACCTCTCCCCGTATCACTTGGGAAAGGCCCGTACCATCCAGAATCTTTGCCATGCTTTTCCTGTTGGCCACAACCGGTGGGCCAAATGGGATCAATAGCTCCAATGTTAGCACCGGCTATCCCGGCCCTCAACGGCAACTTGGCCTCTGCCTCGTTCCCTCTCCTTCGTTCCTTGTAACAAGGCCTTTCCTCAAAACTGTCATTTTGAGTCAAACCCCCGTCGCAATGGAAGAGGGATGGTCGCGGTGAGGTCGCGGCCGGGATGAAGGTCGACCTAACATTGACACCAATCCAATCCCACACTACACTCCCATCGCACCTGCCGTCCCATGAAAACTGGCTTCATTTTGGCCATACTCCGGATAGGAATTACCCAACTCTTGGCGAGGGAACAGCCGTGGATTTTTTCTTCATCCAGATGTCCGACCCCCAGTTCGGCATGTTTTCCAGACTCAGTGGAATGGATGATGAGCGAATCCAACACTTTCGACAAGTGAACGGTTGGAACATCTTGTCTGTTCCCAAATCCACGGGCTTCGCTCAAGAATCGGCGCTCTACGAAAAGGCCATAGCCGCCGCCAACCGTTTGAACCCGGCATTCGTGGTAATCTCCGGCGACATGGTCGAGGACCGAAGCGACCCTGGCCAATTGGCCGAGTTGCGCCGCATATCCGCCCTGCTCAACCCCCATATACCGGTTCACTGGGCTCCCGGCAATTGGGACGTGGGCAACACGCCCACCCCAGAAACGTTGGCGCAATACCGGGAGAATTTTGGCGACGATTATTACGCCTTCCAGCACGCCGGTTCCAGTTTCATTGTCCTGAACACCTCGGTGGGCTTCGATGACTCTCAAACCCCCGGTGAATGGGACCGTCAAATGGCATTCCTAGACAAGTCGCTGATTGAGGCCCGGAATAGGTCCAGTGCTCACATAGTGGTGATTCTCCATCATCCGCTTTTCCTCCAAGACCCCAATGAGGAGGATAGCTGGGGGGCCATGCCTCAGGGAAAACGAAGGATGATGTTGGAGTTATTTGACGGCCATCCCGTTTCGGCCGTCTTTTCCGGTCACTTGCACAAGTGCCACCAAGTAAATTACAAAGGAATCCAGATGGTTACCACAGGAGCCGTGGGCTATCCTCTGGGCCCGGAGCCGTCGGGATTTAGAATAGTCAATGTCTCCGGGGACAAAATCGAGCATAAATACTATGGTTTAGACCAAATTCCTGAACCTGAAGAACTCAGGCTGAAATTAAATCAATAGCGCTAATCAAGGAGGTATCAAGATGCCGCTGGACCCGCAAGCAAGAACAGTATTAGATGCCATGGACGCATTAGGGCTCCCGCCCAACCACACGATTTCGCCGGAAGAAGCCCGCGCAAACCAGATGGCTCGCCCCAGGCCCCAAGGACCGGAAGTAGCCAAGGTGGAGGACCGGACCATCGCCAACGGCGACTTCCAAGTGCCGGTGCGCATCTACACACCGGCCGGAAACGGACCATTCCCCGTCCTGAGCTGGTTTCACGGTGGTGGCTGGGTCATTGGGAACTTGGAGACAGCCGATTGCGTCTCCCGCCAACTGGCCGTGGGCGCTGATTGTATAGTGGTGTCCGTTGATTACCGTTTGGCCCCCGAAGCCAAATTCCCGGTGCCTTTCGACGACTGCTACGCGGTGACCAAGTGGATCTCCCAAAACGCCGCCAGCATCAATGTGGACCCCTCCCGCATCGCCGTGGGCGGCGACAGCGCCGGGGGCAACCTGGCCGCTGGCGTGGCTCTGGCAGCCAAGGACCGCGGCGACCTTTCCATAGCTTTCCAACTGCTGGTGTATCCGGTGACGGCCGTGGACTTTGGCAGTGGTTCCTATAAGGACAACGCCAACGGATACCTGCTCACTATGGATGGCATGAAATGGTATTGGAAGCATTACCTGAGCAGCGAAGCCGACGAATCGAACCCCTACGCCGCTCCGTTGGCCGCCAAGGACGTTAGCGGACAACCCCCGGCGTTGGTCATCACCGCCGAGTTCGACCCGCTACGGGATGAGGGAGAAGCCTACGCCAAGAAGCTCAAAGATGCAGGCGTGCCCACCACGGCCACCCGTTACGATGGCATGATTCATGGGTTCTTCGGTATGTCGTCGGTATTAGACAAAGGAGAGCAAGCTGTCTCCCAAGCCACAACTGCGCTGAAAGCGGCCTTTGCGGCGAATAAAGAAGCCGCAGCCCGGTAAGCGCTAGCCTGGTAGATGTACCTAAATACACGCCATTCAAGGCGAGAAGGAACGGGGCCATGGACTCAGTAATTGTTTCCGAAAATGTCGTGCGTACCGGCAACCATCAGACTTTCTACCTGGCAGCAGGACCGGAAGATGGCCCCTTGGTAATCTTAGTACATGGCTGGCCCGAGCTTTCCATAAGCTGGCGCCATCAACTCCCTTGCCTCGCCGGGTTGGGGTTTCGAGCGGTCGCCCCGGATATGCGAGGCTACGGACGCTCGACAGTCCATCCGCGACATGAGGATTACGCTTTAGAGTCGATTGTCGCCGACATGATTGGCCTTCAAGACGCTCTGGATGTGGAAAAAGCGGTGTGGGTCGGACATGACTGGGGCGCGCCGGTGGTCTGGAGCATCGCCAGCCACCATCCCGAACGGTGTCACGGCGTCGCCAATATCTCCGTTCCCTACTACACGCTGGAACGTGGATTGGACGCTATTTTGGGCTTGATCAACCGGGACGTGTACCCTGAGGGTGAGTTTCCGGTGGGCCAGTGGGAGTACCAGCGCTTCTACGAGGAGAATTTCGAAGCGGCCATCGCTCCCTTCGACGCTGACCCCACTAATGCCATCAAAGCCCTCTTCCGTAGCGGCGACCCCGGTGGCAAGAACAAACCGTCACGAACGGCCTACGTGCGTAACGACGGCGGTTGGTTTAGGGGCGCAGCGGAGCCGCCAAACGTAGACCGTGACCCTAATGTACTGAGCGAAGCAGACCTGAGCGCCTACGCCGCCGCATTGGGTGGTAACGGCTTTTTCGGCCCCAGTTCCTACTACATGAACCACGAGGCCAACCTAGCTTATGCTCAACAAGCGGCGAACGATGGCGTGCTAGAGTTGCCCACGCTATTTATAGCCGCCAAGTACGACTTCACCTGCGAGTGCATAGACTCACGCCTCGCCAAGCCCATGCGCGAACATTGCCGCAACCTGACGGAGCGAGTGGTGCAAAGCGGACATTGGGCGGCCCAAGAAAAACCAGCGGAAGTCAATGCTGCGCTTGTGAATTGGCTGGCCACGTCTCTGCCCGATTTCTGGCCTAAATAACAAGCCCCTCCTCAGCAGCCAAATTCAACAGCATTACAGGAGACAAGAATGACGGTACTAGTTTTCGGTGGAACTGGGTTTATCGGCCAACGGGCCATCCGCCGCCTTGCGGACCGTGGCGAAAAAGTAGTCTGCATGGACATCAACCCCCGGTCCGCCTCCTTTGACGAATACGGCGACCAAGTCAGCGTGATGTACGGGGATATCACCCAATTCGAAGACGTGATTAAGGCGATTCTCGCCTCCAAACCCGATCGAATCCTCAACTTGGCCTACTTACTGGGAAGCGGTGACGACACTCCCCACTTCACCATGAAGTTGAACGTGCTGGGGATGGACAACTGCTTTGAGGCCGCTAGAGTTTGCGGCGTTAATCGAATCGTATACGCCAGTTCTTTAGCCTCCAGCGGCCAGCAGTCCCACTTCGGCGAGCGGCTAATCAACGAGGACGATGCCAAGATGGGCACCAGCCAGTACGCCGTCCATAAGATTTTCAACGAGTTCCAAGCAGACCAGTACAACTCTATCTACGGCATGTCCATCACCGGCATACGCCCGGCCAACGTCACTGGGCCGGACAAGGTTCGGGGCTCCACGGACCACGTGCGCTGCGTGGTCCTTCCAGCCATGGGACAGCCAGTTAGCTTTCCCAAAAAGGACATCATGCGCCTGCCGGTCCATGTGGACGACGTGGCCGAGGCCTTCGTTCGGGTCACCCTGGCCAACTCCAGCCACTATCCACTTTACAACACCGGCGGCGAGGCCATCAGCATGGGCGACTTGGCCGACATCGTCCGAGGATACCTGCCCGACGCCCAGATTACTTTCGAAAGCGACGGCGGAAGGGAAGACTCGGGCAATTTCCTGGTGGACAACAGCCGCCTCTTGGGCGAGTTTGAACTTGAATACCCGCCCTTCCACACACGTGTCCTGCAAATCATCAACGAGGTTAGGGAGAGCGAAGGACTACCGCTGGTAGGCTGAGACCAGACCATTAGACCGAAAAGGCAAGTCCCCTTTGGTAAAGGGGGATTTAGGGGGATTTCGCTAATACGCCTCCAAAGAGCATTCCCCAGCGCCGAAGGAGATATTAAATGCGGGTTGACGTTCATACCCATGTGTACCCGGACCGGATTGCCGAGGTTATAACCGGGATCATGGAACGCGATTTTGGCTATGACGCCGTAACTACCGGCACCGTGGACGGCGTCAAAAACCATATGCGGGAGTCTGGCGTCGACAAGTCCATCGTTCTGGGCGTAGCCGAACGGGTGGACCAAGTACGGGGCATAAATGATTGGCTGATAAGTATTCAAGACGATATGTTGGTGCCCTTTGGCGCGATTCATCCCAACCTGGAAGATATGCCCGGTGAAGTCCGTTTGCTGCGGGAAAACGGCATCAAAGGCATCAAGCTCCACCCGATTATGAATCAGTTTTACCCCGACGACCCAAAGATGTTCCCCGTCTACGAGGAGATGGGCGAAAACATGGTGCTGGAGATTCACTCCGGCAAGTGGCCTCACACCAAGCCAGGTGACCCTTTGTACGCTGCGCCGCAGCGGGTCATGAACATTGTCCGCCGGTTCCCGAGACTAAAGGTAATCGCGCTCCACTTAGGTGGGTTCTATATGCTGGACGAAGCGGAGAGAGAATTGATTGGCCGGGAAAACGTGCTCATAGACACCACTTGGCCTCCGTCCATAAAAGAAGTGGGAGTCAAGACGCTGACCACCATCATCAACAAGCACGGCATCAACAAGGTGTGCTTCGGCACCGACTTTCCCTTGGCCAGCCAGACGGTGGACGCTGAATTCATAGACAGCTTGGCCATATCCGATACCGACAAAGAGAAGATTTTGGGCGAGAATGCCCGGGAGCTTATCGGTCTATAGTTCCACCCATCAACAGTAACGATTTGGCGGTCACCCTGAGTGTAGCGAAAGGTCTGGGGCTCCGGGGTGTCCCCCACACCAGAAGCTTCGCCGCTGAGGCTGGCTCAGCAAGACATTCGCGCCAGGATTTACCAGCAAGAACTTATAAAAATATCAGTAGCCCTTCAGGAGGAACAATGGCTGTAAACCCAATCCCTCAAGCGAAACAGATAGACCGTGTACCTTCGATGACGGTGCCCTTGGACAGTGCCCAAAACGTCCGTTTCCAGACCCTGGCCGAAAAGGTCACCATGGTAGACGTACACCAACACCCCTTCGTTCTGCCCGAGGACATGGGCCTGTTCATCGACTACCTTCGTACCAGCAGCTATAGCTGGGGTTACGACGCTGTCAAACATGGCGGCTGGTCCACCGTGACCACGTCCAACGTGTTTCGTGCCCTGCTCAATGCCGAAGACATGTCCTTCGTTGAGTATGACGATGTTCTAGTCGAAGTGAACATGATGCTGGCCGATATCAACCTGCAAAAAGACGTGGTGACGGTGGGCAATGCCAACGACATCCTGGCCGCCAAGCAACAAGGCAAGTTGGGGTTCATGCCCACGCTGGAACACTTGGCCATCGGTAGCCAGTTGAGCCGGGTGGACACCCTGTACAACGTGGGTGTGAGACTGGCTGGCCTCACCTACTTCCGGAAGAACTACATCGGCGACGGTATGTACGAGCGCAACGACGGTGGCCTCAGCGACTTCGGCATCGAGGTCGTGCACCGCATGAACGACCTGGGCATGGCGGTTGACCTGTCCCATGCGTCGTTCAAAACGGCCATGGACGCCATAGAATTCTCCAAGACACCGGTGATATTCAGCCACAACGCATCCTACACTCTGAGACCGGTCAAAAGAACGCGGAAGGACGAGGAACTGCTTGCCTGCGCCAAGAAGGGCGGGTTGATTGCCATCACAGCTGTGCCGAACTCTTTGAGCGACGACCCGGAGCAGACCATCGAGTGCGTCTTGGACCACTACGTCTACATGACCAACCTGGTGGGCATCGACCACGTCGGCATCGGCACCGACACGGTCATCGGCGACCATGTAGGATTCCACAAGCACATGATGGCCAGAGACGCTCCCAGGGAATTCCCAGCCGAATATCTAAGCGGCCTGGAATCGCCCGCCGACGGGAAAAATATCATCCGCGGGCTGGTTTCCCGTGGCTATTCGGACGAAGATGTTATGAAAATTACCGGCGGCAATGCCCTGGACTTCTTCCGCCGGGTCATGACCTAGGATACCCGCCACCAAGATGGGGCATCCCTTCAACATCAGTACTGTCATTCTGAGGAGCAGAGCGACGAAGAATCTTTGCGCTCAGGGTAAAAGATTCTTCGCTTCACTCAGAATGGCAGTAGTGTGGGCGCTTTAAGACAAAGCCTATTTGCTACGAAAGGTCAGGCCTGATCTGAGTTTGCCGAAGAATGGTCGTTAAATCGGGTATAATACCCGCCATCGACCTCTAATTTTCTTAAAAGGGAGAACACAACAAAAATGAAGATCGACCTAAGAGTCCCGCCGTGTAAACCAGCCAACGAAACGGCGGACTTTATCAAGCAGTGCGAAGACGCCGGATTCGACGGAGTGGGCCTCTTGGATTCCCAATTGCTGGAACGAGACGTATTCGTGAGCATGGCTGTCGCCGCTCAGGCCACCTCCAAGATACGCATCGCCTCTGCCGTGACAAACCCAGTAACCCGCCACCCTTCAGTTTTGGCGTCGGCATTCAAAACAGTGGCGGAAATTGCCCCCGGACGCACCGAGTACTGGATGGGCAGGGGCTACAGTTCCGTACAGACCATCGGCATCAAGCCTGCCACCGTCAAGCAGATGCGAGACTCGGTCCTGACCATGAAAAGCCTTCTTGCCGGGGATGAAGTGGACTTCGACGGCTCCAAGAGCAGGATGCGCCATGGCGGCGGTGAAGTGCCACCCATCTACATCTCCGCTACCGGCCCCAGGGCCATAGAAGCCGCCGGGGAAGTCGCAGACGGCGTGCTGCTCCAGATTGGCCTGGACCCCAAAGCCGTGGAGTTGGCCAGGCAGCACGTGGAGATCGGCGCCAAACGGGCTGGCCGAAACCCCAACGAGGTGGAGATAATCCTGACCGCCACCACAATCATTGACGACGACCAGAAAGAAGCCAGGGAAGTAGCCAGGCCCTTGTGCGTTCAGCGTTTGATGGAGGAGTATCACACCAAGTGGCTGCGGGCCGCCGGAATGGAGATTGGCGAACTGGAAATTCCCAAGGAACTCTACGACCTCTATCCCGACGTGGTCCATGCCGAGGACTGGGAAAAGGCCAAAGAGTTGTGCTCTTTCATGTCCGATGAACTGCTGGCGGACCTGTGCGATAACATCGGCCTCATCGGCACCCCCGCACACTGCGCCCAGCAAATCAAGAAGGCGGAACGTGCGGGCATCGACCACCTCTACCTGATGACCGGTGCAACCTATGAGTTCGCCCACCGGGAGCTTCAGGCTTTCCGGGACGAGATTTTTCCGGCGCTGGGAGTCCCAGTCTAGGTAAGGTCTTTTATCTCTTAAAACGGGAGAACCAACAAAGAGAAGAGGCCGGTCCGCACTTCAACGTGCGGACCGGCCTCTTCTCTTTGTGTCCGACCATTGTGTCCGACACTGCGAATCCAACCTATAAATCCGGCCTGCACGAGCCGCATCCAACCCTGTACAAAAGCAATGAGCGGCGCATAGAAAGTTCAACCAAATCCCGTGGGCGCCACGAATCGCCGATAAGCAAGAGAATCTATACGGTAAAGGGAAGCGTAGAATACTAATGTCTAGCCCAACTATCTCGCGAGGTTTACCCAACGTGCTAAAGGCCCTTCCTTTCGGACAAGTAACGTCTTGGCGGAGCATCCTCATCCCGTTGTTTGTCGCTGCGGCATCCTTGACGACGGCTTTCGTCGGAGCAGCCATCGTGGGCGGCGAAGGCGGCATAGACAGCGTCAATTTGTTTGTAGAAAGGTTGTCTGGGAATTCCAGCACCAAGTTGGGAGGCCTGGTTGGGGCTTCTTCCTTGTTTGCCCTAGCCGCCGGTCTGGCTTCGGCGGTCAACCCTTGCGGATTCGCCATGCTGCCAGCATATTTGGGCATGTACCTCGGCGACAAGGCGGAAACAGATCAAACAACGTCTCCTGTCCGGCAATTTAGCAAAGCCGTCAAGATTGGCGGCACGGTCACCATTGGATTCGTGTTGCTATTCGGTGTTGTTGGCGCAGCCATAGGGCTGGGGGCATCATTCGTCAGCGAACTTCTTCCCTGGCTGGGTCTAGTCATCGGTATCGGATTGGCCTTGGTTGGGGCTTGGATGGTCGGCGGTGGCAAATTATACACCGGTATCGCCGCCCAAGCGGCCAGCCATATGGGCAACCCAGCCGAAATCAGCACCCGTGGCTACTTCATGTTCGGACTGAGTTACGGCACGGCTTCGTTGAGTTGCACACTTCCAATATTCCTGGTGGTTGTGGGCATCAGTGTCGCCGGGGCCAGCACAGCATCGGTGGTGGGCAACTTTTTCCTCTTCGCCTTGGGCATGGGTCTGGTAATCATGGCACTGACCATCGGAATGGCCTTTTTCAAGGGCACCATGACCAGCATGCTGCGCAAGGCCTTGCCCTACATTCAGCCCTTTGGCTCGGCGCTGATGGTAATTGCTGGCACCTACATCGTCTTTTACTGGCTGACCATAGGCGGATTGCTCTAAACCTCATACCGAAATCCCAGATCTAACCCCGCATTCAGGGGCGGCAATCTCGAAAAGAAATGCCGCCCCTGTGCTATTAACATCAGAAAGATGGCCCGTTACTACCCTGCCAAACCCCTTCCGTAGATTGCACTATGATGAACCCCGATCCTCCATATTTCAAAAAGATTTCCCGGCGAATAGCAACCGCCGGGATCGTCTTGATGCTGGTTACGTTGATAGTGATTGCGGCCACCGGAGGGTTTTTCGCCGACGACGCGCCACCGGCGCCGGGCCAGTTGGCCTTCTCCACAAAAGGTTGGAGGACCGACTTTACCAAGCACACAATCCCTTTGGAAGACATTCGAGGTGCGGGGCCCGGCAAGGACGGCATACCACCTCTGGATAGACCCACATTTGTCTCCGTGGAGCGGGCCAACAGATGGATGGAAAACCAGAACCCGGTGATTGCTCTCGAACTAAATAGCGATGTCCGGGCGTATCCCTTACAAATCCTCAACTGGCATGAAATCGTCAATGACATCTTGGGCGGCACACCGGTCACCATCACATTTTGCCCATTGTGCAATTCGGCCGTGGCCTTCGATCGGACTTTGGACGGGGTAGTTTACGATTTTGGGGTCACGGGGAATCTGTACAACAGCAACCTGGTCATGTGGGACCGCCAGACCCAGTCTTGGTGGCAGCAGATAACCGGAGAAGCCATTGTGGGCGAGTTGGCGGGTAAGCGGCTGACCTTCATACCCGCTCCAATCGTGGCATGGGCCAATTTCATGGATTCAAACCCACAGGGCTTGGGTCCTCTCCTTGGACACGGGCTTCGACCGCAACTACGCTTCCAGCCCCTACAACGGCTATGATCGTTTAGACCGGCCGCCCACCAACTTTGCTGGTGATTATGACCGCCGGTTGCTGCCAAAAGAACGGGTGGCGGCGATCACCTTAGGCGAGGTGGACCTGGCCTTCCCCTTCTCCATCCTGGAGCGGGAGAGGGTGGTCAACTATTCGGACGGAGAACGGAATATTGTTGTCCTATTCAAGCCGGGCACGGTTTCCGCTCTGGACCGTGTGCTTATTTCAGATTCCAAAGACGTGGGTTCCACCGGCATCTTCAAAGCCGACATCGACGAACGCAGGCTTACCTTCCGATTGCGAGGTGAAGAGTTCGTGGACGACCAGACGGGCAACGTGTGGAACATCTTCGGAAAAGCCACCAATGGCCCTCTTGCGGGCAACCAACTGACACCTATCGTCCACGGAAACCATTTTTGGTTCGCATGGGGCGCATTCAAGCCAAACACGCTGATTTACCGGGGAGCCACCTAGGAGTCGCGTCTATTTGGCTGGGCTTAGGCTTCTGCTAATCATGCGATTGTCATTCTGAGTGAAGCGAAGAATCTCTTGATTGAGCGTAAAGATTCTTCGCTTCACTCAGAATGACAGAGTTGGGGCAAAACCGGCCCTGGGTTAATGAGCCCAACCTCTTCATTGCCTCACTCTTCATTGCCTCACTCTTCATTGCCTCACTCTTCATTGCCTCACTCTTCATTGCCTCACTCTTCATTGCCTCACTCTTCATTGCCTCACTCTTCATT
>Ga0066376_10003602_pt1 | contig 13753 bp, 14 predicted proteins | sample Knorr_S15_td_Bot_FD_77009 | JGI IMG/M metagenome (GOLD analysis project Ga0066376, IMG submission 77009) | Marine microbial communities from Southern Atlantic Ocean transect - Knorr_S15_td_Bottom_ad_5009_LV_A | ecosystem: Environmental > Aquatic > Marine > Oceanic | place: Southern Atlantic... | reverse complement strand
TGGTGTTCCATAAGGGATATAATTGCGATTTCCTTTTCAGGATTGTAATCCCGGAAAACTCTGGCCAGTCTGTTGATTCCTCCTGTACTTCCGCTTCCTGTAAAGAAACAGGTATAATCCTCTGGATCAGCCTGAAGAAATGACAATATGCGGTTGTGAGCCCACTCATATTCTTGTGTTGATATTTTCGCTGAAAAATGGAGTAAGCTGTGAGTGTTTGCGTAATGGTTGTAAAATTGTTGAATTGCTTTATGGGCAGCTCCCATTATGAGAGTTGATGCCGTGGAATCAAGATAAATTCGCCGTATTCTTCTCCCATCGGCGAGAGTATAATTTGTATCCAGACCAATAAAGTCTTCTTTTATTTTATTCAATAATTTCGTCATGATTCTTATAAAAATATATTCCTTTTAATTTGTTATATTTCCGCAAAATGTATACAATCACTTTTCCATTCACGATAGGTTTTAAACTTTCGAATAAAACAATCAAAACTGCACCTGGCCTTGCCCACAGCAATTTTTGGGGGACGATTTCTCTGGGTAGAATGCAGAACAACGATGTACTGCTTAAATGGTCGTAATGCGTATTGTCCCATGTTTGCTAGGGCTGTGAATGCATAAATTAAATCCTCATCGAACCGTGATCGGTCAGCCTGAATATCAACCCTAAATACCCGTCCTCTTCCAGATTGATAAATATTTGTCCCCAACAAAATTGGTGAAGAATGATCACGGGAGAAATAGTTGGGAGTCATTACTATGAGCTGGGCATCTTTGAACTGAGGTTTTCCTAATAGGAAAAAAGGAAGAATTAAAAGTGTAAATATGTTATACGGTTTCATGCTTTGTTTTTTTCCAGAAAATGAACAAAAGGATACACATTACCAATGCTGAAAACAACATTATTTTTTGAATCTTTGACTTGGAATAAACAATTGATTTCGAATAAATAATTTTATCATCATTCAGGAAATCCGCAAGTCCGAATTCCCATTTCATGGTATCCCCTGCAATTGTGTCAGCATTTGTGTCAGAGATAATTCCAGGCATAAAAAGAAGGAATTGAAAATGATCATCTTTTAATGCGGTTGTTACTCGAATTTCTTTTTCAAACGGTTTCATGGCTGTGCTCATTATTTGAATAAAGCCACCAGGGAGTTGCTGCAGAAAAGGGTTCAGTGCAGTTTTCAGCATTTCTAATCGCTCCTGTTTCAATTCTTTCAAGAGCCGATCGGTTTCCACGTGAATAAAATAATTTTTTAGATGATGGTTTAGTCGCTCCATAAGTGCTGAATCAATTTGGATTAATGAATCTTGACTTATGCTGTTCAATGCCTGGGAACAAACATAAACCAAAGCTTCCGGAAGCCATTGGATAGAATCTGATTTTTCTTCATTCAATACCGTATCTCCAAATTTTGGATATTTCCTGTATACTTCCCTTCCTTCAAATACCTGCTCAACTGTATAAATTGTAGAAATCCAGTTTTCTTTTTTACTCACAATGATAGGATGGCGGAGAGAGCTAATGTCAAAAGAATCTTTTATAAATATAGTTCTCTTCTGTAAAAGTCCCTGGGATTCCAAAATCCATATGAATTCTTCGGATTCATCATTGTATTCTTTCCGCTGGGTGGAGTGCCAGAGAGCTTCTGACTTCGGATGTGGGAAATCTGAATCAAAAACATCGCTGGAGTCACCCTTTGTGAACAGGTGCATTTTATAATGTCCATCCGGATGAACACGTACAGTGATAATGTGTTCAACGCAACTAAAACTCAGAAACCAAAAAAGATAAATGAAATGAAATATATACTTTCTTCGTTTCAACTTTTTATGAGCTATCAGATAAAGACTTTAGGACGTGAAAACTATAAATACCGGTATTGTGTTGATCTCCCCAGTGTGGGCGGAGACCGTAATAACCGACTGGTTCAATTTGAGCAAGCTGGTAACTGGAATCTGATTTTAGCTTTTCAGGACCTTTATACACATTCCCAAGGGCATCTGTCTCTCCAGCGCAGGAAGCGCAGGGGCAGTTATCCCGTAAGGTTTGAAAAGAAATAATGCTTTCGGTATTGTCAGTCCATTTGATCAGGAGAAAATCGTTAACCAGTTCTGAATGGGCAATTTCAAGCTGGGGTTTTTGACTCATGATTATTTGTATCCCTTCTAAACAACCTGTAAATTTGCAGCAGTTTATTTATGGCACACAACTGAATACGGGCGATTAGCTCAGTTGGTTAGAGCGCTATCTTCACATGGTAGAAGTCGGGGGTTCAAATCCCTCATCGCCCACAATCTTAATATTTCCTCCTTTCGTTAATTAACTTGTTTCATTTTTATGCAGCCCTTATAAAAAGGGGAGGATAAAATTGGACAAAAGGAGGGTTTTTGGTTAAATTGAAGAAAGGATTCGTATGAAAAAACCAGCGTTTATAAAAACCATAAAAAACCATTTTTATACAACAATGCTTTTTTCGGCATCATCAATTGTTATTGCCCAAAGCCCTGATTTTAATCTCACAATCAATGTGAACGGTGGAGGTTATGGATATGATCTCGTTGTTGGCTTTTCCCCTGATGCTACAGATAAATATGATTCAGGAATTGATAAGTATGCCCCACCGCCCTCACCGCCCGGGACATTTGATGCTGCCTTGTGGTGGAACAACGACCGCTGGTATTCCCAAGTCGTGAAAGGTGACACGTCGGATTTTACAGAGCATATCTGGAATATCCAGCTCCAGTATCCAAAAAAGAAATCCATTACTCTGCACTGGGATAATGGCTGTATGGCTCCTTTAGGGACATTTATTCTTCAGGATCCATTTGGCGGAGATTTGGTTAATGTAGATATGACGACTGAAACAAATATAACATTGGATAATCCTGATCTCAAGATGATCCAGTTGAAAGTCACTCCCAAACTGTATTCCCCTAAACAGCCACCGGCAGGATTTGAGTTTACACCCATTCCAGTATCAGGGACTTTCATTGGAACCGTAACGATTGATGGAAACATTCCCGAGGAATGCGACTGGATTGGCGCTTTTGATGAAAAAGGGAATTGTGCTGCTGGTGGACATTTCATAATGAACGGTGGTTTGGCTTGGGTGAATATTCCAATCTATGCTGATGATAGTACAACTCCGTATCTTGATGAAGGCATGAATCTGGGAGAAAATTTTGTTCTAAAACTGTGGGATGCATCTTCCGGGGAAATTCTTGAATATCCAGAGAAATTTGACTGCTGGTCAAATCAGAAAGGTGCTCCCATGCCGGGCTGCGGAGGAGTTGGTAATTCCTATGATTTTACGATAAAGAAGTGATTATAGAATCACTTTAGAGTAGACAGAGAATTTGAATCAACTATTTTGTTCGTTTTTCTGCAATTTTTTCGTATTCAATGTCATTTGGTTCCCATAGTTCAATTTTATTTCCTTCCACATCTAGGATATGTACGAATTTCCCGTAATCAAATGATTCAATTGAATCCGTTATTGTAACGCCATTATTTCTTAATTTTTCCACTAGCGCTTCCAAATTTTCAACCCTGTAGTTGATCATAAATTCTTTTTGTGATGGTTGAAAATAGTCTGTTGATTCATCAAATGGGCTCCACTGCGTAAAACCTTTTTTTGTTTCATCCTTTGCCAGTCGCCATTCAAAGGTAGTTCCGTACTCATCGGTGTTCAGCCCTAGGTGTTTTTTATACCATTGATTCACTTTTTTCGGGTTTTTACACTTAAAAAAAAACACCGCCAATCCCGGTTACTTTTTTCATTTTACACGACAGCAAGAAGGATTTTCTTCAGTAATCCTAAGAGGAAAAAAGCAACAATAGGAGACAAATCAAATCCCATTCCGGTTATAGGTAAAATCTCCCGGATTGGTTTCAGGATAGGTTCGGAAACCTGGTAAATGATTCGTATGAATTGATTGGAAGGATTGTGTGAAATCCAACTGAGGACTACCCTGACAATGATGATGATTTGGAGGATGTTAAATACCATGTCGATTACTTGGAAGAGTAAAAAATTCATTCTTTATCCTCCTGAGTATTTTTGTTCAGCAATGTAAACAATTCTGAATAAAATTTACCATCTTTAATGGTGCCTTTTACTTCTGCTTTTTGGATGGAATTGCAGAGGCCTGCATCTGAGTGAGCATCTCCATGGTCATCAATTTTTGATCCTTCAACAAAATAATAAGCTGAATCTATTCTAATTGCTAAATCACATCCAGCTTGTTGATCCATGTTAAATTGGCATTGACCGCAGGCAGTCTCCACGATTTGGTTTATGGATACTTCTTTCTGAGAGCATCCCATCAGGAAGATGAATATTGTCCCTGGTAGTATCATGTGTTTTATGTTTTTCAAAGTGTTCCTTTCCTTTTTTTATTTTTAATGCTTAAAAAGAATTTTTTCATCCTTAAATGACTTAAACTCAATAGCGTTCCCGCTTGGATCAAGAATAAAAAGTGTTGCCTGCTCACCAACGTTTCCCTTGAAGCGAATACGCGGTTCGATCAGGAATTATATCTTTTTTGCTTTGAATTTTTCCACAAGTTTATGCCACTCTTTCCAAGGCACAGCTAATCCAAAGTGCCTGATCGGGATATTGTCATTGTCAATAATATTTGTATGAGTTCTGGTGTTTTTGCCAGGATTAATGTGCGCAGAAATCTGATGCCCGAAAAAAAATGAAGTCAATCCAATTTTTTGATTGTCTACCAATACTGCATCCAAGGATATCCACAAAAAACTTTTCCGTTTCAGCGCTATTATTCACAGGGAATGCTACATGGAATGGCGATAGGCTATTTATTACCTGAAATTTTGCTCATCCAACCTTCAATGTATGGGCCGGCGTGCCAGATGATGGAAGTATGTGTGTCTCCTTCCAAGAAGGTTAATTCTTTTTGAGTATTTGTGATCATGCTGAAAGTTTCTTCTATCTTATTCACAGGGAATAATTCATCCCGATCCCCAGAAATCATCAATATAGGGATGGCTGTATTTTTGTAAAAATTTGTAAAACATTTGTTTGAGTTAAGGAACATAGTAAAAAAACTGAACCCGTAGTCTTCAACAAAACCGGCCTGGGCAAGTTGAGGTAATTCAGGAAAACTAATGTGTACCGGTTTCACATTTGAGTTAAAAAGGGATAGAAACGCTTTCCATTTACTGATATATCTGGAATATTTTCCTGAAAATAATTTTGTATAGGAGCTTTTCAGCCTGTTTACTGATCCTCCTGACATTAATACAAGTCCATCAATCTTTATTGCATCATATTTGGAAAGGGTGTGAATCCAGATATAGGTACCCAGGCTGTGCCCTGCAGCGATTACCGGTGTATTACCGCTTTCTTCTGTTGTTACAAAATTATAAAAATGGAGAATGTCTTTCTGCATGGCATCCTTTGACGGCATATGGCCGGGAACACCATGTGAAAAACCATGTCCTCTAATATCGAACATGTAAATTGTGTATCCGTTTTCTGCAAGATGGTCTGCCATTGGTAAATATAAATGAGCCCTGGCTCCTATTCCGTGAATAAATAATACAGAACCTTTAGATTCGCTTTTGGGACGAACGATTGTGCAGGCTAACTCAGTTCTATCAAATGATGTAAAAAAACGGACTTCTTCCCCGGTTTGTTCCAGCAATGCATCAAAATTGCGGATATCTTCTTCGGTGATAATCAATACTGAATTACGCACGGTGCACCCTGAAAAAAGAAAAATTATCCAAATGAAAGGAGGGATTAAGGAATGTATAGGTACAAATTTAATGTTGCTATGCTTCTCCTGAGCTGTTCAGGGGCAGGGGATTTTCATCCTCCCAATTCATCGTTTTTAGGTAAATCCCATTTTTTATATTTGTAAAATAAAACGGTAAGAGGGGATGAACAATCTCCCGGGGTGACGCATCTATTTGCAGATTTCTTTCAGCTACATATGTTGTGTGATTTTTATTGTGAACAAGCACATGATACCAGGGCTTATCTTTTGGCGGTTTTGATTTTGCCATTTGTTCATACCATTCATCTGTAGAAAGGAAGGTATCATCTGCCTTGAAGATTACTCCTCTGTAGTTGAATAATTTATGGTTAATGATTTGACCGGATTTAAATAATGACATTATCTATTTCAAAAAGATCATTTTTTTTGTTTGAACAAAATCTCCAGCCGGTCCGTCATCTATCTGGCGGGCCTGTATCCGGTAGAGATAAATCCCGGCACTTACCTGCTTACCCGACTTGTCCCTACTGTCCCATTGGACTGATTTGAAACCGGCACTTTGGATGGTTCTCACAGGCTGGGCAATTTCCCTGCCCATAAGATCATAAACGGTAAGTGTAACTTGGGACTGTTCCGGCAGATCGTAGCGGAGTGTCGTAATTGGGTTGAAGGGATTGGGATAATTCTGGTGGAGAGCATAGGTATCAGGAACCGGGATTGTAGTTGTTTTTTTCAGTGTAAATGATTCACTTGCCCCAACATGAGAAATGTGTCCTGTTCCGCTCAGGGGGTATTTTTTACCTGTTTCTCCATTTGTTAATTCCCACAACTCACCGGGCCTGATGATAAATTCTACTGTCAGATCATTTTCTGCACCTGTTATTTCAACGATACAATTATCATCGCACACTTTCCAATCACCGGAAAAGCGTATATCAATTCCCTCAGGCGGTTTTGGTGGGAGACTGTAACTGAGTTTTTCATCTTCTGGAATGTTTTCACCAAAATAAAGAGGTCGATTAGCGATGATGATAGTATTTGGATTTTCCAGAATTGGGGAATTAAGCACTTTTCCTGCCGGGAGAGTATCAGAAATTGTGATCTCTCCGTCCCCATAACTCCTCAGCCAATAACCATAACCGGGGGTAAAAGTTTCTGTTTCGATATAATTTCCGTTAAATCCATACATTGTTCCCGGAACGATCAGTTCTTCCGTATCAATAATATTTAACACCGAAACCTCTGTTGAAATTCCAGACAGGAGATTCCAGCCGGAGACAATGGAAATAGTCAATTCATTAAAAGGTAGACCAATCACATGATTTGATCCGTCCCTTGGAAATCGCAGCCAATAGCCTTTTCCTGCTATCAAATCTGTTTCGTTTTCGTAGGTTCCATTTTCTGTAAATGAATAGAGTGAACTGTTCAGGGCATCTGGAAAAATTTCTTGATAATTTGAATTTGGAACTTCAAGTGGTAATCCCACTAAATTCCAAGATTCAAAATGGTCAATATAAATTACCTGGTTATAAGGACCAATGTTGTCAAAGACGTAAATATCATCGCTTCCCTCATCAATACCTGTCAAGTCGAGATCTCCATCCCGATCTCGATCGTGCAAAGTTGCACATGATGCCCTATTTTGTGAATATAATGTTCGAGGGTTGCCGAAGTTTCCGAACCCGTCATTTTCATAAATAGTCCATGCTCCAGTATCATCCTCATCGGAGAAGAGTAATGCACGATCATCATCATGGTCATGGGGTATACCCAAACTGCTTGTGACCAGATCAAGATCACCATCTCCGTCAATATCTCCCAGATTGATATCCAAGGGAAAACCTACAACAGGGTAGTGTGTTGGGGGAGACAGGTTTCCCTGTCCATCACCAAAAATAACTGCTGCTTCGTCAGTATATGAGTTGGCACTCACCACATCAACATGACCATCCCCATTGACGTCACCAGTTACAATCATCCAGGCAGATCCCTGCAATTCAACGGATGAGGTGGGAATTAAACCTCCGTTTCCATCCCCAAGCAGGAGCAATATCTCTTCACTTTCGTAGGTACCAACGAACAAATCCATAATTCCATCCTCGTTTGCGTCACCACAAGCGGACGAATTTTCTTTACCTCCGCCAATCTCGATAGGAATTCGGGTAGTAAATATTCCATTTCCTAAGTTTGGAAGAATAGTAATGTTATTTCCATCCCGGTTTGTTGTTATGATATCAGAGTCACCATCAGCATCCAGGTCCATCACGCTGAGACCCCGAACACTTTGATCTGCTTCATAACACACAGAGGGTGCAAGAGCGCCAAGCCCATCACCTATGAATACACAAATAGTGTTTGAGCGGGTGTTGCCCACTACAAAATCAAGCAGGCCGTCATTGTTAAAATCAGCGCCATGATTTGTGCTGGGGTAAGAACCACTAGGAACGTCATAAATTGAAAAGTCATCATGATCATAATGTCCTGCTCCATCATTCAGCCAAACCCGAACATCATTACCTCTTTCATTTGGAACTGTATAATCATGAAAACCATCACCATTCAAGTCACCGGCATAAGAACCGTAGGTTTGTATCCACCCTTCAGTTGGCAGGCGGGTTGAAAATTTATCAATCTCAACAAGTTCCAAAGATCCTGGTCCGCTTGCTGTCCAGAATTGCCAGGCAAATCCATGGACAAGTGGATTACCATCAATACTCAGTACGTTTTTTGAAACTGTGATGGTAATATGCTCCCCGGCTGAAAATGCGTTAGCTGGTGTAAAACGAGCCCGATAATTTCCTTCCTCAAGCGTGAAGATTCCCGGCATAATACCAGTCCATTGACCAAAAATTTTGATTGTTGAGCTGTTTATTGTTGATGGATTTACTGCATGATCAAACTCAATTGTTATAGTTCCATCCACTGGTGCAGTTATGATCTGGGATTGGGGTGAAACAGAATCAACATGAAATAGAATTTCTTCAGAATTGATGAAAAAAGCAACTTCGTCAAAAATGTCCGGTGGGATTTCTAATCCATTTCTATCAACCAGGCGCAGTTTGATTTCATTCATTCCTTCTACCAGATTTGCGACAGTAATAGTATCCGATGAATAGTAGTTGGCAGTAAAACTGCCGTTTGTGTACAACATAATATGACCATTTGAGAGATTATTATTACCTATCTCAAAATTATATAATTCGAATGAAACTTCAAGATAACCGGGGTTAAAATTTTCTCCCTGGATTGGACTTGTAATGGAAATGGAAGGAAGGGGTACATTCAAGGATACAGGGAGCACGCCATTGCCTCCATCACTGAGAATAAGGACAGCAGCTATGTACTCTCCATTTGCTAAACCAGCGCTGTTTACATTGACTTCAATACTCTGACTGCCGGATCCTTGTTCAATCTCACCTTCAGATGGTGAAATGGAAATCCAATCTGGACCTGTGTTAATATGGACAGAATGGTTGTCGTGCGCATAGTCATTATCAGTAAAAGCAACTTGTAATCCTGTTTCCCCGTTTGCGTTCTGAATTCCGATTGTAGCCGAATGAGTTCCCGAAATTTCTGCATAATTAAATTGAATATCACCAGAGGGATAAAGCACTATTTGGAAATCATAATGGCTATTTTCATTTCCTTCCCACCAATGTGCCACCTGATTAAACCATACAACCATTCTTGTAGAATCAGAATGATAATAGACATCTCCAGAACAATATTCATTACAGTTTTCGTTGACAGGATTTAAATCATCCCAGAAGCCAAATATTGCTGAAGAGGGAGCGCTGGGAGACGGTAATTCCACGTTATCCCAATTAGTGTTATCACTGCCAAACCCCAGCCAGCCATTTGGATTTACGATACAATCAAAGTACGTTTCACCGTAAAAGGGAAAGTTGAATCCAATGCTGATTGAATCTCCCGCCTGATCATTGTCAGAAAATGTAATTTGTGTACCAGTTCCGGTTATATCGATCCAATCATAAGAAATAGAAGGTTCTCGCTCTGAATCTGTCCAAAAATAACCACCTCCATCGGGGCCTCCTCCAGGATTTTGAAACGAAGTCAATGAGAGGTCGTATGAAAGAACAGAACTTACATCGCCAAAATTATAAATAGAGAAATAACTGGTATGAGATTGATCCGGATCGAGAAAGATGTTGAAGGAATTTGGTGTATAGAAAAGAGTTGGCTGTGGCTCTTCTTCGACGTAAATATCTACCTTTGCTTGCGATTCCCCGCCAATTTCATCTGTTACGGTGTAGAAAAATGTATCCATTCCACTGAATCCATTATTTGGAGAATAGAGGATCTTGTCATCCTGAATGACAGCTGTACCATTTTCCGGAGTAGAAACTTCGGAGATAGTAAACGGGTCATTTTCGTAATCACTGTCGTTCGCAAGAACGTCAATCAAAACAGAAGTATTCATGGGAGTTTGTATATAGTCATCCTCAGCGGTAGGTGGATAATTAAAGCGATAAATTTTTCCATCAAATGAACAAATATACAGTTCATTGTTTTCATCAAGTCCAAACGATGAAATATAATATGGAGTGTCAAGCAATAAAACATTTGAAGGGGGACTGAATCCAGTGTAATTCAACGCCCAGATTCTTCCGGAACAATAATCACCATAAATATATTTACCGTTTAGAGCTGGAATCCGATTTCCTCGATATACAAACCCACCCGTTACAGAGCAATCTCCCTGGCTTTGGTCATACTCCCATATGGGATATTCCAGACCGGTTTCATCGCAGTCAACAGGAGGATCGAAGCAGTGGGCGCCTTCCATTGTGTTCCAGCCATAGTTGAGTCCGCTTTCTATAATATCAATTTCTTCCCACTCGTATTGTCCAACATCAGCAACCCAAAGCCATTCGGTAACAGGGTCAAAACTGAACCTCCAGGGATTTCGAAGTCCCCAGGCGTATATTTCTTCCCGGTATCCTGATGTGTTTCCTGCAAAGGGATTGTCTTCGGGAATTCCATAGTTTAATTCACCGTCAGGATTATTAATATCAATTCGCAAAAGCGCAGCTAAGAGTGAGCTAAGATTTTGACCGTTCTCCTGTGGATCACCAGCAGACCCACCGTCTCCCATAGCGATGTAAAGGTAGTAATCATGCCGTTCTCCTTCCTCAGGACCAAATTGAATCTGTCCGCCATTATGATTTGTGTAGGGCTGATTGATCTCCAAAATTACGAGCTCACTGTTTGGTTCCGCTGAATCCGGATTCTGTGGATTGACACTGTAGCGGGCTATCACCGTTCGTCTTGGATTTCCGGCGGTGTAGTCAACAAAAAAGAAGCCATTCTCTGAGTATTCCGGATGGAAAGCGAGACCTAAAAGCCCCATCTCATTTCCACTGTCATCCACTTTGTTGCGAATGTCCAGAAATACTGATGTTTGTGTAATGTCTGGATCGTTTGGGAAAACGTAGATGATTCCTTCTTGGGTTACCACAAAAATACGGTTGGAATTGTCAGGAGAGTGCTGAAGGTCTAATGGTCGGATAAAAGAGAGATACGGAAAAGCAACTTCAAGTTGGAAACCATGTAGAACTGTAAAAATTCCAAAGAATAGGTACATTGAGATGAGTATTTTTTTCATAAGACTTGGGTCTCTTGATTATTAAACAGTAAGATCATAATTGCGAAATTATAGTAATACTTTTTATCACCATACTGTTTTGTAACGGTTGACCAGGGTGAATTTACTCAAAAATAATCTTTAACGATTTCAGTACAAATTGCTCACTATTGTTTAAAACTATCTTCAGTTAAGGGATAATATAAGGAAATAATTAATTCTATAATTTCGAATGTGTGCCATCGCAGAAAGGTTTGTTTTTGGAGTGTTTGCATCCGCACCACGCAATATTTTTCACTTCTGTACAATTAATAATTACTGGTGTGAAATCTGTTCCTTTATGGCTCCCATCGCAAAACGGCTGGGTCTTTGAATTCCCGCAGGAACACCAGGCATACTTTTTCTGTTTTCCCTTTAGGACATAGGGTGATTTTTGAGGGACATTAGGTTCTGCCATTTATATTACCTCCCGGGCTTCATTGTAATTTTTCAATTCTGTTTCAGTTTGTACATATTCAGAAAATCCGCCATCCAGACTATATACATTTTTAAAGCCTTGATCCACGAGAAATTCGGCAACATTTTTGCTGGAATTTCCGTGATAGCAGTATACAATTATGTAATCATTCTTTTTCTTATTGGATAAATATGAATCAAGATTGTTTTGGGTCAAATGAATTGCATTTGGAATATGACTTTTTGAAAATGAAGATTCATCCCTGATGTCAACAAATGCAGCGTTTTTGGATTTTACAACTGCTTTTGCCTCGGTCAGGGAAATACATTTATAGGGTGCATTTTTTCTAAACATTCAAAAATTGTATTTCAATTATCATTCATGTTTCGAAACAGGTTCTCTATGGAAATTGCCAAATCTACACATTTGGTAGTAACTCCACCCAGATCATGTGACGTAAAAGTTACAGTTACTTTTCGCCAACCCACGTATAAATCCGGGTGATGGTTATTTTTTTCAGCAATTTCAGCAATTTCATTCACAAATTTTATACCATCTATGTATGCATCAAATGAATATGTTTTTTTAATCGACTTGTTATCGTATTTCCAAGCATAAAGGGATGTTAATCCTTTTTCAATATCGTCTTTTGAAAGTAATATCATATGTTTTCCTTTCTTTGGATGAAATCTCAAACGTTAATTCATAACGAATTGCTGGAGTTCCATCAAACTAATTATTTTCAAAGTTTCTTGATGAGTTGCTTCTAAAAACAACGGTGGCGCTATATTCTGTTCTTTTGCTTCTTTCCACCTCATTGCACATAAACACCACCTGTCACCGGGCTTCAGGCCGGGAAAATCAAATTCCGGTCTTGGTGTTGATAAATCATTCCCTGTCTTTTTGCTGAACTCCAAGAATTCTTTTGTTAATAAAACGCAGACTGTATGCATTCCAATGTCTTCCGTGCATGTGTCACAAGATCCATTTCTGAAAAATCCAGTTTTTGGATTCTGGCAGCAGGATATTAATTCTTTGCCATATACATTTACTGATTTCATCTTTTTCATTTTTTATCCTGTTCTTGTTTGTCTTGGTTATTTTTATCCAAAATGTATTTTGTAATTTTATTGAGTTTCCTGACTTCTTTTTTTAATTTAAATATTTCAGAAAGAACTACCATTGCAAAAATAGCACTTAGCAGACTAATTGTGGTCATAAGTGTCATATCTAGTTGAATTTTTTAATAAGTTTAATTAATTCCCGAAATTGTTCACCTGTAGCTGTACCTTGAATCTCAAAGAGCAGGGTTTCTACACTAGTTAAGCACCCGCCCTCATGTTTAATCTTTTCTAATCCGATCTTTTTATTTGATTGAATCCGGGAGGAGGTTGCGTCAGCTACAATTTCAACCTGATAATTATTCTTCAATAAGTCCCGTGCTGTTTGATATACACAAATATGAGTTTCAATTCCCGCCAAAAACACATATTTCGGATGAATATTCTTTAATTGGTCAGTGAATTCGTCATTTCTTCCGCAGGAAAACACATCTTTAATTATAGGTTTTTGGGTTGATAATAATTCGCTGACCTCAGGAATTGTCGATCCAAGCTTATCAGGAAGTTGTTCTGTCCAGATAATTGGAATATTCAACAGCCTTGCTCCGTGTATAAGCAATTGTACATTCTTAAACAGATTTTCCTTTTCGTACATGAGCTGAGCCAGGTTACCTTGAATGTCAATGATAAGCAGAGCGCTGTTGTGTGCCGTTTTCATAAAATTAGATTCGAATCAATATAGTAACCTGTTATTATTCCGGAGGCCAATCTATAATAGTAATTTGAGAAATATAATAAATATTATTGTTATCGCATTTAAATCTTGTGGGAAAATGAAGTACTTCAATTATTTTTACCTCTGCACCAGTTTCTTTTA
>Ga0066376_10003599_pt1 | contig 13756 bp, 14 predicted proteins | sample Knorr_S15_td_Bot_FD_77009 | JGI IMG/M metagenome (GOLD analysis project Ga0066376, IMG submission 77009) | Marine microbial communities from Southern Atlantic Ocean transect - Knorr_S15_td_Bottom_ad_5009_LV_A | ecosystem: Environmental > Aquatic > Marine > Oceanic | place: Southern Atlantic... | reverse complement strand
GTGGCAATCTGCAGTAGTCAAGTCAATCTAGCCACGACTATATTGATGTGATCTATAGACAGTAATTTAAAATTAAATAGCCGTATTGTGTTTTCATTCGCACACAGTCTATTCCTAATTTTACAAAGCTACACCTCTACTACATCTCCACTTTTAACTACTTCGTTGTACTGTTTTTTATTACTAAATACAATATCTCTTCGCTTATGCCCGTAGAATGCATTTTTAGACGCTAATTTCAAAAAATTACTTTTCATCAAGTCATTCCTTACAAAAAAAGCATTCACACCCATCGAATCGCAACAAATTAAAGAATAGTTTTTCTTTTCTGCTAATTTTTCCAAAGCTGTTAACGATGCCCCATGAAACCACCCTTTAGAATGATATTCGTATCGGTCAAACGAATCGCTGTATTTAATGGAAATGGAATCTTCGATACCGAAAGAGGCATTATATTCCACAATTACAACTCGGGGTTGAACAACATCTATACTGTCCCAAATCCAATAATCATTACCATCAATATCAATTGACAACAAATCAACTTCTCCGCTCATTCCGTTATTTTTAAACAAGTCATTTATGTTATCTTTGGTTATCCACGCTTTCAAAAGACTGACTTTTTCATCTCCAATATTATTTTTTAATAAGCGATTTTTTAAACAATTTAACTGGTTATCATCTCCATCTATTAGTAACCCGGACCAGCCAAAATTGACTATCAAGTTCTCGGTATTTGAAGAAATCCCCCCGGCCCCGAACTCTATAAAAGTATTGGAAAGCGCTCCAATTCGAGAGAATATATAAAGAATTAAGCCATCTTCGCCATTCTGTGAATAAACTTTATACTCCTTATTTCTCAATGTTTTTTTTTGATTCCCTATTGGTAATAAATTTTTATACGTCGCCAACATGCTCCTTGACCTGAATAACCGAAATATAGGCGTTAAAATCAAATCTGGCAGAAGGCTTCTAACAAACTTTTTTAACTTATAAGATGTATTTGATATCATATTTTATTTTTCCTAAAATTTGGTGAAAGATTATCTAATCTCGGTAATTATCTGCACCTGATTTTTTAAAAAATCTACCTTTAAAGGCTTAGATTCATAAAAACAAAAAATAAGTGGCGCCATAAATTAAGACTTAATTAGTCGTTCAATTTTACCTATAAATACATTCTGTTATCAAGTCATCTTTCTGGTGCCAGACGCAAGTAGCAAGCAGAATTTATCATTGATAAATATCTTTGCCGCCATGGTTAGCTGCCTAACAGTATGATTAAGCAGCTCAATCATATTACCAGTTCTTAATTATTCATTATTAAATTCACACAAGTCCTTGCCATAAACTTTTAAAGCTCAACTCATTAATAGTCATCCAAAATTTATTTAATACAGCTCTATTCATTTACAGGGTCTTTATTTTTTTTCTTTGTTTGCTATTTTATCTGAAACTCCTTCAGCCAAGCCACCTGGATCAAAAATTTTGTTGCTATTGAGCATTATTTAATAAGTTCATTTCGAATTCTCTTGATAATTAACTCTGATGCATTATTGTCATAAAAATTCCTTAAATGCTCTTCTTTTTGATGAAAATTATTTTCATTAATTATTGTTAAAAGTGTTTGTTCAAATTTTGAATTATCATCAAGATAAAAGTGCATTCCAGTATACATATCTTTTAAATCAACCCATATTTCATGAATTTGTCTTTGTAAATCTGTATTTAAAATAATAGTTGGGATATTAGAAAAGGCTGGTGTTAAAAGTGTTGTAGAGGCTAATGATATTGCAATATCGACTTTTGGTAACGATGCATACATTGGTTCATGAGAAATTTCCCACTTTTTCAATCCGCTTTCATTCATAGCCTTTGTTAAATCAGAGTAATTATTGCCCGGATGTGGCTTAATAATGACATTAATATCTCTATCTATTCTACTAATACTTTCTTTTATCATAGCCAAAGGCCTCATAAAATCATTGTAATCAATAATAAACGAATCTACTTCATCACTCCTCTCAACACCTTTAGACAAAAACCTTCTTATAATAAATAATATATTTATTTCTTCATTTTTATGATTGTCTAAATTTCGACAATAAGTCAGCCAATCATCATCAAAACCTGGGTAACCAGATATAAAGAACTGATCTTTTTTATCTTCTGTCAGGGCTAGCCATGGGGTTCCATATTTAAACGGAATCCAAAATCTACAAAAATTAGGTAATTGGTTGCACTTATCGAAATCTACAAACTCACTTATAGGGTCTCTCATATGGGGTGCATGAGGTATTAAATATAAGGGTTTTTCTTGTTCATAAAAAATCTTATACAGCTTGTTTTTACCAATAAATTTTGAGTTTTTCCTAATATCAAAAAAATATATATCTGGATTTATCTTTCTAATTATTGCCCTATAGTTAACTATATTTTGTAAAAAATATTCATTAATTTTTTCTAAAGATATAATGAAAATATCTTTCAAGATAGATATTTTAAATCGTTTAATATTTTTTTTTATTTCATAGAGAGATAGCCTGTCGGCCTTTGAATTCTTGCCAAGGTTAGTACGATTTTTAGGCCATTTAATAAAATCAGATAAATCATACTCATTAATATTATGGCTTTTAAAAAAGTTACTATAAAATCCTCCCTCTCTAAGGATTTCTTTTTTAGAAAAAGCCAGATACAAGATAGAAATCTGTACATTTGGATATTCTTGTTTCATTTTCCAAAATAAAGGAATTGTAAAATCCAAAGTACTTGTGTTCTTAATAACTATTTGAAGTATATGTTTATTGTTTAAAGACACGGTGAATTATTTAGTATATTTTTTTTCTACAGGAGTACCACGGCTAACTGCTACAGTCATCCTTTTACCTAGGATCTCTTCAATATATTTTGGCGCTAATCCATAGCCAGGGCGAATGCTTTTAATATGATCTTTGGTTATAATCTCACCTTCTTTAATGTCTTTAACAAAATACAATGAACGACGAAATTTTACATTAGCCTGTTCACTCGATTTTCGACCGTAGTCAACACTCCCAAGTGCCTCCCATGCCGTTTTAGCTCCTACGCACAATTGCTTTAATTCTGTCGATTCAAGTGAAAAAGAATCATCAGGACCGCCACCATTTCGATCTAGTGTTACATGTTTTTCAATAATTGAGACACCCAATGCAACGCTAGTTATTGCTGTTGTGTTATCCAGAGTGTGATCTGATAGGCCAGTAACTAGTCCAAATTTTTTCTGCATATCAACAAGTGTCCTTAAATTATAATCCGCAGCTGGAGCTGGATAGCCACTTACACAATGTAGTATTGCTAACTCCCTGCAACCCCCTTCTCTCGCAGCTTCGATCGCCTCCTGAATCTCTTGCGCATCCGCCATGCCTGTTGAGATAATCATGGGTTTGCCGGTTTGAGCTACATATTTAATTAAAGGAAGATCCACCACTTCAAAAGAAGCAATCTTGTATGCTGGCGTATCTAAATCTTCCAATAAATCAACTGCAGTATTATCAAACGGCGAGCTGAATATTGTAATGCCGACTTTTTTTGCATAATCAAATAAGGGTTTATGCCATTCCCAAGGCGTAAATGCACCCTTATATAATTCGTACAAGCTTTGACCAGCCCAAAGCCCTTCTGTTAATTTAAAATCTGGTAATTCACTATCAATTGTTAAAGTGTCAGGAGTATAGGTTTGTAATTTGATACAATCAGCGCCTGATGATTTGGCCATATCTATAATCTTATATGCATTATTAATATCACCATTATGATTTGCTGACATCTCGGCAATAATATAAGGTGAAAAACTATTTCCAATTTCTCTACCATTGATTGCAATAAGGTCATTCATTATTCTTCTCAATAGTTATATTAAACTTTACTCCGTCTTTATAAAAATAAGCGGGAAACCGCTGTGGATCACACACTCTTATTAAATCAAACTGCTCAAATATAGTCTGATTTATATCAAGGATACTGTCCTTTGGAGATCTTTTCGGCCAGTATTCGCTATCAATATTAGGTTGTTTTTTTGGCTCTATAGTATTGTAATTTTCAATTGCAAAATCCATTAATTCTAATTCTGAATTAAAAATTAATTCATTGATTTCATCAAAAAGAGTTGTTTTTGGTATGGGCACACTAATCTTTTTCCAGATATCACCAGCGTCAACTTCATCCTCAGCTTCCAATAAACTTAAAGTAATATCAGTTGCCCCGTTGATGATTTCCCATACATGTGGATGCCACCCCCTACCATATGGCAAGTCACTTGCATGTACGACCAACGTTTTCTTAAATTTTTCCCTTTCTAATTTCGATATTATTTCAGAACATGAGATTAAAAATAAAATATCGCCAGAAATCAATTCTTTCTTTGAATGGGCGACACTAATTGTATGATTTTTATTTTCTTCCACCCATTTATCTAAATAATTATTTACAGGATGTTCTAAAGATGTAGTCAATATTGAAATATTCATAATTTCAGACCTATTATTACCCTCATAACTCTCATTAATCCCAAGCCATCCGATATCTGTCGAGCAATATCACTGACACTTATCATCCAACTTTTTGCATCACTTATTATTCCTGATAACTCTTTTCTGTCTTGAAAAATCTTAATTGCATTATTTCTTGCAAGAGATTTAGCAATGGTATTTTGATTTTCAGCAATAACTATTTGAATGGCTGGCAAACCTAAGCAGCAACGCTCCCAAGTAGTAGCTCCAGATGCGCCTATTGCGATATCTGAATTTGCCATAATTTCGGCCATGTTATCTACATCAACTTTGACTTCTGTCTTGTAAGGTAGCGTATCTGCTTTGAACTTGACACTATTTAGATGAGGGGCAGCCCTTCCCATCACAACGACAATATTTATATCATTTGGTAGGTTACATATTTTTAATTCATCTAAAACATCCTCAGTAACATTGTCGACATCAACACCGCCCATATTAATAAGCAACTGCTTTAAATCTGGCTTACTACGGCGCTCTAAACTATACGACCTCCATTTAGAAAATTCAGGCCTAAGTAGTGCATATTGTGAGCCTAATAATAATTCACAGTTTTTTGGTACAAGTGCTACATAGTCGTCGTACTGGCGACCGAATGTTTGATCAAGTAAAATATCACACTGATGTTTTCGATCTGCTAAATCATCAATTACCATTAATTTTTTATAATAAGGTTTAAGCCTCTTTTGCCACTGTTCATCTAAGGCATATTGATCAACAATCAGCCAATCAGTTTTTTTTGATTTGAGCGCATTGATACAATCATATGCATCTTGTTCTTGGGTCGCTCCCAGCCAGTGAGAGTGCTCCAACTTATTATCAACTTCAAAATTTTTTAACACCTCTAACTCATAAACATTAAATCCGCTTGAGCGAACCTTATCTATTAAATTTCCTTCGTGTTTGCGACAAATGAATTTGACGTCTGCTCCATTTTCTTCTAGCACTTTTGCCAAGGTTAAGCAACGCATTACATGACCTGTACCCATTTTCAAAGAAGCATCAACCCGAAAAACAACTTTCAATCCAACCCTCCACTTTTCTTCAACACCTGATACATTAATTCTGCACGTTTCCAATCCTCTGGTGTATCTACATCTTGAACCAAATGTCGTGGCAAAATATATGGAGTGGCACTCTTTGAAAAGAGTGGTTTTTGCTGTCTAAAAGACTCCGCTTTACCCCAGTAAAATTGACCTGCATCATGATAAGACTCCTCTAAATCTTGTGATCGTGTTTCGAGATATTCTGGGTAGAGCATTTCAATTCGATTTTCCGCTGTAATCTTAACTGCTCTTTGAATAGGAAATACAAAACTAGTTACTGTAAAGCAATAGTCTGCTTGTGTATACTGCATTTGGTCATAAGACTTTTTAATTGCATCTGCTGTCACAAAAGGAGCGGTAGCATAAAGGCAGCATACTTCTAATGGTTTCTGCCCTTGGGCGTCAAACCATTCTATTGCATGCTTAATAACAGGTACTGTCGCTGTATAATCATTGGCTAATTCATCAGGGCGTACAAAAGGTACGATCGCACCAAATGATTTTGAAACTTCGGCTATTTCAGCATCATCGGTTGATACAATTACTTGATCAAAACACTGGGAGTCCAGGGCAGCTTTAATAGAATAACCAATCATAGGCTGGCCGTAAAACTCTTTAATATTTTTATGGGGAATGCGCTTACTTCCTCCACGCGCTGGAATCACACACAATCTCATACTAAAACCTTTTTCAATACACTGACCACTTCGTCTTGCATTTCAATAGTTAACCCTTGAAACATTGGAATACTAATCGCACTTTCATAGTAGCTTTCAGTATTAGGATAGTCGCCCTTTTTAAACCCCATGCTTTCGTAATAAGGTTGTGTGTGCACAGGAATATAATGAATATTTACACCAATATCATTTTCCCGTAATGCTTGGAATACTTCTTGATGCGTTCTTTTAACTTCATCTAGTTTAATTTGAATAGGGTAAAGATGTAGTGCAGAATAGCTATCAAGACTTTGATAAGGAGTGATAAGTGGCAAATCCTTCAATAGCTCATCGTATCGTTGCTGGCATTGATGACGCACAGCAACAAATTCATCCAAACGTTCCATTTGAGAAGCGCCTAATGCTGCCTGTAACTCAGTCATTCGATAGTTAAATCCTAAATCAACCTGCTGATAATACCATCCACCTTCGGATTCTTTGGTCATTAACTCCGGATCACGAGTTACCCCGTGACTACGAAATAGTTGCATACGTGTCAAAAGCCCTTTATCATTTGTTGTCGCCAACCCACCTTCTGCTGCTGTAATAATCTTCACTGGATGAAAACTAAATACAGTAATATCAGAATATTGGCAACTACCAATTGGCTGATCTAGATATTTGCCCCCAATCGCATGAGAGGCATCTTCAATAATTTTAAATCCGTATTCTTTACCAAGTGAATGAATACTTTTCATATCACAAGATTGCCCAGCAAAATGTACAGGGATAACAATTTTTGGAAGTTTATTATCTTGCTTAGCTTGAATTAACTTTTTTTCTAATTCTTTAACAGATAAGTTATAAGTTTTCGGATCTATATCAACAAAATCAACTTTAGCGCCGCAATACAGGCCACAATTTGCAGAAGCTACAAAAGTGTTTGGAGATGTCCAAAAATAGTCACCCTCACCCAGACCCAAAGCTAAACAGGCAATATGTAATGCTGATGTTGCACTGTTAACCGCAACCCCATGCTTTACGCTGCAATATTTAGCAACTTTATCTTCAAATAATGAAACTTGTGGGCCTTGAGTAAGAAAGTCTGACTTTAAAACATCGACAACTGAATCAATATCAGCCTGATTTATATTTTGTTTGCCATATGGAATCATTCTTATATATTTCCAATTATTTCCATATTTTTCTCGATCCACTCCTGTAACTCAGAAATTTTCATCCACTCTTTATTGTTATCTGAGGTATACATAAAATCTTCCCGCACTCTGATGCCATCGCCAATTCGAGCCTTATCTTTAGCCCAGTCATTTATAGAAGGTAGAATTTTAAAGTGCTCTGGATACTCATAAGTGTAAAGCGCATCCTCTATTCCAATCATTTGTTCGTGTAATTTCTCACCTGGTCTGATACCAACCTCCTCTTGCTTGGTGTTTTCATCGACTGCTAAAGCAACATCGGTAATTTTCATAGATGGTATCTTCTTTACATAGATTTCACCGCCCTTCGTGTCGTCAAAAGCATGCCAAACTAATTTAACACCCTCTTCCAAAGAAATCATAAAACGAGTCATGCGATTGTCTGTAATTGGAAATGCCTGCTTACCTTTAATTGATATAAAAAAAGGAATTACAGAGCCGCGAGAACCCATTACATTCCCATATCGTACCACTGAAAATCTTGTATTGTGACTGCCAGTATATGAATTTCCAGATACGAATAATCTATCGGAAGTCAATTTTGTAGCACCGTACAAATTAGAAGGCGCACTTGCCTTGTCGGTGGAAAGAGCAACAATGCGCTTAACACCTTTATCAATACAAGCATCAATCAAATTCATTGCGCCTATTACATTAGTCTTTACGCATTCAAACGGATCGTATTCCGCAGTTGGGACAATTTTGGTAGCTGCAGCATGAACAACATAATCAATGCCATCCAATACACGATACAATCGATCTTTATCACGAACATCTCCAATCATAAAGCGAACACGAGGATCGTCTTTGAACAATTTAGCCATCTCCCATTGCTTCATCTCATCTCGAGAAAAAACTACAATTTTTTTAGGATTGTATTTTTTGAGGGTCATAGGAATAAAGGCATGTCCAAAAGAACCAGTACCTCCAGTTATTAATATTGATGAATTATTTAGCATATTTTTTTACCTAAAAATTTTTAGACATAGTGTAAGTTCTTGAGTAAATCTGATTATTAAATAATTAAATTTACGAAATTCTATGTAAGGCGCTTATAACTTATGAAGCACTATTTTGGATCGTGCAACCTTGTACCAATACCGCCATCAATATTGATATTTACTCCATTTACAAAGCTTCCGGCTTTTGATAAATACAATGATGCTGAAACAATATCCTTTACCACTCCTATAACTCCTGAAGGATGATAAGCATCCAGATCTAATCTTGCTTTTTGGTCTTTTGAAAATCCTTCTTCCAACATAGGTGTTGAAATAGCAGCTGGAGTAATCACGTTAACTCTCACCTTTGCGCCCAACTCAACAGAAAGTGACCTGGTTAGCCCAACCAAAGCAGCCTTACTGGTGGCGTACGCGCTGAAATTCGGCTTAGTGAGTTGTGCATGAATACTAGCAATATTGATTACACACCCTTTTACTTTTTTGAGTTTTGGTAGCAACTCTTTAATTAAAATAAACACTGAATTCAAGTTAACATTAATTGATCTAGTCCAATCTTGAACAGTTAATTTACTTATTGGATTAAGGATTTGAATTGCAGCATTATTAATCAATACGTCCAGACCTTCATGGCATACATTAATAATTGATTTTATAGATTGTTCTCTATAGGAATCATCACTACATAATAAATCCAAGTCGATTGGTATATAAGCATCTACATTATTATTAGTATATTTTTGTATATCAGTTCCAATTACTCGCCACCCATCATCCTTAAAGCCACGACAAAGTCCTTGACCTATTGCTCCATTGGATCCGGTTATTAATATGGTTTTCTTTGTCATTATTAAATTATATTTAAAAAATTAAATAATTTATCAATCGCTACATGGCTTGTATGTTCAACCGCATCAACAGTATTTGATGCGTTATGGGAGCCAAAAATACAATGCGGATGAGTGCGTAAATATGAATCCATTGGCAATGGCTCAACCTCAAAAACGTCGAGTGCTGCGGAATAAATCTTGCCACTTTTAAGTGCATCTTCAAGAGATTTTTCGTCAATAATTGGACCTCTACCTACATTTACTATTCTAACCCCGTCTTTTACTTGCTTAAACACATCAGCATTCACCATGTGGTAGCTAGACTCTGTCAGAGAGCAGGTTACAACTATAAAGTCTGCTTCTTCTACGCGATTAGGCCATACCTCCCTTTCCACTTCTGGTAAGTTCGGATTGTTGTCTATAAATGGGTCGTACGCAATAACATTCATGTTAGACGCCAATAATCGCTTAGCAGTACTCTGGCCAATATCACCAAAGCCAACTAATGCAACGGTTTTTCCTGATAAAGAAACACCTCTTGGCTTGATCCATTCTCCATTTCTTACAGCCCTATCAATTTCAAATGTTTCTCTGGCTAAGGCAATAACATAGCCCATAGCTACATCTGCCACCTCTTCACCAAACATATCTGGCGTATTAATGATTGGAATATCTAAATTCTTACAAGTGTCAAAATCAACATTATCAACACCAATACCCCATTTAACAGCCGCCTTTAATTTGCCAGCCTTTCCAGCTTCAAACACTTCACGTGTTGCAGGATCATCGCCAATTATCCACCCATCATGTTGTGGCACTAATTCCTTTAACTCCTCAACGGACAATGTTTGAATCACATTAGGGGTGCTTAGCTCTATACCCTTTTCTTCAAAAATATACCTAAAGCTATCAATCATTCCCAGCATTGGTGGACAGGTTACTAATATCTTCATTTTGATTTTCCATTATTAAATAAATACTCACTCACAACAAGGCCAAAATCCCAGTCGTCTGGCGTATCTATATCGATCGATTCAAACTTAGGCGTTTCAAACATCATAGGGGTTTTTCCAATGCGTGCACTGGTTTTAGCAAAAGCTTCTTTAGTAAAAATATATAAATTTGAATTTTCTTCAAACCAGGGCTCTAAATCTTGAGTACGCAGCAAATTATCTGGATCATGATTTACGGCACTACAGTCCTCTCTATAAAAACGGGTTTGGATCTTGTCAACAGTGAACAATGAATCCGCATCTCCACTATCTTTTTTCTTTCGAAAAGATTCTAAAGCACTTCCAACTGTATTAACGGTCATTAGTGGATTCGTGGTGTGTGTCATCAAATAAATATCAGCATCAACATTCTTTACATCATCTTCGATGACGAGGTTCATAGAAACCATATCTCCACATATTTCCGCTTTTCTATCTCTAATGATAATTCTATCAGTTTCAACCAAGCCGTTTTTTGCAAGAATCTCTCTTGCATCAGTGTTGATAATTACCTGATCAATTTCTTTAATTGCAAGCAGTGTATCAAGAGTCCATCGGAACAGCGGCTTACCGTTGAAAATTTTAAAATTTTTACCTTTTACTCTTTCACTGTTTGCCTTCATTGGCAATAGGGCCACTATCTTTTGTTTTGTCATTTAATAATTACTCCTTAACTCTTGGATAAAAATATTTCATTTTTGCTTTATTGGATAATTTTCGGCACAGGTGATTTCCTCTATACGATCCATAATATTGATAGAATCTAAACATAAATATGGAAATAAATTCTTTAAAAAACACTTTCTTACGTATTGAAATTCTAATATCTTTTAATATTCCCATAATAATAAAATGAATTGTATCGATAATGCTAACTCTAATTTCAGGCATAATTTTTTGCAGGGCAATAGCCTCTCTTTCATACCTTGTCTTAACTTGTGCCCAGGTTTCATCATGAATATGGTACACAACACTATCGGAAATATAGCCTATCAAGCCTTTATCTTGATATATTTGTTTAGCTATAAACATATCTTCTAGACCTGTTAGTTCTTCATCGAAACGGAATTTACTCCATGCTCTCCGAGAAATCGCAGCATTTGCATTATTACAGAAAAAACCACTTTGAGGTGTGTGTGTCTTATTTGGAAAGTATTTATCAAACACTTGCATCTCGCTAAACTTAGTTGTATCTCTACCGATTTGTCGTCCGTAAGAATAATCACATTTGTTCTGTATTAAAGGCACCACTAAACTATTAAGCCAGTTTTGATCAACGGGAATACAGTGACCACTAATAAAAACTAAATACTCCCCATTCGCAAACTCACAGCCAATATTTAAAGACCTTCCGAAAGTAAAATCTTGTTTATTAATATAGGTGATTCTAGCTTCATGTCTCTTTGCTATCTTCAAGGTGTTATCTATCGATCCCGAGTCCACAACAACAATTTCACAAGAAAACCCATTAAGATTTTGAGAATTGACAGCACACAGCAGCTCGTCTAAATAACGCTCTTCATTCAAAGTTCTGATGATGATGCTGACTAACATTATGCGTTTATATCAATTGTAAGTATCGAGCCTGACAGTGGGTACTTATTGCGATCATGATCAGACAAGCCTTCATAGGCGCTAGTAATAAATAATTTGTTTTCTTCTGTGTTAAGAGTGCAGTTTGTAGGTCTAGGGATAGGCACCTCAAACTCCTTTATTAACTTCCCGTCCAAATTCAACTCCAAAACCTTAAACCCATCCCATATTGCTAAAAAAATCCTTCCATCTGAAGAGATACAACCCCCATCTGGAGTAGTTCTTGTGCAGATCGAATTAAACCATTTTTCTATTCCTTGCACAGAAGACCAAGTACTATTAAAATTCATTTTGTACACCACCCCATCAAAAGAGTCGGTAATAAGCAAGCTATTACAATTTGGAATTTTAATAAATGTATTTGGTATAGAAATTCCTTCATACACAATTCTACTGACTCCATTTTGTGATAAAACTAATGCGCCATCACCTTTAACAGGTTTATTTCGCATTACTCCATATATATATAAATTTTCTTTTAACTTTAGCCCGTCATTAGACCTGTATACATCAGGACCATATATGCCGGGTGTATACGAAACCCTCTCTATTGTATTTAAAGTGAGATCAAAAGTAATAATACCGCTCTCATTCGCAAGATATACTTCATTTTTTTTTACATCTAAAATAACACTAGCTTTTTCTACTAGCTGGTAATAAAAAATCTTACCCTCTCTACTTTTAAATAATTTAGAATTAAGGATATCAAGCCAAAACAAAGACTCACTGACCTCATCCCAGTACACCCCCTCACCTAATTTTGACAACATGGAGTCTGTCATGTTAGGGTACTAATAATCTTATTAAGAGTTGTAAAGTTCATTTTTAGCCCTAACTTCTCTTTAGCCATGGTATCGCTGGCAATCAAAGTTGATGGATCGCCATCTCTTCTGCCTTCTTCCATAACTACAAAATCTTTACCGGTTATATCTTTTACTTGTTGAATCACTTCTTTAACACTAAATCCATTGCCATTTCCTAGATTGAACTCTGCGCTAGGCGATTCACTCTGGCTCAAGTAGTCCAGCCCTTTTAAATGCGCGTTAGCAAGATCATTAACATGAATATAATCTCTTACGCAAGTTCCATCGGTTGTATCGTAATCATTACCAAAAATACTAACTGAATCCCTTTGCCCATTTGCGGCTTGCATGATAACTGGCAATAAATGAGTCTCTGGATCATGCCTTTCACATAACTCTCCTTCTGGATCATGACCTGCAGCATTAAAATATCTAAAAGATACGTATTTCAAGCCATAGGCAGATTCAAAATCTTTAAGAATTTCTTCAATCATTAATTTTGACTTGCCATATGGATTAATGGGATTTTTAGGGTGACTCTCATCAATTGGAGTGTATTCTGGATTGCCAAAAATTGCAGCTGTAGAGCTGAAAATGAACTTCTTGCAATTATTATCAATCATCGCCTTGAGCAAGCTGAGCGTTCCAGACACGTTGTTATTGTAATATTTGTACGGATCAATTACTGACTCACCTACCAAAGAATAAGCCCCAAAATGCATAACAGCATCTGGATTGTGTTTCTTAAATAACCCATCTAATTCTATCGTATCTAAAACATCGCAAAATTCAAATTTTCCATACAGAACCGCATCTTGATGACCCGTAGAGAGATTATCCAAGGTGATTACATCGTGACCGGCCTTATAAGCAATTTTGACCATATGGGAGCCGATATAACCAGCACCTCCGATAATAAATATTTTCATAATTTAAATTCTATCCATAAACATTGTACAACATGCTCTTTAAAATAATATAAATGTTAAAAACGATAATGGCTATTATCAAATCTAATAACTTGGAATTTTTCAGCAAAAGCCGCTGCAAGCAGAAGGCCTCCATAACTTGGGCCAATAACGCATATTTTATTGTTCACAAATTTCTCTTAAT
>Ga0066376_10003598_pt1 | contig 13758 bp, 13 predicted proteins | sample Knorr_S15_td_Bot_FD_77009 | JGI IMG/M metagenome (GOLD analysis project Ga0066376, IMG submission 77009) | Marine microbial communities from Southern Atlantic Ocean transect - Knorr_S15_td_Bottom_ad_5009_LV_A | ecosystem: Environmental > Aquatic > Marine > Oceanic | place: Southern Atlantic... | reverse complement strand
GACAACTGGCGCTGGCAGGGAGTGCCCTTCTATGTTCGCACCGGCAAGCGGCTCGCCCGACGCGCCTCGGCTGTGACCCTGCAATTCAAACAGCCCCCGCATCTCATCTACGGCGACGGCAACGCGGTCACCCCCAGCCGACTCACCGTCCGCATCCAGCCGGAAGAGGGCATCGCGCTGTCGTTTTCGGGCAAGCTGCCCGGGCCGGATGTAAAGCTGGGCCCGGTGGAGATGGATTTCTCCTACGCCGACACCTTTGGCGGCCGCACGCCAGACGCGTACGAAGCCCTGCTGCTGGACTGTCTTCTCGGCGACGGCACCCTCTTCTCTTCCAGCGACTGGATAGAGAAGTCGTGGGAGCTGCTCATGCCCATACTGGAGGCGTGGGGTGCGCCGTCCGCCGATCAGGTACCCGCCTACGATGTCGGCTCATGGGGGCCAAAGCAGGCCGACCAGCTGTTCGACCGGGAGGGTCGTCAATGGGCCGATCTCTAACCCTCGCCGGCGACATAGGGGGCACCAAGGCCTACCTAGGTATCTTCCGCTCGGATGGGGAGGGCATCTGCTGCCTGGAGGAGGGCCGCTTCCCCACCGCCCGATACTCGGGCGTGAGTGAGCTTCTGCTCTCGTTTATCGAGACCTCCGGGCACCGGCCTGAGAGGGTCGTCGTGGGGGTTCCAGGGCCGGTCCGGCATCCGCCGGTACGACCGGTCAACCTCCCCTGGACCATCGATCCGGTCGAGATCGGCGAGCGCTTGGGTATCGCCGACGTTCGTCTCCTCAACGACCTGGAAGCCACCGCCTACGGCACCCTGGTTCTGCCACCCGATGACCTGGTAGAACTGAACCGGGGAATCCCCGACGACGAGGGCAACATCGCTGTCATAGCCGCAGGCACCGGCTTGGGCGAGGGTGGTCTGTGCTGGACGGGTGAACGCTTCGTCGCCATCCCCTCCGAGGGGGGTCACGCTTCTTTTGCCCCGGGAACCGGTCTGGAATCCGAACTGTGGACTTACCTGTTCTCGCGCTTCGGTCACGTCAGCTGGGAGCGCGTCGTGTCGGGCCCTGGCCTGGTTCACATCTACGACTTCTTCAAGAGCACGGGCCGCGGCCAGGAACCGGCCTGGCTCGGTCGGGAGCTGGCGTCAGGCCAGGACCGCCCCGGAGTTATCTCCAGGGCAGCTATTCGCGGCGACGAACTGGCCTCCCTCGCGCTTGAACTTTTCGTCTCGCTCTACGGCGCCGAAGCCGGCAACCTCGCCCTCAAGCTGATGTCCACGGGAGGCGTCTTCGTAGGCGGCGGTATTGCCCCGAAGATCGCCGACAAGCTGCGGCTGGGCTCTTTCATGAAGGGATTCACCGAGAAGGGCCGCGTCGCCGATATCCTCGAGGCCCTTCCCGTTCACATCATCCTCAACGACAAGACCGGTCTCCTGGGCGCCGCCTACTTCGGCGTTCATCTCGGCTTTCAAGAGAAGGAAAAACAGACATGAAACCACGTGTAAAGGAAATCCTCAGCTGGTACGGCAGCGATAACCCCGGCACCCTTACGAATCTGGCCCGCATTCTCAACTGCGGACGCCTGGGTGGTACCGGTAAGGTGATCATCCTGCCGGTCGATCAGGGCGTGGAGCACGGCCCTGGGCGCAGCTTCGCCCCCAATCCAGCCGCCTACGATCCGCGCTACCACTTCGAGCTCGCCATTGAGGCCGGCCTCAATGCCTACGCCGCTCCCCTGGGGTTTCTCGAAGCGGGTGCGCGCGACTACGCCGGTGATCTACCGCTCATTCTGAAGCTCAACAACCGCGAGAACTTGAGCTCGGACAAGGATCCCCTTCAGTCCGTCACCGGATCGATAGAGGCAGCCCTTCGTCTGGGGTGCGTCGCCGTCGGCTACACGGTGTACCCTGGATCTGCCCTGCGCACCGATATGTACGAGAGGCTGCAGGAGCTGGCCGAGGAAGCCAAGCGGCACGGTCTGGTGGTGGTGGTGTGGTCCTACCCGCGAGGGTCGGACATCAGCAAGGAGGGGGAGACCGCCCTCGATGTCTCCGCCTACGCGGCTCAAATCGCCGCTCAGCTCGGAGCTCACATCATCAAGGTAAAACCCCCGGGTCCGCACGTGGAACAGGAAGAGGCCCGCAAGGCTTACGAGAAAGCCGGGCTCGCCACCGGCACCCTGGCCGAGCGCATTCAGCACGTCGTCCAATCCTCTTTTGACGGCCGGCGGATCGTCATCTTCTCCGGGGGCGCCGCCAAGGGAAAAGAGGAGATCTTCGAGGAGATCCGCGGCATCCGCGACGGCGGCGGCTTCGGATCGATCATGGGACGCAACGCCTTCCAACGCGAGCGCTCAGAAGCACTCGAGCTTCTGGGTGATGCCATCAGGATCTACCAGGGAGAGCTGTAGTGTCCGAGCCGTCGCCTGAGCAGGTCGAGCGGGCCAGTCGCATCCGCCTCCTGCTTATGGATGTGGATGGCGTGTGGACCGACGGCAACCTGTTCTACGTCCCGGGTCCCGGTGGCGACATGGTCGAGGTCAAACTCTCCCATGCCCACGATGGGCAGGCGCTGCGGTGGCTCCACGCCTCGGGTCTACCCAGCGGCCTCATCAGCGGCCGTGACTCACCCGTCGTCACCCACCGCGCCGAAATGCTTGGCATGAGCTACATATACCAGGGATTCCTGGAAAAGATTCCGCCGTATGAGGAGATCTGCGCCGCTGCAGGCGTGTCCGACCGTGAAGTCGCCTACCTGGGGGACGACCTGCCCGATATCCCCCTCATCGACCGGGTGGGACTCGGGGTGGCGGTGGCCAACGGTCGCGTCGAGGTGAAACAACGCGCCGACTACATCACCACGGCCCGCGGCGGATCGGGGGCGATCCGTGAAGTGGTGGAGCTTATCATGAAGGCGAACGGGACGTGGGAGGCGGTTCTGACGCGCTACGGCGTGGGCACGGGCTGAGAGCCCAGGCGAAAGAACCCAGCCGCCAAGAGGGAGGATCGCGTGCATCGACTCGCCCGGATGTTTCACCTGCTGCCCCATGCCGCCCTGCTGATCTTCGGCGCCCTTATCGCCGGTCAGCGGGCGCATAGCCGTCCTGGCTGACCTTGCGCCAGTCGGGGAGATGCCCGGTCTTCCGGCCGAACCCGTACGACGGGCCGATCTGGTTCTCGCTCCTCCACGGCCAGCCTTGCCCACCGATGATCCTGTACTCGTCGTCTCTGGCGCACAGCCAGTAGAACATGTGCGCCGCATATCGCGCCAGCGTGTGACCGCCGTAATAAGCCGTGTGTAAATCGAAATCCGACTCGACGATCCAGTCCCTGGCCGGCGGCGCGGTGCGCCAGTAATTGTACTTCAGCATGTGCCGCGTGCCTGCCGCCGTCGATTCGCCGCGGCGATGGAGGATGCTCTGGTGGTGTATACCCAGAGTTCCGGCAGGCCCTTCGCACAACACGCCGCCCTGGTCGGACTGACGCTGAGTCGGGGCGATGTGCGTCCCCGGCACGAGTTCGGTGGGGCCCAGTTCGGCCGGCGTGTCCTGCGGGAAGTAGAAGACTTCGACGAAATTGAGCTCGGGTCCGAAGATGTGGTCGGCGTCCTGATGCCACCCCTGCGCCGGCTGCGGACACTCGGTGCCGTGGTGGCTGGCCAGCACCGGCAGACCGACATTCCTTCCCAGCAGCGACCGCATGACCCCGGTGAGTTGCGGATGCAGCAACACGTTTTCGAGAAACCAGTCTTCGAGAAAGATCGCGCTGGGTTCGTGCGTGCCGCGAATACGTTCAAGCTCCGCGGGCGTCATGCCGGCGGGAATGAAGCTGGGATTGGACGGGAGCTTCCCTTCGAGATAGGCGCGCGCACGTCGATTGATTTCATCGGGCACCACGCCGGGCAACAACAGATATCCCTCGCGGCAGAACTCCAGCACCTGGGTGTCGGTCAGGGTGGGCTCACCGTCAAAGGTCCACTTTTCGCTGTCGTATTTCATCGCCGCTTGTTCACCCCTCCGCCGGCGGCTTGCACACCGCCCGCTGCTGGTTATCTTGCTCCACGCATGCCGTCACAACCACCCGATACGGGGGTCTACCCCCTGATAGGCAGCCACTGATGGGCAGCCGCTGGCTCTTTTCCAGATCTATTGACCTGCTGGTTCTGTTCCTTCCGGTCTGGGTCATCTGGGCCGTCTGTTTCGCCCTGCCTGCCCCAGTTCTGGAGCGCGCACTGCCGCTGTGGGTGTGGGCGATCTTCATCGTTGGCATTGACGTCAGCCACGTGTGGAGCACGTTGTTCAGGACCTACTTCGACCGCGAGGAATTCGCCTCACACCGCGCCGTCCTCATCCGCACCCCTTGTCTGACGTTCGGCCTCTTCTTTGTCCTGGCAGGCTTCTCCGCTCTCTGGTTCTGGCGGGTGATGGCCTACCTGGCCCTATTTCACTTCGTCAAACAACAATATGGCTTCTTTGCGCTCTACCGCGCCCGGTCCGGGTTCAGAACTCCGCATCGGCTTTTCGCCGATGCCAGGGTCATCTATCTGGCCACGCTGTACCCAGTGGCGTACTGGCACCTGACCGCGGACCGCAGCTTCAGCTGGTTCGTCAGCGGCGATTTCTTCCTCCCCGCTCAGACATTCCTGGGGAGCGGGCTGGAGGCGCTTCCCCTCCTGCCCCTGATCGGCAACTCTCTCTACTGGGCGATCATCGTGGGCTGGTGTATCGAAGAGGCACACTTGAGCCGCAAACACCAAACCCCCCTGCCCGTGGGCAAGATGCTCTGGCTGCTGAGCACGGCCGGCACCTGGTACCTCGGAATCGTCCACTTCAACTCCGACCTCGTCTTTTCCCTGACCAACGTGATCGCCCACGGTGTACCCTACATCGCGCTGGTATTTTTTTATGTCCAGAGGAAGCACCGGATCAAGGCCTGCTCGAACCCACTCTCCCGCTTTCAGGCCGGAGCCAATGTCGCCTTCATGCTGGGCGTCATCCTGCTCCTGGCTTTTGGCGAGGAGTACCTGTGGGACCTGTTTCTCTACCAGGAGCGGAGCCCGCTCTTCGAGGCTCTCTTCAGCTACCCGATTCGCGTCATGCAAAGCCCGGACGCGCAGGCCATAGCCCTGGCCGCGCTCTCGGTTCCCCAGGTCACCCACTACGTGCTCGACGGATTCATCTGGAAGAACAATGAGAAAAACCCGTATCTGAGACAGGTGTTCTCTTGAAAGCCGGCTCGAGTCCCACGGTGGCGGGCGCGACCGACCTTCGGCGGGTTGCTTACCGCCTCGCTCCCTCCATCCCGCTCTTCATCGCGCGGTAACACTGCACCGCCGTCTCCCACGGGTCGTAGTCGGAGCGCTGCCAGATCTGACCGCTCACCTCGGCGGTTATGGGCACAGCGACACCGGCTGCGGATACGGCGCGAAAGTAGGCCTGCAGATCCAGATCGCCGTCACCGGGTAGCAGAAACTGGACCTTGCCGTCCACCATCCTGCCGTCCTTGAGATGGGTGTGCACCGCATAGGGTGCGCACAGGTCGACACAGTGCTGCAGCTCCATGCCCAGGACGTGGAAGTGACTGTGATCGAAGTTGAGCCGGATGGCGGGGTGGCCGACCGCTTCCACCAGCCACACGGCTTTCTCGGGCGAATCGAATTCCTGACCGACGTGGGCCTCGAGGGCGAGGGTGACGCCGTGGTCTTCCGCCACCCGCGCATAGGGCAGCAGCCCTTCAGCGACGTGCTCGCGGACTTCCTCCCAGGTTCCGTCCTGTCCCCCCAGAGTGGTGGTGATTACCGAGCTTCGTCCGTCGAAATTCAGATCATTGGCCAGCTGGCAACTGCCCGCCAGAACACTGATCTTGGCCTCGACGTCCTCGTCGGCGGCACACAGATTGATCAGGTGCATCAACACAGGTGATGGGAGACCCGCCGCCTCGTACCGGTCCCGCAGCGTTTTCCGGGCGTCACCGACGAGCTTGGCCGGTGCGCTCGGCCAGTCATCGCCCACGTTGAGCTCCAGCGCATCGTAACCGATTGCCGCGACTCGATCAACGGCCTCGAGGGGATCGACCGTCTGCAGTCCGTAGGTGCTGTAGGCGAGTTTCATTTCAGCCCCCCGGCCTCGCCGATCAGCTGGGCCAGTCGCCGGCCGATGATTTCCGGTTCACCCTCCTTCAGACACATCGGCCCGAAGGAGATGATACCGTCCCGAACGTTGGAGGGATTGGCGTGGATGCTGGGCTCGCCGTCCTGCAGCTGCTTCACCACCTCCATGGCCGACAGACCCGCGCCCACCTCGTCCAGACGCAGACGCACCGTCGGGATCTCCGAACGCGTCGGATCCGCGGTCAGCTCCGTCTCTGTATGGGGGACCTCCTTCAGGGCGCCCGCCAGCGACTCCATCAGACTTTGCCACTCCTGCCAACGCTGCCCCGGGTCCTCCTGAACAAACAGCTGCAGGGCGGTCAGCAGACCGACAATTTCCTCCTTGCCGACCTTGCAGGGCCGGCCGATGCCGTGGTGGGGGGCCCCCGGCAGATTCGCCTTGTCGATCAGCACCGCCGGTGGGTTCCACTGCTCCCAGTAGATGTCCAGATCCAGGTGTTGAAGGGCAGCGGCGGAGATGAGATCTCGCTTGCCGCACAGGATCCCCGAGCTCTGCGGCCCCCTCAGCGTCTTGCCACCGCTGAAGACCACGAGGTCGGCGCCATCGGCGATGAAGCGCTGCAGGTTAGACGCTGGCGGCAGCTGTCCGGCGGCATCCACGATCACGGGGACCCCCGCCTGTCTCGCTACCTCTACCACCTCGGTCAAAGCCGGCTCGGAGTGTGCGTAGGCGACGTAGCAGATAGCCGCCGTCTGCTCGGTGATGGCAGCGGCTATCTCCCAGGGCTCGGTGTCGCGTACGCCGGCGCCGCTGAAACGGTCGGAAATCCCCACTTCTACCAGCTTGATGCCCACCGACCGCACCGCGTGGTCGTAGAAATTCCGATGGGACCGAGCCATGATCACCTCGTTCTTCATTCCCGAAGTGTCGGGCAGCCGGTTCATCTTGCCCGGGTCGAGTCCCGTAACACAGGCCGCGGTTCCCAGCAGCAGCCCTGCCGCTGCGCCACTGGTCACGTAGCCGGCCTCAGCGCCGGTGATTTGCGCGATGATCTCGCACGCCCTGCCCTGAAGCTCGGCTATGTCGACGCAATACTGAGAGGCCTCCTTCATGGCCTGCGCCGCCTCCGGCAGCATGATGGAACCACTCAGACGAGTGGCCGGGCCGCAAGCGTTGATGATCGTTCGAACACCTAACCTGTCGTACACATTGTCTGACACGGCGACTCACCTACTCTGGTTTGCACTCGTGGTGGTTGAATTGATCCTTCTCCATCTCATCCCTCGATTGGGGCCAGACCAGGAGCCGGAAATCGATCGCACAACGCCTTCACCTCCGCGGCGATCCGAGCGTAGCACTCCTTGCGACCGGCGAGTTCCATGGACTCGTCCGCCCGAACTTGGGCGACCCGCGCCATCCATTTCCCGAGGAGCGCCATCTCCTCGCTGCCGAATCCCCGGCTCGTCACCGCCGGGGTGCCGATGCGGATGCCGCTGGGACGCCTGGCCGACCTGGGGTCGCCGGGAATCAGATTGTAGTTGCAGACGATTCCCGCCGCGTCCAGCGCCTTGGCCATCTGGTATCCGGTGACCCCCTTGCTGCGCAGGTCGATCAACAGGAGATGGTTATCGGTCCCGCCGGAGACGAGGTCGAAACCCCGTTCCAGCAGGTGGCCGGCAAGAGCCTTGGCGTTCTCGACGATGCGAGCGGCGTAGGCCTTGAAGGCCGGCGTAGCCGCCTCCTTCAGGGCCACGGCGATCGCCGCGGTGGTGTGATTGTGGGGCCCTCCCTGAAGGCCGGGAAAGACGGCGGCGTCGATGGCCTTGGCGTATTTCTGACGACACATGACCATGCCGCCGCGAGGTCCCCTCAGCGACTTGTGGGTCGTCGTCGTGACCACGTCTACATGCGGAAAGGGGCTTGGATGAATTCCTGCTGCCACCAGGCCGGCGATGTGAGCGATGTCGGCCACCACGACGGCCCCGACGTCGCGGCCGATCTGACCGAAGCGCTCGAAGTCGATGATCCTGGGATGCGCTGTGGCCCCACACCACAAGAGCCTGGGTCGGTGTTTTTCCGCCAGCGCCGCGATGGAGTCGTAGTCCAGCCTGCCCGTAGTCTCCTCCACGCCGTATTGAACGGCCTCGTAGTGCAGCCCCGACACGCTCACAGCCGAGCCGTGGGTCAGGTGCCCGCCATGTGCGAGCGACAGCCCCATGACGGTATCGCCGGGACTGGCTAGGGCGAGGTAGACGGCCTGATTGGCGGGTGATCCGGAGTAGGGCTGCACATTCACATGTTCGGCGCCGAACAGATCGCTCACGCGCTGCGCGCACAGTTCCTCGAGCCGATCGATCTGCTGCTGTCCCTCGTAATAGCGCTCCCGCGCGTACCCCTCCGAGTATTTGTTGGTCAGCACTGAGCCGGTGGCCTCCAGCACGGCCTGGCTGACGTAATTCTCGGAGGGGATCAGTCGGATTTTCTGATGCTGGCGGCGGTTCTCGGCCCGAATGATCCCGGCTACATCCGGATCGACTTTATCCAGAGATGTCATCTAGCTAGATCCTTCGGCCGGCGCCGCATCAGCCAGCGCCGTATCTGCCAGAGCTTGGGTGTCTTCCACCATCTGTTTCCAGGCGTCGAGGCTGTACGCCGGGCCTTGGGCGAAGGGAGGAGTCTCAATGCACATGCTGAAGGGGTACCCCTTTCCGGCCGCCAGGCGGAAAGCAGGTCCGAAGTCCACCCGGCCATGACCGGGAGCGAGATGAGAATCCCGATCTCCGGCATTGTCCGCCAGGTGAAAGGCCACCAGGTGGGGGGCCATGGCCTCGACGAAGGCGAGCGCCCCCTCGTGGCCACCACCGGCTACCAGGGCGTGGCCGGTGTCCAGGCAGAAGCCCAGATTCGAGTGGCCGAACTCGGTGGCGATGCGCTCGAAGTGCTCAGGTCGCGAGCACAATCTGCCGCCCTGATCGCCCGGCAGCATATTCTCCAGCACGAGGGTGAAGTTGAGTTTCTCCGCCGCCGGCAACAGGACCTGCAGGCTCTTGTCCAGCTGCTTCAGGTATCGGTCCAGCCCTTCGGCCTCGGCGTCGAAGCGGTTGGTGGTAGGGTGTTGTATGCCCACGCGCGCGCCCAGGATCGCCGCCCTCTCCATCGAGCGCTGCGCCTTCTCCACCGCCTTCTTTCGAGTCGTCTCGTAGAAGGAACAGATATCGTCGTCGGCAGCGAAGGGGAGGTGGAAGCTGTCGAATCCCAGCCCAGCCGCGGCGAAACGAGCGGCTACACTCTCCAGCTGTGCGTCGGTCTCGCTGGGAAAGACCTCCAGCGCCGCTTCGACGCCGGCGAGCCCGGCGTGTTGGCAGGTCTGGCTGATTTCATCGAGGGACTTGCCCACGAAGGAGTACCCCGTAGTCGTCCAGGTCCACGTCTTTTGCATTCGCCGGTTTCGTCCTTTCTTTATTGACCTAACGCCTGCATCGGCAGGCGACCGAAATGTCAACGATAAACCAGGCATCTGACATGAGCAAGTATCTGGGAATTGACGCCAGCACCCAGTCGATGACGGCACTCATCATCGACGTGGAGGCAACCCCCCGCATCGCCGTCGAGGAGTCGGTGATCTTCGACGAACACTTCGGCGGGCGCTACGGCGTTGAAAACGGCACCATCGACCTCGGCGGCGGCCAGGTGCACGCCCCGCCTCTCATGTGGGTGGAGGCCCTCGACCTGCTGCTGGCGAAGCTATGCGACCACGGCCACGACCTCTCGCGCCTGCGGGCTGTCGCCGGCAGCGGCCAGCAGCACGGCACCGTCTACCTGAACCAGACCGCCGCGCCCGCTCTCGCCGGACTGGATCCGGCGAGAACTCTGGCCGCCCAGTTGGCCGGCGTGTTCTCGCGCGCGACCTCACCCATCTGGATGGACACTTCGACCACCGCCCAGTGCCGCCAGATCGAAGCGGCGGTGGGGGGCCGTCAGGTCCTTCTCCAGCTCACCGGCAACACCGCCTTCGAGCGCTTCAGTGGCCCCCAGATCCGCAAGTTCAGTCAGACCGATCCGCAAGGGTACGATCGGACCGCCCACATCGGTCTGGTCAGCTCATTCGTCGCCAGCTTGCTGGCCGGACGCCTCGTTCCGGTGGATCCGGGAGACGGCAGCGGCACCAATCTCCTCGACATCCGCCGCCGCCAGTGGAGCCCGGAGGCCCTCCAGGCGACGGCGCCGGAACTGGCGAGGCGGCTGCTGCCGATCACCCCCTCGACCGAGGCGATCGGAGAGATCAGTCCCTATTTCGCCAGGCGCTACGGCTTTTCGCCCACCTGCCGGGTCTTCCCCTTCTCCGGCGACAACCCCTGTAGCCTCATCGGCCTCGGCCTGGTGGAACCGGGCAGGGTCGCCCTCAGTCTGGGTACGTCCGACACCCTCTTCGCCTGCATGGACCAGGCCCGCGCCTGTGACAGCGGCGAGGGCGCCGTCTTCTGCTCTCCCGACGGCATCAACTACATGGCCCTCATCTGCTTCCTCAACGGCAGCCTGGCCCGAGAAGCGGTGAAAGACCAGTACAGCCTGGACTGGGAGCAATTCGCCCAGGCGTTGCGAGACACACCGCCGGGCAATGGCGGCGGTCTCATGCTCCCCTACTTCGCGGCCGAGATCGCCCCGCACGTCCCCGAGCCCGGGGTCGTGCGCCAGGATCTCGATCCGGCCGACGCCAACGCCAATGTCCGCGCCGTCATCGAAGCCCAGGCGCTGTCGTCGCGGCTTCACTCCGCCTGGATGGACGTCCCCGTCACCTCCCTGTCGGTCACCGGCGGCGCCTCGGCCAACGAGGAGATCCTCCGCGTCTACGCCAATGTCCACAGCTGCCCGGTGCACCGCTTTCAAACGACCAACTCCGCCGCCCTCGGAGCCGCCCTGCGCGCCTGGCACGGTTGCGAAGGAGGGGAGTCAGGCGAGCCCATGGGAGGGTGGCGAGAGACGGTCGAACCCTTCACCCGCCCCCAGACCACCATTCAGCCCGACCCGGGTGCCGCCCGAGTATATGCGAAGATGCTGAGGGCGTACGAGAGGCTTGAGCGCAGCGCTATCGACCGTTGAACGTGGAGCCAGACCACGGGCGCTGCACCACGCCTGGCCGGCCGCTATTCCCTGCGCCCTATCAGTGCCTGGTACGCCACCAGCGCCGCCGCCACGTGCACGTTCATCGAAGGGCCCTTCCCGTACATGGGAATAAAGACGGCGCCGTCGCAGCTGCCCAGAGTGGCCGGGTATACCCCTTTGGTCTCGTTCCCCAGCACCAGGCAGACTTTGTCCGGATAGGGGTAATCGAGATAACACTGGGTACCCTGCGCCGTCTCCAGCGCGACGAGGTGATAGCCCTCCTGTTTCAGCGTCGAGGCGGCCTCGTCGATGCGGGATATCTGCCGCCAGGAGACACGGCGGTCGTGCCCGCGGGAGGTCCGGTCGATCTCCTCGTGCGGAGGGGTGGGGGTGCGTCCAGTGAGTACCAGCTCGCGGGCACCGCAGGCGTCGGCGATACGGAAAATCGAGCCCACATTGCGGGGATCCTCCAGGCTCTGCAGCAGGAAGGCGATCTCCGCTCGCGGCGGGTATTCTGCTGCCGCCTTCTGGAAGAGTCGCCTGATTTCGACTTTGCGTAGCGCTAGCATAGAGGGGTAGGTTTGTCGGCTTCTCCAGGAGCCGACGAAGGCTAGAATCTGATCTGCTTGAATTTCCGTATGTGAGCGACCATCGCCGTCTCCACGGGGAGACGTTCCATACTCGAGGCGCCGTAAAATCCATCTACCCCGTCCGTCTGCTGAAGCACGTGCTCGGCGTCCTGTGGCATGGAGATCGGCCCGCCGTGGCAGAGCACGATGACCTCCGAGTTGATGGCGCGCGCGGCGTCGCTGATGGCCTGGACCCGGTCGATTGACTCGTCGAGAGTGAGCGACGTGGTGGCGCCGATCGCCCCCTTCGTCGTCAGTCCCATGTGGGCGACGACGATGTCGGCGCCCGCTTCGGCCATGCGAGCTCCCTCCTCGGGCTGGAACGCATAGGGCGTGGTCAACAACCCCATTTCGGCGGCCATGCGCACCATCTCCACTTCCAGGTCAAACCCCATTCCGGTCTCTTCCAGATTCTGGCGAAAGACGCCGTCGATGAGACCAACGGTGGGGAAGTTCTGCACCCCCGAGAACCCGATCTCTTCCACCTGCTTGAGGAAGACGTCCATCCTCCGGAACGGATCCGTGCCGCACACGCCAGCCAATACGGGCGTGTCCTCCACCACCGTAAGCACCTCACCGGCCATATCCATAACGATGGCATTGGCGTCGCCGTAGGGCATCATCCCGGCCAGGGATCCCCGCCCAGCCATGCGGAAGCGGCCGGAGTTGTAGATGACGATCAGATCGACCCCGGCCGCTTCTTCCAACTTCGCGCTTATCCCCGTGCCGGCGCCGGCCCCGATGATGGGCACGCCAGCGGCCACCCGCTGGCGCAAGCGCACCAGTATCTCTTCTCTGGTGAAAGCCATGTCGATCTCCTTCAGCTCTCCGGTGTTCGCGCCGGTGGCTCAATCGCCACTCCGTCGAGCTCTCTCAGCTCCGCCTCCGGGCCGAAGGGCGCGTAGATGGCGATGAGCTCCATGGGCTTGTCGCCGGTGTTGACGGTAGAGTGGAAGAGCGCCGTGGGGATGTGGACGAGCGTGCCCGGACCCACTTCCCTCTCCACGATACGGTTAGGACCATCAGGACCATTGCCTTCCACCGTCTGCAAACCGGTACCGCTGATGACGTAGAGGATCTCCTCGCTGTAGGGGTGATTGTGCCGTGCGTGTCCCTTGCCCGGCTCCAGGACGACCAGCCCCGTGCTGAAGCGCTCCGCCGCCGTCACCTTGGGCTCGGATAGCCACCACAGCCGGCCCCAATCGAAGACCTGAGTCTCCACGTCCTCCTTCTCCACGAACGTCAGCTTGCCTTCGGCCATCGGTCACCTCTTTATCTTTCTGCCTCTGAGATGAGATCCAGCATCACCTCCACCGCCCGCTCCGAGAATATGGGGTCATTGATGTTCGCGTCCACCTCGTGCACGGTGATGCCCTCCCGCAGACCTCCTCGAATCGCCTCAAAGATCGCCTCGTCCGCCTCTCGGTCGCAGAAGGGTTGCCCCTCGCCGTCGAGGATGGATACCCCCCGCAAGGGAAACAGAAAGGCCACGGGACCTGTCGCAGCATTCGCCTTTGCCGCGAACACAGCGCCCATACGCCTGTTCTCATCCGCGCTCGTGCGCATCAGGGTCACGGACGGATTCCATTCGTAAAACTTCCTACCCGCCTCCCGGTAGTGCGTGGGTACCGTGTCGATGCCGCCGAAATTCGCCATGTCCACACAACCCGGAGCGATCAGGTGGGGGATCCCCCTTCTACCCGGGGCGCTGAGTCTGTCCTGGCCGGCGTCAAAGATGCCGCCACACACCGTATCCGCCCACTCGGTGGTGGTGATATCGAGGACGGCGTCGACCAGTCCTTCCGCTACCAGCGCCTCGAGGGTTCGGCCGCCGGTGCCGGTGGCGTGGAAGATCAGCACCTCATGCCCTTTCGCCGCCAGCGCCGATTCACAGGCCTCCACGCAGGTCGTGGTGTT
>Ga0066376_10003597_pt1 | contig 13765 bp, 11 predicted proteins | sample Knorr_S15_td_Bot_FD_77009 | JGI IMG/M metagenome (GOLD analysis project Ga0066376, IMG submission 77009) | Marine microbial communities from Southern Atlantic Ocean transect - Knorr_S15_td_Bottom_ad_5009_LV_A | ecosystem: Environmental > Aquatic > Marine > Oceanic | place: Southern Atlantic... | reverse complement strand
GTACTTCTGCCATCTTGGCGCCCATAGCATTCATCCCGCCCGCCAAAACGAAGATTTCCGGACGCTCGAACAACTCCTTTAGTCTTGTGGTCATGCGTTTCTTATCTTGCATCATACTTCCTATGCCTTTTCCACAAATTAGTGGTCTATTTACCGATCACTTGATGACGCGACGACAGCAAGTTCTCGGGTCCCTTTCCTCTTATGCCGATATCGTGATCAGCTTACGATTCAGGTACCGTAGTTTACATGAAGCCTAATCAGGCACCAAAAGTCCAGATTTTTCGCATCTGGGCTTTTCTTATTTGCCGTTTTGTCTTCAATTCGCCCTCGATTAATTTCTCGGACTATTTAAGATATCCCCGCACCTAGATCAGCGTATCCCCTCCCATACAAGCCGCTCGTCGCGCCACGGGTCATTCACTACGCGGCATTCGAAGTCGAAAAGTATAGTCGCGCGCTCACTCAGCGAGTATGGAGGCCACGTCGGAATGGCAGCGTGATTCGGGTCCCCCTCACGAGCGAACTGGACCCAGGCGGGGTTTACCTGCCCAGCGGCTCCCCGGCCGGCGACCCGATCGAGAGTGGGTAGGTTAACGTTGCCAAACACCAAGGGCGTGGGCCCGACATCGAGAGAGCAGAAGTACATATACGGGGGCTTTCCTCCGCCCGTCAGCTTGGCTTCAGCCACTCGGATCGCGGGAATGCGCCACTCGAGATCCGTTGAAATGGTGACTAGAAGGGCTGACGCAGACGCTCCTGGCCGGGTGCTCCGGTAGAGGTCGACGATGCCATCAACGCGGTCACCGAGAACCGTCCGAAGCGTCCGGCGAAGCGCGTCGTCGTCGAGCCATCCAAAGTTGGGGTCTAAACGCGTTGCATTGAAATGGTCGTGCCGGTTACTTCCGACCATGACGGACACATCCGCGCAGGAGCCGGCGGCGATGGCGGACATCGGGTAGTCGGGCAAAGCGACCCCATCGATAACTGGGGAGAAGAGGGTCGTGACGGGGAATGTGAGGAGAGGGGCGTCCCCTCCGGCGATCTTGCGAAGCGCCGCACTCGAAGCTTCCAGCAGTCTCATGGTGGGGACAGTGGCGAGCTGTTCAAGGTTCCCTCGCTGGACGCCAAGCTCCTCGAGAGCTGCGTCAGCCGCGCAGGTCGCACTCTCGAGGCTTACCCGCGGCCACATGAGATAGCCGCTAATCGGGATGGCGCGATGGAAGAGGCCGCGGGCTCCCGGCATAGCCAGTAGGGTCCATATCTTGGAGCCGCCGCCCGACACGCCGAAGATGGTGAGGTTGCCGGGGTCGCCGCCGAATGCCTCTATGTTGTCACGGACCCACTCCAGGGAAGCAACGAGGTCCAACACCCCGGCGTTGCCAGATGTGGCGTACTCTTCTCCGAACGCCTCCCCAAGATAGAGATGCCCGAAGATGCTGAGACGATGATTTACGGTGACGACCACAACGTCGCTACGGCAGGCAAGTGAGATCCCCTCAGAATCTGGCCCTCCGCCAGAGCCAAACTCCCATGCGCCTCCGTGGAACCAGACCATCACCGGCCGGCGACCGCCGTCTCGGACCGCAGGAGTCCAGACGTTAAGCACGAGGCAGTCCTCACTCTGCACCTCCTGCTCGGGGAACCCCGCAACCACTCTGGCGGCGGCTGCCTCTGCGCGCGCTGGCTGAGGGCAGGCCGGGCCGTAGTCGGTGGCATCACGTTCCCCAGGCCACGGCGTGGGCGGCGTCGGAGGCAAGAAGCGATTGCGCCCTCCCGTCGGGCCGCCATAGGGGATACCCTTAAAGACCTGGATCGCCTCCGACGTGTAGCCGCGGACCTTGCCGGCGGTCGTCTCTACGACCGGATCGCTCATGGCACCCTCCTTGCTGCTTTCCCCTGAAACTCGGCGCAAGTATAGCCCAAGCAAAGTCTGCTGTTAAAGTCTGCTGTTAAGGATAAGCAAAGCCTGGAGACGCGGTGGGGCACCCTACCGTTCGTCCTGAGCTTGTCGAAGGATATCCATCATTGGGTGTGCTTAGGCGAAACTCACCAAACACACAAACACCAGTGGACATAGGTTCGTCAAAGTACCTAACACACTATAAATATAGGGATGGTTCGACAAACTCACCACGAGCGGTTGTGGGTTGAGAAGCTAAACAGGAGCGGTGACGGGGCGACAGGCTCACCATGAGTGGGATCGACAATAAATTAAAAAGAGCCCCCCAATCTGGGGGGCTCTTTTTACTTGGTTACCCGAATTGCAGCTAGGCTGCTACCGCGACCTTTTTGGTCTTCTTGATGCGAGGTGCCACCATAGCGATGAAGTTGGCAGCCGTGCCGATGCCGTGATGGTGAGGTATCTTGCGCATGGGGTCATTTAGTTTGGGATGCTTGGCTACGTACTCTTTGATTTGTTCCACCGTAACGTTGTACTTCTCAAGCACGTCTTTGACCTCATATTTAGTATGGACGGTCTTCTTCGGCAATCAGGAGGTTCTTAGCGAGTGAACCTCGCCAGGGAATTTTGAGACTTGACCAAGATGCCACCCATGGCGAATTCTAGGAGTTGTGTGACTAAATCCGATGTTGAAGGTCTGACGTCTTTGGAAGCCGTGAGCTGGAAAATCACTTCCTTGACAGCGCCGATAATCGAGTAGGACACGATTCTGGTATCGCAGGGCCGCACCAGATTCATCGATACGCCCCGATCTAATGACCGCTGAATCATCCCTGCGGCTTGGCTGTAAAAATCCTCCAAGCGTCCGACCATTGTCCGGTCCAACGCGCCTGTGTTGTGCATGAGAATTCGTGTTAAATCCCTTTCATCAAGCACCAGATCCAGTACTCGAGCCAGATTGTCTTGAATCTGGATCAGGGTAGGCGCCGAGCCTGCCGTTACTGAGATGGGTTTTATTGACTCGTGCAAGTCTTGGAGGAAGGACTCTAGGATGCTTTCAAAGAGGTGCAGCTTCGAGTCGAAATACTGATAAAATGTGCTTCTGGCAATCCCTGCTTGTCTAACAATCTCGGAAATGCTTGTTTCGTGGTACCCTCGCTGAGCGAATGCCAACTTTGCGCTGTCCACCAAGCGATGCTTTCTAATGTCCCTGGCCTGGATATTCATCCGTCCGTCACCTTACGAACTTCAACTGACGTCAATGCTGACCCGTCCGTCACCACGCCAATTCCAACGGAGATATGAGACATTACTTTCTGTTCAGAGCGCCAATATTGTCAAGACAATTCGAATATAATTGACCGATATTTCGCCCGCCTGAGAAACCCGGCTCGCTAGTCAAAAACTGTGCCTGCCGCATGGGACATCAGGAGTCGGTTTCAAGCAAGAACGACGATAAAAAATATTAGGATGAGGAACCGGCAAAGACAGGAAACTCCATCTACTAACACTGACAAGGATACTCCGGCACTGAGGTAGTAATCTTGGGAAAACGGTGGGAGTATCAGCGATAAATTGGAGCGATTAGAGGGAAAGTAAAGACCCCACCGTTCTACCCGCCGATGGCGGGGCCGACCTAGTGAGGCGTCCTGCACTCGTGCTGAATCATTGCCGGGTAAATAATTCTCCCTCTGGGGATAGCGGCAAGACTTTAACGGCGCACCCAAATCTCTCCAAAGCATCCAGCGTTGCTTTGGCTAAAGACTCACTATCGGCGCTTTGGAACAGATGTCCCGAACAGCGGCAATCCGAAGACCCAAAGCGGGGGATGACCTGGAACTGGTGCCCAAGGACCTGGGCTAATGGGCATTCGAGACGGCCGGCGGTGTGACCCAAGATGGCTGCCACAGGCTCGCCTATAGGCAACAGATAATCCAGGTGCCAGCTGGCCCGGGGATGGGTCCTCAAATGGCGGCGGACTCGAGCTTCAGCGCCTTTCATTCCAGACCCCACGTAGGCGTAGCCGCCGACGGGGAATTTCAGTGTCCCCAGTTTGCCCACAGTCACTGTCTCGTCTTGCGTCAGGCTGAATAGCAAAACATAAATACCGGGGAGCCGGTTTGCGACCGACCCCCCGGTTGATTCTGAGTAGGATTGAATATTAACGCCCAAGTCTAATTTAATCCCGGCGATATTTAACCAGATCGAGCCTATCCGCGATCAAGGCATGGGTTGAACTATAACCGGGACAACGTGTATGGCGTTGTTGGCGAATCCACGGAAATTCCAAAGCGTCTGAACCGGTTGGGTGTCGCCCTTCAAGTCGGTGGCCCGGGAACGGACCAGATAGTTTCCCGGGCTATTGGCTTCCCAGGTGTATTTCCAGGGTTGCCAGGCGTAGGGAGATGGAGAGGGGCTGATCTGCGCCTCCTGCCAAGACTTGCCATCGTCCGTGCTTATCTCCACTTTGTCGATGGGTCCATTGCCAGACCAAGCCATGCCTTCAATCGTTACCCGGCCTGCGGTCACATATTGGCCCCGAACCGGGTGGCTGATGAGAGATTTGACACGCAATGATGTCACTCGCTCATTGGGCCGATCTCCGGTGGCGCCTTCTGGGACAAATACGTAATAAGAGGTTTGGTGATACCCCACGAAGGCGTGATCCAAGACTTGGATGCTCTTTATCCATTTAACGGACGTCATGCCGAACCAGCCTGGCACAACCGCTCTCAGCGGGAAACCATGTTCACCGGGCAGAGATTCACCATTCATTTCGTATGCTAAGAGGGTATCTGGGTGGAGGGCTTTCTCCATTGGCAGGCTCATGGCGTAATTCAGTTTGCCGCTGGCGCCTCTCTCCTCGCCTTCGTCGCACCCTTCAATCAATACTTCTTTGGCGGTGGAACGTAGTCCGGCCCGTTCCAATACGGTGCAAAGAGACACTCCGGCCCATCCGGCGGTGCCAACACCACCGTGGTCCCATAAAAGGCCTTCTATTGGGGGCTGAATCCCTGCCCGGCTATTGCCGGCACACTCTAGTAGGGCCAACACTTCGTGCCGGGGGAGTTCTTTGAGGTCTTGGTAAGAAATATTGAGGGGGGTATCGACTTCGCCGGAGACAGGGAGGCTCCAGTTTGCTGCATCTACCTTGGGGATGGGGAAATGATTTCTAACGTAAAAACGGTCGTTAGACATCACCTCGGTGTTGAGTAAGTTCAGCGGCACGCCGGCCACTAAGGGGGTTCGGGATAGAGTAGTTAATTCTGGATTTATACAATCACCGTCTGCAGTCACAGACATACCTCCTCGATTATTATTTACGGCGGCTTGATTGGTGCGCCAACTGTTGAGGGCACTAAAGAGGGTAACGGAACCGGCGGAGGAAAATCAAGATGCTTGCTTGTGGGCGCTAGCTACGAGTGGGAAATTAGCCGTGAGATCAGCAAGTCCAGGGGAATGCAATTTTGCGTGGTTGCAAGAGCGGCCACGGAACCTTGGTTGGGCGAAATAACGGGTGTCAGGGAGGGAGTTGGCTGACGGCTGCCGGCGTGATGGCGGAAATTGCCATAATGGTGTTCTCTCCAACCTGCTTTAAATCACTCTGGGCTTCTAAGGTCTGATACTATTGGGGATGGAATACTTTAGGGCGGAAATCCGTGAAGATTACGGTGGTATTGGGGCGGTCCTATTTCGTGACAAGGCGGGGAGAAAAATAAACTCGAGACTAACATCGTTGCTAGGTCTGGAACGGGGCAGCCACGGGATTGGGGTTGGTACTCACCGCCGGACTTTGGTACTGTTTTCAGTGGGCATACTCATTTTGCTGGCGGGTCTGTCTGGGATGGGTCCAACGTTGGTGGCCGCACAGGACCAAGGAGACAATATTCAGCGGTATGAGCAGGTAGCCGGCCCATATGCCATAAATGCGGCGGTGATTCAATCTGGCTTGTCCTTGGGCGTGACGTTATTTGCGATTACAGTTGTGGATGAAGCCACCGGTTTGGCCATTCCCGACGTCAAGGTGTTTTTATTTGTCAAACATGAAGATTCGGAGGAAGAGGGGAAGGGAGCGGCCCTTAACACTCCTAACCACCCAGAACGTTACGACGCTAAAATGGATCTAACGTCCTCCGGCCTGTGGCGAGTTACTATAGATGTCGACAGCTCCAAGGGAAGGGTAGCGGTCCAAATGATTGATTTGATCGTTCCCAGCACGCGGCGAATCACCGGCGGAACATACGTGTTTATCGGCGTATTTGCGATAATAATTTTCGGTGCTGCCTATGTCTGGTGGAGCACGCAGAGGCAGCGCTCCAAGAACCAAGGATCCGGGACCACTCCCACCTAATCACGCACCGGTGACTTGCTACCTGTTCCGCATCTGAACTATGGCGATTCGGTTAAAAGTTAGCTAACCGGTTGGCACTTTGACCCACGCCGAATCCCTTTATGCGGATTGGTTCAGCGGCATGCCGGATAGTGGAAACAAGCCCGGAATTATCCTGAGAACACAAACTGAATATGAAATTTACTAGTACTGGCAAACTATGGATTTTAGGCACGCTTGGAGCCGTCGTGGCTCTTCAGATATTATTGGTGTCTGGAGTTGCCTACGCTCATGGCGGTTTAAATGAGGGGCAGAGCCCATGGACTGCCTGGAATACCAACCCGTTGCCCACCATTCTGCTCCTCATGGTGGCTAACCTATACCTCACCGGCCTAGTCCGCTGGGAACGGCCAAGCCATCCGATAAATAACTGGCAAAAACTCAGTTTTTTTTCAGGCTTGTTATTTCTATTTTTGGCTATGCAAACGCCAATAGATTCTTTGGCGGAACACCACTTCTTCATCCATCAGATTCAGCATATTATCCTACGCATGTTCGGGCCTCTCCTCATCTTGTTGGGAGCGCCCATGACACCCATGTTGCGGGGATTGCCCCGGTGGGCATTGCGTGGTGGTGTGCGGCCTCTGGTCAGGAACCGGCGGGTTAGGGGTTTCTATGACCTGATTACGAATCCGGTGCTCACCACCGTATTATTCCTGGCCGTCCTTTATCTATGGCAGTTGCCGGGGCTCCATAATGCGGCGTTGAGAAATGCAGCTTTGCACGAGTTCATGCACTTCACCATGCTGCTATCAGGGTTCTTGTTCTGGTGGCTGGTGGTGGACCCCAAACCCCATCGCTCGCGCCTGCATTATGGTCTTCGCGTACTGTATCTCGGACTCATCATCATCCCCAACACGGTTATGGGCGCCGCAATCACGTTCACCGACCATGTGATTTACCAGGCCTACGCTGATGTTGAGCAGCCTTTGGGGATTTCTTTGATGACCGACCAACAGTTGGGCGGCGCTATATTGTGGGTGCCGGGCGACATGATGAGCGTGCTGGTGGCTGGGATCGTGATGATTATGTGGTATCAGAAGGAGGTGGAGAAAGAGCCGCAGGATATCCGCCCCCGGTAGCATTGGCTTGATTGGGTGATAGGTCCATGCTGGTGTGTAAACCTGATAGCAAGTCATGTTTGAACGGGTACGGCAAAAGAGTAGGGACGGCAGCGGCATATATCAGGTTTAGCCCGGCTCAGATAAAGGGAAATCGCCGGAGCAGTATCACCGTAATCACGTAAATAAAAAGAGGCCGTAGGTATATCCTACGACCTCTTTTTTTCTCTATTAGGGACACTTAGGGGGATACTGTAAAGTCCCCGAACATAGTTATGTTGTGTCCCGGGAACGTGCAGACGAAGGTGTATTCACCAGCGTCCAGCGTAAATCTCAGCACCTCTGATCCACCTGGGTCCAACAGACTGCTATTAAACAGAACACGCTCATCACCGGGCGGCACCCAGTTTTTGTCTGCGCCTGCTGCGATACCCGCCGTCGCCACCTCGTCTTTGGTCCCGGCTTGCACCACTACCAGGTTATGCTGGTTGACCGTGGATATGTTGTTGAAGGTCAAGGTGATTTCAGAGCCGGCTGAGGCCTCCATTGCTGATATGTCGAACTGGAGAGCGTCGCCCACTACACCTACCTCTAAGTCAACCGGCCCTGCCGACGGACTTTCGCCGCCTTCTCCTGCGTGTTCAGCGCCTTCCCCTTCATGTACGTAAGGAACGGCATTGGCCAGTGCGTATTCCCGGGGGTTCCCTTCGAAAGTGAAGAAGATACCGAGCAGCGCAATCCCGACGATGAGTCCTAATGCCAAGCCGGATACGAATAGCAATGAGAACAAGTTGGCATCGAACTTGAGGTGCATATAGAACAGTATTACGACCGCGAATTTGAAGGCGGAGAGGATGATGAGTATGGGTATCTTGGAAGCGCCCAAGTCATCATCGATTCCTACCTTGTCCCAAATCAGTAGGAACTCGACAATAGTGACTACAAAAAGGATAGCCGCCACCACGACGTATAGCATAAATGACGGGTGGTGAGATTCGTTTTCCACGTGGCTAGTGGTCATGCACCGAACTCCTTGAGATTAAGCGACAGCCCTAATGGGCTCACCCGCTTCCGCCTGGAAACACCGTGGGTCCAGCATCAAAACCGCCAATCAGATACAACAGTGTAAAGATGACAATCCAGACAATGTCCACGAAGTGCCAATAGAGCCCCATGATTTCCACGTCGAGGCTGGTGGCGGGACCTAAGCGGCCTTTGCGGGCTGCTACGTACAGTCCCAAGAGCCAGATGATACCGACGGTGACGTGAGCACCGTGGAACCCGGTCAACGTAAAGAAGGAAGCACCAAATAGGTTGACGCCCAGGGTCAGACCTTCATTCTTGAACGCATTGAACTCGTAAATCTGGAAACCGATGAATACAGCGCCCAAGGCAGCCGTTACCAAAAGCCACATCTGTATTGCTTTTTGATCATTTCGGACCGTGGCCGACAGGGCCTGAACCATACCGAAACTGCTCATTAACAACACGAAGGTGCTGATAGTGGTGATGGGAACGGAGATTATATCTACCGGATATGGCCCGTTCAGGCTCTGCCCCCGGTACACCATGTATGTGGCTATCAATGCTCCAAAGAACAGACAGTCTGAACTTAGGAATACCCACATCAGGAGCTTCCGGTGGTTAAGACCGGTGGTGGTATATTCGTGATCTCCCGGAGACGGCTGTACCGTGTGGGCCACTACGTTCCTCTCTTAATGTTGGCTACCGTGATGAGGGTCAGGCGCCGCTGGAGGCTCGTTGGACCAGCCTATGATTCCAATAAAGGCAAAAATACCGCCAACGAAACTCAGAGCAAAATGACTCAAGATACCGCCAGCAATCAGCGTAGTCCCGGCGGCAATCCAGATGGGCCAATATGAAGGACTGGGCATGTGAATCGTTCTGGGGTCCACATGAGCCTCGGCAGGAACATCGCCTTGTCCGGCGGCCTTGGCCCGTGCTTTCACGATCCAATATTGGTCCAGACCATCCACTTTGGGTATCTCAGCAAAGTTGTATGCCGGTGGCGGCGAGGAGATGCTCCACTCCAAGCCCGGTGCGTCCCAGGGGTCATGACCGGCTCTCTCTCCTCGCAATGACTTGAGCATGGCAACCACGAAGGCCAGCATTCCCAGGAATATGATGATATATCCGAGAGAGGCAATCATGTTCATGTCGCCCCAACCAAACTCCTCGGCATAGGTGTAAATCCTGCGAGGCATGCCGTTCATTCCGAGCATGTGCATGGGGAAGAAAGTAACGTTCATGCCAATGAATAGGAGCCAGAAGTTTATCTTGCCCCAGGTTTCATTGACCATTCTTCCGGTAATCTTTGGGAACCAATAATAAATTCCCGAAAACAACCCGAAGATAGAGCCGCCGAACAATACATAATGGAGATGGGCCACGATGTAATAAGTGTCTTGCTGTTGGAAGTCCGATGGCGAGACCGCATGGGAGACGCCGCTCAGGCCGCCGATGATGAACAATGAGACAAATCCCAGAGCAAACAGCATGGGGGTTTTGAACTCGATTGAGCCGCCCCAAAGCGTCCCTATCCAGTTGAATATCTTCACACCGGTGGGAACCGCAATCAACATTGTGGTGATAGTGAAGACTGAATTCGTGATGGGACCGAGTCCCACGGTGAACATGTGGTGGCTCCAAACAGCCCACCCCATCATTCCAAGAACGATACCGGAGAACACCACGAAGGGATACCCGAATAACGGTTTCTTGGAGAATGTCGGCAATACTTCTGAAACTATTCCCATTGCTGGCAATATAAGGATGTACACCTCAGGATGGCCGAATACCCAGAACAGGTGCTGCCACAAGATGGGATCCCCACCTGCTGAAGGTACGAAGAAATTTGTGCCGTAGTTCCGGTCCATGGTCAACTCAATCAAGCCGACGGTGATAACCGGGAACGCTAAGACCAAGAGAATGGACGTAATCAACGTCATCCAGACAAACACGGGCATGCGCATGAGACTCATGCCTGGCGCCCGCAGGTTGATGATTGTTACTACGAAGTTCAATGCTGCGGCGACTGAAGATGTTCCTAGCACTAACAGGCTGAGGGACCAGAAGTCCAACCCGCGGTTTACGCTAAATGGTTTTTCTGTCAGGTTTGCGTAGGAAAACCAACCGGCATCCGGGACTTCATCCACCAAGAATGAAATGTGGAACAGAATCGCTCCGAACAGGAATAACCAGTAACTCAAAGCATTGAGTCGCGGGAAAGCCACGTCTCGAGCGCCTATCGCCAAAGGAATCACGAAATTGAAGAAGCTAGCGGATAGGGGCATGATTACCATGAACACCATAACCGTGGCATGCATGGTGAACATCTGATTGAACCGGTCACCACCGATGATGCCGCTGTCCGGCGTAGCCAGTTGCATCCGTATCACACCCGCTTCGATACCAGCAATAAGCATCAACGTCAACGCCGACATGCCATACAAGACGCCGATGCGTTTGTGGTCTACGGTGGTCATCCAGCCCCAGATTCCTGCGTAGCTGGTTGGTCGTGGGATTACGGCGGTGATTGCCGCCATGGTTTCCCTCCCTTAGTGTCTTTCATCTCGTGTCACTGACATTGGTGTGACGCTAAATGACTTAAATACCTTCTTTATTGCTTAAATAGGCTTTATCGCATAAAGGTCGATGTTTTTTACTGCAGCTGCAGAAGATAGGCAATCAAACCCTCTACATCTTCGTCGCTCAAGGTTACGTCGCCGTCTTGGTAAATGAAAGCCCGGCCCGACATGTGGTTGACCTCTTTCAGGTCCGATGGGTTGTTGATCCAAGCTCTCAGTGTTTCCGAATTCAAGTCGGCCAAGCCGGCTCCTATGGTCTGCCGGGTGCGTAGATCGGTCAAGTTTGGCGCTGGAACCGCTGTGACATCGCCGCCTGCCATAAAGCTATCCAACTTGCTCTTGCTGGCCAACGGGTCATCTGGCCCGTTAATTGTATGGCAAAGCGAACAGTTTATGGTGAACGTGTTTTGGCCTGCTTCTGCCATTTCGGTTAATGGCTGGGGCGGTCCGTAATTGTCGACCCACGAGTCGTAATCTGCCTCGGAGAGGACCTTTACCCGGAATCTCATTAGTGCATGGGATACGCCGCAAAGCTCGGCGCACTGACCATAAAAGGTCGCGGGCAAAGTGTCTATTTTTGTGGAGTCAGCCTTGAACCACATCTCGTTGCGGTGAGTTGGCACCATGTCCAGCTTTCCGGCTAATTTCGGAACCCAGAAGCTGTGGATGACGTCATCGCTGTACAGATTTAGCTTGATTGACCGATCGACCGGTATCCTAAGCTCATTGGCTGTAGTGATTCTCTTGCCGCCGCCAGCATCGATATACTCGAATTCAAACCACCACTGATGCCCGGTCACATTGACTTCAATCACATTGGTGTCTTCGCTGGGTGGCTGGTCTATCTCGAACAGGGCGATCACCGACCATATCCCCAATCCCAGTACTAGGATCGTTGGGATAATCGTCCAAGTGATCTCCAGAGGCAGATTTCCATGGGTGCGGGAGGGTTCTACACCGGGCTTTTTGCGGAAGCGAATGATGGCGTAGAGCATCAAACCTTCGACCCCCACGAACACTGCTACCATGACCCAAAGGAGGACGTTGAAGAGTTGTAGTTGCTTTTCGGCGACGGGACCAACAGCTTCCCACGTGGACTGCTTGCCTGTGGAGCAACCTACGACCAATAACAGAATCGCGATCAATAGTCCGAAGATAATGGCGCGATTGGGCCGCCACTTGCTAGGTGCAATACTCGCGGTATCCGAGGCGTGCCGGTCGGTAGTGTCGCTGGGAGAATCAACGCCCACCGGGGCACTTGCCCGCTTGAAGGGCATAAACCCCATATTCATCCCCCTTGTTGTGTAGGACAGGCTTAAATACAGCGTGAGTATGTGCGAATTTTCACTAACCGGTGGGACGTTATCACAGGCTCAAGTGTACTGTCAACCGATATTGAGAGTGAAACTGCTCTGAAATTGGGGTTGGCGGCGACCTTTTGCCAACGGCGCAGGGAACGAGAATCGGGCCCGATAACTCGGGTCAACTGCCATCTTTGTGTTACTCGAATTCTTACTTGTGGTGTTGCTAGCGGCTACCTGAGTGCTGGGACCACTTCTTTTGCGAAAAGATTTATAGAATTGAGCATGCGGTCCACGGCGATGCCGCCACCCACGTTCGGTTCAATGACCACGCCCGAAAGCCCCAATTCCTTAGTCAACATGCCGAGCCGCTCGATAACCATTTCCGGAGTGCCATAGGCCAACCGGTCTACTAGCAACTGCTCATAGTTTACGCTGGCCAGCCTCTTGGCTCTTTCCGCTCGGTCCTCGGAATTTTGGGTGCCTTCTCCTCCGATGGACTGGCTGAAGGTATTAGCCAGGCGTTCGTAGGATTTCATGGTGCTGGCTTCGGCGTCCTCTCTGGCCCTCTCAGCGGTCTCTGCGACGTAGACGGGAATCCTCAATAGAACGTCGGGAGCCTCGGTGAAACCCGCATCAAGCCGTGACTGGCGATACACTTCCAAGTTTTTGGATAACTCATGCACATCGAAGCCGCGGAGACCCACGAAAATCGCCAAACCTTGCTTTCCAACGGCAGGGAATGTGTCCTGAGTGGTCGCTGCCATGCGTACGGGAGGATGAGGGTGCTGATATGGCTTTGGCATCACGCAAACGTCGTCGAACTTAAAATACTCGCCTTCATATGAGAACCGGTGTTCGGTCCAGGCTTTCAGGATTATTTCAAGGGACTCTTGGAACCTGCCCCGGCTTTCGCCGTAGGGTATGCCGTAACCCTCGTATGCCCTGGCGAAACCGCTCCGGCCCACGCCGAACTCCAGACGGCCTCGGCTGATTTGGTCCACCGTCGCCGCTTCTTCCGCCATGCGAACAGGGTGACACAAAGGCAAGACCGCCACGGCCATGCCTATGCGTAGCCTCTCGGTGCGGGCCGCAATGGCGCTGGCCATAATCATGGGGACGGATACGATAGACGGAATACCGGCGCCAGCTGCGTCTGTGGGCCGCTTGGGAGCAGCAAAATGCCGTTCGGCTAGCCAGACCCCGTCCAAACCGTTCTTCTCGGCTATATCCACGACGGAAAATGCTTCCTGGAATGCGTCTTCTATAGTACCGCTCTCACGGTAGTCGCATTCCATAATCATTCCAAAATGCATAGATTATCCTCCGGTTGTCCTAGCCGACTTGAACCTAGTTAGGCTCAAGTCAGAGGCACGGCAATATTATCATGGGCCATAGTCCAATACAACTTGAGCGTGCGCAACTGAGAGTCCCCGTGAGGCTTCCCGTTAGAGTCCCTTGGAGCGTTCCCGCTGATATAGGGATAATGGTGATTCGCCCAT
>Ga0066376_10003596_pt1 | contig 13767 bp, 10 predicted proteins | sample Knorr_S15_td_Bot_FD_77009 | JGI IMG/M metagenome (GOLD analysis project Ga0066376, IMG submission 77009) | Marine microbial communities from Southern Atlantic Ocean transect - Knorr_S15_td_Bottom_ad_5009_LV_A | ecosystem: Environmental > Aquatic > Marine > Oceanic | place: Southern Atlantic... | reverse complement strand
TATTCCTGCGGCGCCTGTTACATGCACATTTGAGCAATCAACCGAGGCGTGATTCTTTTTTATTAGCGTATGGCCCACTGTCACAATTGCTTCCACATACACAAGACACATATACTTAGCAATTGTGAAACGCTGTGAACGGGAGTAGTACCGAATACGGCGCGCCGAGAGAACCGGTGGTTGGTGTGAAGCGGTGCGTGCCAGTTTGGGAACTCGCCCTGGAGCGGTTGGTCTGAACGTTGAGACGCCAGGATCAAACGGATTGCCACGTTACGGCCAATTGAGCGGTCAGGTGTTCGCTAGCAATTGCTGCACCCGGCAATCAAGGGTGGTACCGCGGGATGCAAGTCTCGTCCTTTGGATAGAGGGCGGGACTTTTTTTTGCCCGCAATAAATGGGATTTGGTCCGCAGTAAGTCTGATCGGGTTAGTCACTAACAGATGGCAGGGAAGGAATTGTCGAAACGATTTCGGGAATGTCGCCAGGAATATTGAAATGTTAAAGCACCTTACCGGAAGTGAAATCGTCTGCGAAGCTCTAATTAAAGAGGGTGTAAGCGTCGTATTCGGCATCCCCGGGGGCGCGATTCTCCCGCTCTACGGAGTGCTCTCCAAGTACCCGGCTCTGCGCCACATACTTACTCGCCACGAGCAGGGTGCTGCTCACGCAGCGGATGGCTACGCCCGTTCGACGGGAACTGTGGGCGTTGCATTTGCTACATCCGGCCCCGGGGCAACCAACCTCGTCACCGGGCTGGCGACTGCCATGATGGACTCCGTTCCGATGGTTGCCATTACAGGGCAGGTGGGCCGCGCAGCCATCGGCACGGACGCGTTTCAAGAAGCTGACATCACAGGCGCTACCATGCCCGTCACAAAGCACAACTACCTTGTAATGCGGGCAGACGATCTAGGTCGGACAGTTCACGAGGCGTTTCATATTGCGCGTACTGGTCGACCCGGTCCAGTGCTGATCGATATTCCAAAAGATGTCTTCATCGAGATGGGTGAATATGATCCGGACGAGTCAATCGATCTACCTGGGTACAGTGTGCCCGGCATGGCAGACGAGGCGCAGATCGATGCTGCGGCTGCCCTGATCAATCAGGCGGAACGCCCGGTAATACTCGCGGGACACGGAGTCGTTCTGTCACGGTCATTCGACGAACTGCGAGAATTGGCTGAGAAAGCCCAGATCCCCGTGGTTACGACCCTGTTGGGAATATCTTCGTTTCCAGAGGATCACGTTCTGAGCACCGGATTCCCGGGAATGCACGGGATGGCGTATGCATCACTCGCCATAGATCAAGCCGATTTGATAATTAACTTTGGCAGTCGGTTCGATGATCGTATCGTGGGGGACGCGCAGCGATTTTCTACCGGTTCCAAAAAAATCCACGTCGATATCGATCCAGCTGAAATCAACAAGACCATCCATGTCGAGGCCCCGGTTGTGGGCAACATTAAAGATGTGTTCGGGCAGCTGCTTCCGAAAGTGAAAAAGACTACCCATGTGGAATGGCTGCAGCATGTTGAGCACCTCAAGGCTGAACACCCTTCACTTCGCATCCCGGAGTCCGATCGGCTGATGGGGCAGCATGTTGTCAAGGCCCTTTCTGACGTGACGAAGGGTGATGCAATCATCACGACAGGTGTAGGCCAGCACCAGATGTGGGCGGCACAGCATTACCAGTTCAAAAATGCGAACTCGTGGCTGTCTTCAGGCGGCGCTGGCACGATGGGTTATGAGGTTCCGTCGGCGATCGGTGCGCAGGTCGGCAACCCAGACAAGCTCGTCTGGTCGATCTGCGGTGACGGCGGTTTTCAGATGACGATGATGGAACTGGCGACCGTTGTCGAAAACCAGTTGCCGATTAAATACGCGATTCTGAACAACAACCACCTGGGGATGATTACCCAGTGGCAGAGCTTTTTCTATGACGGTGATTACCAGGCCGAGACATACACGGGGAATCCCGATTTTGTGAAACTTGCCGAAGCGTACGGAATCAAGGGAATCCGCGTAACAAGTCAGGATGAACTTGAAAGTGCCATTCGGGAAGCGAATGCCCACGAGGGCCCGGTAGTTGTCGATTTCGTTATCGAAAAAGTCGACGATCTCTACCCGATGATTCCGGTCGGCCAGAGCATTGAGGAACTGATAGAGGACCCAAACTAATGGCTGAAACAGCTAACGGAACCTTTCAGAGGACAATCGCTGCCCTGGTGCAGGATCGCCCGGGTGTGCTGGCGCGCATCGCTGGCCTGTTCCGCAGGCGCGGCTTCAACATCGCGAGCCTGGCCGTTGGACGGTCAGAGCGGTCTGGTCTTTCGCGCATGACCTTCGTTGTCGAAGGGCCCGAAGAGGTAGTCCGACAGGTGGCCGCGCAGCTCGACCGTCTAATCGACGTGGTCGAAGTCCACGACATCACCGAACAGAACATCGTCTGGCGTGAACTGGCCCTGATCAAAGTGAGGGCCAATGCCGGCAAACGTGGCGAAATACTTGAACTCGCCAATATATTTCGCGTCAATGTGATAGATATCGGAGTCGAGAGCCTGACGATGGAAATCTCTGGCGGCCGCCAGAAAATCGACTCCCTAATCGAACTGCTCCGCAAGTTTGGACTCGAAGAGGTAATTCGCACCGGTCGGGTCGCCACGCTGCGCGGGACCTTGGTCGAGGGCGAAGACGATGGGCTGTTCCAATCGGACGCGAGTAAATCGACTTACACACTGCCAACCGCGACAGGTGAATCTGGAAGCGTCTGACACGCCTTCATTTTCTAACTGCTAAAAAGCTGTCGGGACTACCGGCAGAACACCAACCCATAGGCCCGAGGCTGAAACCCAGACATGGCTACTCTTTTTTACGACAAAGACATCGACGACTCGATACTGCGCGACAAGGTGGTTGCGGTGTTGGGCTATGGATCGCAGGGCCACGCCCACGCACTGAACCTGAAAGATAGTGGGTTCAATGTTGTGGTTGGCCTGTACGAAGGCAGCCGCAGTAAACAGAAGGCAGAAGAAGCCGGGCTCGAAGTGCTCTCAAACGCAGATGCCGTCGGGCGGGCCGACCTAATTTCATTCTGCCTGCCCGATACCACCCAGGCGAAGGTCTACCGGGAGGATGTCGAACCTAACCTGTCGGCCGGCAAAACGCTTTTGTTTGCCCACGGCTTCACGATCCTCTACGAACAGATCGCACCGCCCGAAGGTGTCGATGTCGTGATGATCGCTCCGAAGGCACCGGGCCACCGCGTGCGCGCCGTATTCGAGCGCGGGCTAGGCGTTCCGTGTCTTATCGCCGTCCACCAGGATGCCTCGGGCAACGCCCACGACATTGCAGCAGCCTACGGCAAGGGCATCGGTGGTGGCCGGGCTGGAATCCTGGAAACCACGTTCAAAGAAGAAACCGAAACCGACCTGTTCGGCGAGCAGGCCGTTCTATGCGGCGGCGTCAGTCAGCTTGTGAAAACGGCCTTCGACGTGATGGTCGAGGCCGGTTACGAGCCGGAGTCGGCGTATTTCGAGGTCCTTCACGAACTCAAGCTGATTGTCGATCTCATGTACCAGGGTGGCCTTGGCTATATGCGCTACTCGGTCAGCGAGACCGCCGAGTACGGTGATTACACACGTGGTCCGGTGATTATCGATGATCACGTCAAACGGAATATGGAAAAAGTTCTGAAGCAAATCCAGTCTGGTGAATTCGCCAGGGAGTGGATTGCCGAGAACGACGAGGGCCTGCATAAGTTCAAGCAGATGCGGGCCGAGAACACGGAGCATGGAGTCGAAATAGTAGGCAAAGAGCTCCGGGACATGATGCCCTGGTTGGAGTCGACTACATAGTCACTCCTTTGTAGTGGGGATGCCAGCCCGGCGAGGTTCGAAAATTTTCCAGGTTGGCATTCAAAACAGACGGTCCATCTCGATGAGAAATTATTGATGGTCCCGCCAAAAGGTCGAAAGCGCTGGAGGTATTCACATGGCGCAGCAGAGCAGTACTGAAGACAAAGTAATAATTTTTGACACGACCCTTCGTGACGGCGAGCAGTCTGCCGGCGCAGGCCTTACCGTCGAAGAGAAGCTTCGTATTGCTCACCAGCTAAACAAGCTTGGCGTCGACGTGATCGAGGCGGGCTTTGCGGGCAGTTCAGCGGGTGATTTCGAAGCTGTGCGCCGCATTGCGAACGAGGTGAAGGGTCCGATCGTCACCTCGCTCGCCCGGGCGATAGATGTCGATATCGATGCGGCGGGCAGGGCGCTGGAGGGTGTCGACAACGCACGTATTCACGTGTTCATCTCCGCTTCCGACATTCACTTGATGCACCAGATGCGGAAGAACCGCGAGGTGGTCATGGATATGGCCGTAAATGGAGTTGAACGCGCTAAAAGATTTGTTGACGACGTCGAGTTCTCGGCGATGGACGCATCTCGCACCGAGCCAGAGTATCTCTACACCATGCTGGAGGCCGTGATCAAGGCCGGGGCGACCACGGTCAACATCCCGGACACTGTCGGGTATTCAACTCCCGACGAGTTTGGTGCCCTGATCAGGGGCATAAGGGAAAACGTCCCGAACATCGATCAGGCAGTGATTAGCGTTCACTGTCACAACGATCTCGGTATGTCTTCTGCCAACTCGCTCGCAGCCATCGAAAATGGTGCACGCCAGGTAGAAGGCTGTATCAATGGGCTCGGTGAACGGGCAGGAAACGCAGCAATCGAGGAAGTGATCATGGCGATCGAAACCCGCCCCGATCACTACGGACTCAGTACTGGAATCACAACGGAAGAGATCGGTAATACCAGCCGAATGGTCTCTTCGATCTTCGGGTTTCAGGTACAGGCCAACAAGGCGATCGTCGGCCAGAACGCATTCCGCCATTCGTCCGGCATCCACCAAGACGCTTTCCTGAAAGAACGCACGACGTTCGAGATCATGGAACCGGATACCGTTGGCTGGCGCGGGCAGGCCCTTGTACTTGGCAAGCTGTCGGGGAGGGCGGGCCTGCGAGCGCGCCTGCACGAACTCAACTACACCCTGACCGACGATGAACTTGCCGATATTTTCGTCACATTCAAGGACCTGGCCGAAACGAAGCGTGAAATTACCGATATGGACCTCGAGGCGCTCATGTCGGAACAGCACCGCCTGGTCGATACCGACCGCGCTTACAAGGTCGGTACTGTTCACGTGGTCTGCGGTAACGACACTTCGCCGGAAGCTACAGTCACACTCGATTGTCCGGATGGCGAGTCACGCACGGTCGAAGCCCACGGTACTGGCCCTGTCGATGCCGTTTGCAAGGCAATTGACGATGTAGTGGGTCTCGATATTGAGCTCACCGAGTTTGCCGTGACCGCGGTCACCGAAGGCATAGATTCACTTGGCGAAGTGACTATCAGGGTTGCGAAGGACGGCTCGGTCTATTCGGGTCGTGGTTCCGATTCCGATATAGTCGTGGCCTCGGCCAAGGCATATGTGAACGCAATCAACCGGCTACTCGCGATTGGTATCCAGGACCGTTCGGCCACCGAAGGCGCGGTCTAGTTGCGTTTTGCGCTTGCTAACACATGGCGAAGCGGCGCCCTCTAACGGGTGCCGCTTTTGCGTTACCATTCCTAGTCGAATTAATTCGATTTAGTCTGCGTTTCACGTTTTTGTCTGGGGAGGGATGCTCGCACATGGTCAGCACCATGTTTGAAAAGATTTGGGATAGCCACATCGTGGCGGAGCCCGAAGACCAGCCAGCGCTGATTTACATCGACCTGCACCTGGTACACGAGGTCACGTCACCGCAGGCGTTTGAGGCGCTCCGGCTCACCAACCGGAAAGTACGCCGGCCCGATCTCACAATCTCCACGGTCGACCACAACCTTCCGACCGACGAAACGCGGGCGCAGACCATCAAGGACCCGATCGCACGCATCCAGGTCGATACTCTCAGGAAAAACTGCGAAGAGACCGGCGTGGTCCTGTACGACGTCGATTCGGCCGCACAGGGCATAGTGCACGTCATCGGCCCCGAGCAGGGCTACACCCAGCCGGGTATGACCATCGTTTGCGGCGACTCCCATACTTCGACGCACGGTGCGTTCGGCTCGCTGGCATTTGGTATCGGGACATCGGAAGTCGAGCATGTCCTCGCGACGCAAACCCTGCGACAGCGCAAACCCCAGACGATGGAAGTCCGGTTTACAGGGGAGTTACAGCAGGGCGTTACGGCCAAAGACATGATTCTCGCGACCATTGGCAAAATGGGAACGGCGGGCGGCACCGGCTATGTGATCGAATACACCGGCGAGCCGGTCAGGAAGCTTGATATGGCAGGCCGAATGACGATCTGCAACATGACGATCGAGGCAGGGGCGCGGGCAGGTCTGATCGGCCCTGACGAGACTACGTTCAAGTGGATGCGTGGACGCAAGTTCGTGCCGAAGGGTGAAGATTTCGAGACAGCCATTGCCGAATGGCGAGAACTTGCGAGCGACGAAGGCGCGACCTACGACGCGCTGATTGAGATCGACTGCGACGTGCTCGAACCGCATGTCAGCTGGGGCACGAACCCCGGCCAGGTGGCCCGCGTAAGCGACCGCGTACCGTCGCCTGAGGATTTCGACGACCCGGCCGACAGGTCCTCGGCAGAACGTGCACTCGAATACATGGGGCTCAAGGGCGGCACCGCGATTGAAGATATCAGTATCGACCGCGTTTTTATCGGCTCGTGCACGAACGCCCGAGTCGAAGATCTCCGCTCTGCCGCGGCAGTCGTCAAGGGGCGCAAGGTGGCGTCGACGGTGCTCGCACAAATAATGCCAGGTTCCACCCTGACCAAGATGCTGGCCGAAAAAGAGGGCCTCGACCTGATATTCAAGGAAGCCGGTTTCGAGTGGCGCGAGTCGGGTTGCTCGATGTGCCTGGGGATGAACCCCGACATTCTCGTTCCGGGCGAGCGCTGCGCTTCGACATCGAACCGTAACTTTGAAGGTCGTCAGGGAAAGGGTGGCAGGACCCACCTGGTCAGCCCGGCCATGGCCGCTGCTGCTGCCATCAAGGGTCACTTTGTCGACGTAAGGGACTGGGAACAAGAGTAGTGCCCGAACTTCCTGAACAGCCAACGCCAGATTACGACCCACGATCACCCGGAGAAAGACGGACCGCCGGCGAGGGGTCGGAGTCTTCGCGTCGCACGAGGCGTCGGCCACGCAGTGGTCTGAATACGTCACCCACCCGCGGTGACAGCATTATGGGGCGGATATCGGGGCGGCAGGAACTCGAACGCGCGAAGCTCAAGAGATACGACCCGTACTCGTATGAATCGAACAGCCGCCAACTCAAGTGGCTCCTCGTTGCACTGATGGTCTGGACCGTTATCGCACTCGCCCTGGCATGGCAGGACCGATCAACTGCGGCTGTGTTGGTCGATCTTCGTGACCGTGGGCTGGCAAGCGTTCCGCCTGCCCAGTTCACTGTCGGGGGGATTCTCGACTTTGCAGTGCGAGAAGGGTTCGCGTGCGATACCGAATCGCAAATAGTAGAACTCTCCCCCGATTGCACACGGATCATGGATGCCCAGAGCGAATATGCAGGTGTCAAGGACACAGGATCGATCCTGTTTGTACTGCTTTTGATCACATGGCTGGCCAACATGTTTGCGTTTGGATCGTTCACCCACCGCGCCAGCCGAAACCTGCTGACCCTCAAAAGCAAGGGTCAGGGGTTCAGCCCGGAAAAGAGCGTGTTCTGGTTTTTCGTACCGGTTTTTAACCTGATCAAACCGTGGCAGGTATTCCGGGAGTTGTTCAGAGGTAGCGATCCGGCGGTTACGACCGACGATCAACTGTCCTGGAAGAAAAAGGGCAGGGTTCCCGCGATCGTCCACGTTTGGGCCGGAATATTTGTGGGCGTATTTTTCTTCAACTCGATAACAATAGGGCGGATCTGGTATTCAGTCCGTGAGAGCGTCGACGACGTTATCACTGCTCACCAGCGGCTGATCATTGCCGATTTACTGCTGGTGGTCCTCGGAATTGCCGCCATAATCGTTGTGCTCGAACTCCACCACCGACAGGAAGCCCGGCACTCCATAATCGGCGACATCACTGTCACACCACCACTACCAATCGATCCCCTTGAAGAGGCCCTCAAAGAGGGGATTCGACGCAAGGAACTTGAAAACAGGAAATTCCGCTCCAAGTAACGGACGGGACGAAAGGCACCGATTTGGAAAAATTCACAAAGTTACAGGGCATCGTTGCGCCGCTTGACCGGGCGAACGTGGATACCGACCAGATCATTCCCAAGCAGTTTCTGAAGCGGATCGAACGGACCGGGTTCGGTGAGTTTGCCTTTTTCGACTGGCGATATCTTGAAGACGGTGTACCCAATCCCGACTTCATACTGAATCAGGATAGGTACCGCGATGCGAGCATTCTCGTAGGCGGTGGTAACTTCGGTTCCGGTTCTTCACGCGAACACGCCCCCTGGGCCCTGATGGAAATGGGTTTCAGAGCGATCATCGCACCAAGTTTCGCCGACATTTTCCGGAATAACTGCATGCAAAATGGCCTGCTTCCCGTGATCCTGGACAGCTCCGAAGTGGACACGGTAATGGCCCGTGCGTTGCGTGGCTCCGGTTACTCGGCGACTGTCGACCTTGAATCGCAAACGGTCACCGACGACCAGGGTCTCGACGCCAGCTTCGAGGTTGACCCCTTCCGTAAAAACTCTCTCCTGAAGGGTCTCGACGATGTCGGTATTACGCTAAATTACGAAGATTCAATCGAATCGTTCGAATCGAATCGCGCTGCCCGCTGGTAGGCGATCTGAGTCGATTTTCATGCCCGGTGAATATAGATGTGGTGAGCGAGCCTCGCCGCTGTTAGACTTCGCAGGTTATTTCGGGGCGTGGCCCTTATTACGGGACGAAGGTAGAGCCAATAGATGGACGTACGGATCTCAGTTCTCGGTGGTGACGGTATCGGCCCGGAGGTTACGGCCGAATCGGTAAAAGTCCTCGATGCAATAGCCAGTCGCTTCGGGCATGACTTCACATACATCACCGGCCTGGTCGGCGGTTGCGCTATAGATGCGACGGGATCGGCCCTTCCCGACGATACCCTGAACATCGTTCTCGGTTCAGACGCCGTGCTATTCGGAGCCGTCGGCGGGCCGAAATGGGACGACCTCCACGCAAAAGTACGGCCCGAAGATGGCATCCTCTCGCTGCGCAAGAGCCTCGGCCTGTTCGCAAACTTGCGCCCGTGCAAGGTCTACCCACAGCTGATCGATTCATCACCGCTGCGACCCGAGCGACTCGTCGATGTCGATTTCATCATGGTCCGGGAACTTACAGGCGGTCTCTACTTCGGTAAGCCAAAGCGCCGCTGGGAGAACTCGCGTGGACGGCGGGCGGTCGATACCCTCGCTTACTCCGAAAAAGAGATTGAGCGAGTCGTGCGGATCGCGTTTGAACTGGCCCGCGACCGGAAGAAGCGGGTGCACTCCCTCGACAAGATGAACGTGATGGAGTCGTCCCGCCTCTGGCGAGAAGTGGCATCGGAAGTCGGTGTCGAGTACCCGGACGTCGAGTTGGTCCACATGCTCGCCGACAACGCCGCGATGCAATTGATCACCAACCCGAGTGTTTTCGATGTGATCGTGGCCGAAAACCTGTTTGGCGACATTCTTTCCGATGAGGCGGCGGTTATCGGCGGATCGCTCGGAATGCTCCCTTCGGCCTCCGTGTCATCGCTGCCACCAAAGCACGGTCGCCGTCGCCGTGGTGGAAAGCCAGCCCTCTACGAGCCAATTCACGGTACTGCGCCCGATATTGCGGGCAAATCTCTCTCAAACCCCATGGCCTCGATCCTCAGTGCCGCAATGCTTCTCCGCCTGTCACTGGGTCTGCGGGCGGAGGCAGAAGCCATCGAGAACGGTATCGATTCGCTATTGTCGGAGGGCTACCGTACCGGCGATATTGCCTCGAACGGCGAGCGACCGCTCACCACCAGCCAGGTGGGCGACATGGTAGCCGGACTGGTCGTAGGCTAGGATCGGCTTCAGGCCGGTGTGTTTCGGATTTCGGTCGGTTCGGTTCCGATTCAATTCAGTTCGTCGAACCAGTCGCCCCAAAGCACGGTGTTCGGATTGAAATCTTCCCACGCCCAGTAAAAGGCCGATACATAGGGTGCGCGTTGGAGTACCGTCCCCCTGAGCGGCCCGGCGGTTGCGATTCCAGCCTCAATGTTCCACGTTGACCCCGTCTCCAGATCCCGTACTTCGGGCACATCGGCCAACTCGCCAGCACCGGGTGCACAGGGGGAATCGACCAGTTCGAATGCCAGCGTTTCCGGCAGATCTTCCGGACCGTTCAGCCCCCGTCTCGGCGTTCTCAGGAACACACCACGGCCCTGATGTCTTTGTCGGCGAACACGACCCCCGGAAAATCTCCTACCGACTCGTTGACGCCCCCCGCGATTGCGGCCTAACCAAAATAAAAGCCAGTCGCCGCATCGCCGATCGAAACACCGATCACAAACCGGTCAATCGCATACCGGGCGCCGTACGTGAGATCGGCCCGTTCGTCGACGAGCACCTTCGCATCGGGATGAACACAAACGTGCGCTCGGTCGGGTCTCTCGGCTCATCTGCCCCAGGTTTGTCGTCCCACGGCACTTTGACTACCCATGATCGGGCGCTGGTGATTTTCAACGTTTTGTTCCTGAATTTCTGGAGTGTTCCGAGTATTTTCCGAGTAATCCGTTTGCGCCTGTGCCACGCAGGCCCGGCTGCCGACGATTATCTGCCCGAATCGGTCAGGGTCAACATTAAAATTCCTTGACACCGACCCACCCCGGACTAAAGTACCTCCGGCTGACCCGCCGTTTACCCCAAATTCGACCGAACCGCAAAAGAAACCATGACTACCCAGATAACCGATGCCGATCTCCATGCCGCTCTACCCGATGTCGAGACGGAGCAGCACCTGAAAGGCATGGTCAGCGGGGCAAAGGTTTTTCGCGATAGCTGGGGCATACCGCACATAACGGCCGAAAACGAACCCGACCTTTTCTTTGCACAGGGCTTTGTTACCGCGCAGGACAGGCTGTTCCAGATGGACTACGACCGGCTGCGCTGCCTCGGCAGGTCGGCTGAATACCTCGGAGAGGTCGGACTCGACGAAGACAGGGTGATGCGCCGACGTGCCCTGCACAGGGTTTCAAAGCTCGATCTCGAAGTGTCCAGTCCCGAAGCCAGGGCGATGATCACCGCGTACACGGCCGGTGTGAACGCGTTTATCGAATCGACCAGCTCACTGCCCGTCGAATACAAGTTGCTCGGAACGAAACCCGAGAGATGGGAGGACTGGCACTGCCTGCTGGTTTACAAGGTCCGCAACACTGCTGAAGGGTCGTTTCAGGCCAAGCTCTGGCTGGCGAAACTCGCTGCCGAAATCGGACCCCAGCGCGCCGCTGCTATATCGCCGGGTAGTCGGCCGGGGGCGCTGATGACCGTACCACCGAGTGCTGAATATTCCGGCCCCGCCCTGAATGCGATTGAAGAGCTGACCAACGTTGTGAACGTAGTCGCGTCGCTTCGAGAAACTGATGGCGGCTCGAACGGCTGGGCGGTTTCGGGTGAGCGTACGGTGTCAGGGTTGCCCCTCGTAGCCGGAGATTCGCACCGCGGTCTCGAAGTGCCCAACGTTTACTACCAGGTACACCTCAGAGGCCCCGATTTCCAGACGCTGGGCCACTCAATTCCAGGCGTTCCCACGGTGATGCATTTTGCCCACAACAATTACGTCGGATGGGGCATGACCCATGGCGGGGCGGATACCCAGGACCTGTTCGTCGAGCAGCTCAGGCGGTCCTCCGACGGAGGAGTTGAGTACCTGTTCAAAGGCGAATGGCTGGAGGCACTGAGTTCCACGCAGACGATATCGGTGTGTGGCGGAGATTCGGCCAGCCGGACCGAAGAGGTCGAGATAGTCGAAACGCATCACGGACCGATCATCGCGGGAAGCGTCGATTCGGGTCGGGGCATAGCGATCCTGGACCCGGGCTCACAGGACGGAACGAAGTGGGTAGACGTTGCCTACGACGCAATGAAGTCGCAATCTGCCGACGAACTCGAGGTTGCCTTCGACAACTGGACCGACCGCGTGAACAACTATCCCTATGCCGACGTTCACGGCAACTTTGGTTACCTGTTCAAGGGTCGTGTGCCCGTTCGTCCCGCCTCGAACGGCTGGGGTCCGGTTCCGGGCTGGACCGGCGAACATGAGTGGAACGGGTACATTCCGAATGCCGAGCTGCCCCGCTCGAAGAACCCTGATTCGGGCTGGGTTGTGACCTGCAACCAGCGGGTGGTCGATGACGACTATCCGTACTACCTGACGAACCTGTTCGGCACCGATTACCGCGCACGACGAATCCGTGACAAGATCGCCGAACTGGCGGACAGGAAAATCGATGTGAACGGCATGTCGTCAATCCACGCCGATACCGTTTCCATACCCGCGATCGTGCTCGCTGGGGCCGTTGGTGAACTTGAGGGCCTGGATGGTATTTACGCCGAGGCCGCAGGGCTGCTGGCGGGCTGGGACCATGACCTGAGGGAAGATTCTGTCGCTGCGGCAATATACAGTGCGGTGGGCAGAGAATTGAGCAGGTTGCTGGCGACAAGGGCGTACGGCTCGCTGGCAACCGATATCACGGGCAACACCCACAACGCCGGGGCTGAAGATCAACTGAGAAGGCAGCTGAAACCCGATTTTATTCACCGATTGGATGTCGGCACACTTGCAGAGGCGAACTACGGTTTTGAAACCGGCGATATCGTCGAAAAGGCGTTCAAATCGGGCGTCGATTACCTCGTGAGTCGGTTCGGGGGTGCTGTCGCTAACTGGCGCTGGGGTGATATGCACCACACCGGCCACAAACACCCACTCGCCGCGGCGTTCCCGGAAGCGTCTACACAGCTAAACCCGCCGGTGGTCGAGGCGGCCGGTGACAGCGATGTGCCCTTCGCAACCGGAAGCCCGACATCGGCCGAGTTTTCGGTTAAAACCAGCCCGATCAACCGGTACATACATGATCCTTCGAACTGGAGTAACGGACGCTGGATCGTACCGCTGGGTTCATCGGGGCACCCCGGTAGTCCGCACTTTTCGGACCAGCAGCAAATGTGGGCGAAAGTCGAGACGATTCCGCAGCTGTGGGACTGGGACGAGATAGCAGCGGTCGCCGAAACGACCCAGCGCCTGCTGCCGGGGTAGTTCTGGCGTGCGTTATTGCTCCGGGCGTCGTCGGACGACTTGGTCGCGCATGTCTACGACGCGGCTCCTAGCCCCTCCCGAAGGAGTGGGACAGAGCAGGGTGTGGGCGTGCGAGGCGCACTTGACAGGCGACTGGAGTGAATACGTCGCCACGCCGGTTGTCACGCGATTACTTAAAAGAGTGGCAAAAATAGCCACGATATTCGTATTGAAGCGCGACAGCATTCCTAGTCGTTCAACAATCAGTAATATACTACGATATACGTAATAATATACGAGAATATAACATATATGCTAAATATTACGTTGTGATCATCTGTGTACATGACGAAATACGTTGTAATCGGTGGTACTATTAAGTTAGTCCATCGGACGGGTAATAACGAAGCTCGCTGGTAGGACGCTAAACGGTATGGATTCCGTTTAGGAGTTTGTACGGAGTAACTAAATTGAACAACGTCATCCGTCTTGCAATC
>Ga0066376_10003595_pt1 | contig 13770 bp, 15 predicted proteins | sample Knorr_S15_td_Bot_FD_77009 | JGI IMG/M metagenome (GOLD analysis project Ga0066376, IMG submission 77009) | Marine microbial communities from Southern Atlantic Ocean transect - Knorr_S15_td_Bottom_ad_5009_LV_A | ecosystem: Environmental > Aquatic > Marine > Oceanic | place: Southern Atlantic... | reverse complement strand
GTCGGCGACGCCAACATGACGATATTGAAGGCGGGAGCCTGTGCGGATTACGAGTTTTGGCATCAAATCAACCGATCGGGAGCGGTCGGATGCTAAAATCCCGAGACCGGGCAACATCTGCTACCCAGGTTCGAGCTCGTCAGGGCATTATTCGAGGTGCCCTTAATGCTCAAGCGTCGCCAGGTTCGATACGACCACGGAGGTCATCTTGCGGCCCTCGGAGTGAGTCTATTCCTATTAGCCGGCCTTTTCATTCTCGGCGCATTGCCCGCGACCGCCGCCGAAGCCATTATCGTGACGGTTCACAAGCTAGAAGTCGTGAAACTGGATCGTGATGCGAGCGTTGTGCTGATCGCCAATCCCACCATTGCCGATGTGGCAGTGGAATCCGAGCGTCTGATCTTCCTGTTCGGCTTGGAACAGGGAGAAACCAGCATTCATATTCTCGATGCCGACGGCGAAGAAATCCTGATCGCGCCGGTCGTGGTTGTGCCGCTTGTTGAGCGCCAGGTCACGGTCAACCGAGCCAGCAACAACGAAGAGGCGACCTATAGCTGTGCGCCGCGCTGCGCTGCCGTATCAACTCCGGCCGGTACCGGCTCGGGTGCTCAGGATACCGGCTCGGACGCGGGACAGGGCTCCTCCGAGCAGGCAGGGGCTACTGCCGCCGCCGGTGGGGAGGTTACCGATGCGGTAGAAGGTCTGGGAGCAGCCGTTCCAGAAGGAACGGAAGCCCCCGTTAACCCTCTTCATTTGCCGCTCTTGAGCAGCGGCCTGACAACCGCGCCATCAACCATCATTGATTCCCAGCAGCAATAATTCCTGGCGTGGATAAACAATTCAAATCACTCGTGCGGGATATTCTCGGCTTCTGGTTCGGCTCTCCCGGAGAGGCCGGCCAAGATGAGTCACGCGAGGCGTGGTGGCTGAAAGACCCGGCATTTGATGCGGAAATAAGGGCGCTCTTCCTCGAAGCCTACCAAAGCGCCGTCGCCGGCGAGCTTGACGCCCTGGCGCATACTGCCGAAGGCGCCCTGGCTTTGATTCTGCTCTTCGATCAATTCTCCAGAAACATGTTCCGGGGCGAGCGTGCGTGCTATGCCAGCGACGAGGCGGCGCGAAAGATAGCGCGCCAGGCTCTCGATCAGGGCTTCGATCAAGCGGTCAGTCCTTTGCGTCGATGGTTCTTCTATATGCCGTTCGAACACAGCGAAAGCCTCGCCGATCAGGATTTATCCGTATCGCTGTTCGAGGCCCTGCCCGTGTCGACCAGGCGGGATGAAGTCGTAACCTCCGCCTTGCGGCATCGGGAAATCGTCGCCCAGTTCGGCCGCTTTCCCCATCGCAATGAAATACTTGGCCGCACAACAACGCCCGATGAAGCGGCGTTCCTCCAGCAACCGAACTCGTCGTTCTAGCTGGCGTCGACGAGGGCCTTCAGCCGACCGGGATCGAGGATGTGGAGCGTCTTGAAGCGGCGCATGGCGATTTCGGCCTCAAGCAGGCGGCCCACGGCGCGCGCGACCGTCTCGGGCGTGGTGCCGGTCCAGATGGCAATATCCTTGTGCTTCGGCATTTTCTCAATAACCAGCCGTTTCGGCATAACCGGATCTTCATCGGCTAATTCGAGCAGTTTTTCATAGACCCGCTGGACGACTGTCGTCGAACTCAAGCCCACAACCCGGGTATTGAGTATTCGGATGATGGTCACGAAATGCACCATCAGCCCCACCATAACGTCCGGATAATCATGGGCGTAGGAGAGGAACACATCCTTCGGCACCATGGCGACGATGCAATCTTCCAGGGCGTAGATGGTCGCCGAGCGCGGCCCCCGTTATCGATCGCCGACAGCTCGCCAATGATATCGCCGGCGCCTAGATCGACGAAGGCAACCTCGGTTTCGGAATCGACATTGTCAGAAGCCCGAACACTGCCCGAAACAATGAAAAACACGTCACCGCTATCGTCGTCACTGTCGAAGACGAAGCCGTCTTTGGCGCAAAACAACCAAGTGCATATTTCCTCCAGCCGGCTCACCGCCGCCGCATCGACATGCTTCAACAGTTTGATGTCGGCGAGGCTCTTTTCGGTTCCGGGCGGCAGTTGCTCCGTCAGTCCTGTGATGCCTGTATCACTCATGCTGGACGCCGATCACTCGTTGATCATTTTCAAGAGGCGTTGACGGTCGAATATATGCAGGGTCTTGTATTCCCGCTTGGCGACTTCGGTCTCAAGCAATCGGCCTATGGCCTTTGCCACCGTCTCAGGCACGGTGCCGGCCCAGACCGCTAGCTCCCTATGATTCGGCATATGGCGCACAACCCAGTGGCTCGGGTTCGAAGGATCGGGTTCGGCCAACTGAAGAATTTCGTTATAAACTCGTTGTATCTCCGTCGTGTTGCTAAGCCCGACCACCCGCGAATTGAGGGTGCGAATGGTGCCGACGACATGCTCCAGCAAGCGAAAGGCAACGGTCGGATATTTGCGGGAAAACTCGATGAAGGCATCGCCCGGAGCGATGGCGAGCAAGGTATCTTCCAACGTATAAAGCGTCGCCGAACGCGGCGCATTGTCGAATGCAGATAATTCGCCGAAATGGATACCTTCGCCAAGATCAACGAAAGCGACCTCCTGGCCTGATTTGGCGTGGCCGACGACGCGCACCCGGCCCTTGGCGATGAAATAGACTTCATTGCTGGTGTCCGAGAGCGGTCAAAAATCAGATCGCCGTCGCCATAGGTCTCCCAGCGACAGATATTCTCAAGATCCGCGACCGCCTCAGCAGGCATATCTTTAAGTAGATTCAACCCTTTGAGTGAGCCTGTTAAGGGTTCAGACATCGAACCCCTCGATACTTCCGAACCCTTGGGGTCCGCCATATCCTTCTCCATCACCGCAATTCCCGAGACAATCTCTATCTTCCAGAGTAATCCCCAATAAATAATATCACATAGTTTGGTTAATTATTCCCTGCATCATAGTCGAAATAGCGCTTGGGTACAGCGCCACGAATACTGGTTTTCCGGTTATATCAGCCTTCCAATAGGCCATCGAGCAGGCGCGCCGCCTTACGCCGGCCGTCGGCGGCTTTCATATGGGCGCTGGTCGCCGCCAGCTTGGTCGCCATGGCCGCATCGCCAAGCAGATGAGCGATGGCGTCGGCCAACTCCGCGTCATGCCACTCATAGCGTGGCAGTTTGACACCATGGCCGGTCTCGGCTACTCGCGTGGCGTTGTCGTGGCCGTCCCAGCAATAGGGCATGATGATCGCCGGTTTGCCGAAATACAGGCATTCAGTGAAGCTGTTGTTGCCGCCGTGATGGATGACCACATCGACCTTCTCGATCACCGACGGTTGCGGATACCATGCCTCTAAATGAACATTGGAGGGAATATCGCCGGGCGCATATGCCTCCCTATAGTCGCCGACATTGACCAGCGCCCTGTACGGCAGCTCCGCAAGGGCGGCAATCACCCGTTTCAGCAACTCAATATCGCCAGCACCCAGGCTGCCATAGCTCACATAGATCAGCGGTTTGTCGTTATGGCGCGCGAAATCCGGCACGTCATAGGGCTCTGTGCTGCGTACGCACCCATCGAGATATTGAAATCGCGCCTCATCCAGGGGATAGCAGCGCTTAAAGCGCACCGGTTCCGGATAGAGCAGCAGGTTCATATAGGGTGATGCTTCAAAGAATTCGCCTGGCTGATACGCTTCGTGGCCGACCGATGCGAGGAACGCATTGAAGCTGTCGTGGATCGGCTTGATAACCTCGGCATAGCGGGCGCGATATCGTTCATAACAGTCGTGATCGCCTTCGGCGCAGCCCGACAGATGGGGCGCGATATCCGGATCTTCTATCTCGTTTTCGCTGCATGAAATAATACGCGCCCAGGGCACGCCATAGCGTTTGGCGGCTGGAAACAGGATCACGTTGTCGATGCAGATGAGGTCGGGCTTGATTTCGTCGAGAACGGCGGGGAGCTCTTTCTCGGCCCAAACCGAGGTGTCGACAATGGCCTCCCAACATTCTTTCACATAGCTGTCGATCTGATCGAGCGGGCTCTTGGCAAAATTTGGGATGTGGCCATTGATGAAATCGGACCAGTATTTCGCCATCTCTTCGGCAGGCATGGGCTCGGACATATTGATCGGATGTTCCGCAAAGCCGTATTCGGCGAAGACCCCGGTCATGCCGACATCGGTCACGAATACCGCACGATGTCCAAGCTCCTCGCAAGCCTGGGCAATGCCGACTGAATTCAGCGCCGGCCCAAAGGCGGCCTCGGGGAAAAACACGATCGTCTTTTGCCCTGTCATAAATTCACTCCCTTACTGAAGTTCGTAAGTGATCGTCGAGCCGTCGCTGCCGATGAGCCGCATATGCAGCAGAATACCATCATCGCCGTACCATAGCTCGCGCTCCAGATCACCGCTCACCACCAGCTTCGCGGCGCTCACCTCGGCGCCTCCGGCAGTCACGGTCTCTCGGCCCGCTTCATGGAAAACAACAGCGAGGGCCTCGCCCTGGTCGACGCCGAGCAGCAGCGAGCCTTGCGCCATCTCGCGGCGCCACAGGCTCGTCGGCATGATCATCGCGGGCGCAGTCCAGGTTTCCTGAGCCCCATCGACCCTCAGCCCATCATCTTCGGCGACGGCATGAACTGCATAGAGATCATCGTCATCGTCGGTACTCGACTCAAGGGCAACAAGCCTATCACCGCGCCAGGTCTCAATTGAGTCCAGGCGGTAGGTATAGAGGGTTATGAAAAACAGCTTCACGGTGATGCGGATCTCGGTCTCGACGGTCATCATCTCCGCCTCATCGCCATGGCGGAACCAGGTCTTGTGGCGGCCAATCTCAAAACCGTCGCGCAGCACCCGGTATTCGAGCCGCAACCCATCGGGCACCGTCGCCTGGGCTCCATCGAGGCCTGGCGCGGAAAACCAGATAACGGCGGCCACCACGGCACCCCATCGCACGAGGCTCAAAACAGAGGGACGATTCGATAGCGCGCAAGCGCATTGTCGACCGCCTGGAAGCTGGCGCTCTGCCATGCTTCGTAGGCTTCCTCATAGGATTGAAAAATGCCGCGAATATCCAGCTTGGCCGGGTCGGCATAAGCATTTCCCATGGGGTCGATAAGCTCGCCGCCATAGACCAGAAACAGTTGTTGTGTTGGAGCCGACATGGCGCCCCGTCAATGAATGATTCGATTAGCCCATAGCATACCGGTGATGCGGCAGAAAGCCATCGTTGCGCCCGTTACGGCAGGCGAATATCCTCCGACACTCTCCCCCTATAGCGAAAAGGCCGAATTTTGATACCGCCCTACTCCCCACAACCCGGCCCGGACTCGCCAATCGCTGCCGCAACCCAACGCGTCAAGCTGAGCCATGACGGGGAGGTCTACGATCTTTTAGGCATCTATTTTGTCAACATGCTGCTGACCATCGTGACCCTGGGAATATACCGCTTCTGGGCAAAAACCCGCATCCGGCGCTATTTGTGGAGTCATACAGAATTTCTCGAAGACCGCTTCGAATATACCGGCACCGGCAAGGAGCTGTTGATCGGCTTTCTGATTGTGCTCGCAATTCTGGCCGTAACCGTCGGCGCCTATACGCTTATCTTTACCTCGATCTGGCCCGGATGGGCGTCGGATATAGAGCTCGGCATCCTCTATCAGTTGCCGCTGTTCATCGCCTCCTTCCCCCTGGTCGCAATAGCCCGGTTTCGCGCCCGGCGCTACCGGCTCAGCCGCACCCTGTGGCGCGGCATACGGGGGTCGCAGAGCGGATCATCGAGCCATTACGGCGTCTTGTCGGCGGGCTGCTGGCTGCTCACCTTCTTCACCCTGGGTTTTTACTGGCCCTATATGCAGACACGGCTGGTCAGCTACCGGCTCAACCACACCTGGTTCGGCGACCGGGCCGTGACGTTCGACGGCAACGGTGACGACTTGATCGGCTATTACGCCGTCTGCTGGTTATTGACCTTGCCGACCCTGGGGATGTGCTGGTTCTGGTATCGCGCCCGGTCGTTGCAATATTATGCCTCGCGCACCGCTTACGCGACGCTCGGCTTTAAGGTCACGATCACCGGCGGCACGCTGATAAACCTGATCAGCACCAATTTGATTCTCATTTGGTTCAGCTTCGGTTTGGCTTATCCCTTTGTCCTGCGTCGCAATGCCAGCTATCTATGCACATATCTTAGTTTGGTCGGCGATCAGGATTTCGCTTTGATCGTCCAGAGTCTCAAACTGAGACCGACAACCGGAGAGGGCATGGCCGAGGCCTTCGATATTGGTGATTTTTGATTGGTGATTATTGAATGGCGTTTTTGAATGAATGGCGGCTTTGAATGACTGGCGGCTTTGAAGCCCACTACAGCGACGGCCTCACGGCGGCGCGGGTTAAGGTCTCCGTGTGCTTCGGCAACGGCGCTCTGATTATCGAGCCGGACGAGGGCGAAGACGAAAGCCGCATCATGGTCTGGGAGTTCCTTGATCTGCGCCTGGCCGATGAATTGCGCTCGGGCCAGGCCGTGCGCCTGATCAATATCGCCCAATCCGACGCCCGGCTCAGTTTCATCGACGGCCGCATCCTTGATCCTCTGCTGGAGAAAGCCCCCCAGCTGCGCGATCCCGGTGTGCTCGGCCGTCGGCCGGGGCTGCGCCTGGCGCAGTGGGTAGGCGGGATCGCCGCGGTGATCGCCATTCTGTTCGTCGGCCTGCCGCGGGTTGCCGAACCGGTGGCAGCACTCATGCCTCTGGCCTGGGAAGAGGCCATCGGCGAACAGGTTTTCTCCGGGTTCCAGGGCAGCAATAAATTTTGCGAGGCTAGCGCTGGTGTCGACGCCTTGGGGCGGCTCTCAGACCGTCTATTGACGGGTTTCGACAACCGTTACAACTTCCGATTTGCCGTGGTCGACGCAAAAGCGATCAATGCCTTCGCCGCGCCGGGCGGCTATATCGTCATCTATCGGGGATTGATCGACGACGCCCGATCGTCCGACGACGTAGCCGGCGTTCTGGCCCATGAGATTGGCCATGTGATTGAACGCCACGCTACCGAGGGGATCGTCCGCGCCACCGGCCTCGCCCTGATCGTACAGCTACTTCTCGGCGATCCCTCGGGCATCCTGGGTATGAGCGCCGCATCAGGCGAGTTGCTGCTGTCCCTGGCCTATAGCCGGGGCGACGAAGCCGAGGCGGATGCCATCGCCGTCGAGATGCTTGCCGCGGCAGGCATCGATTCGGGTGGATTTGTAAAATTCCTCCAGCGCACGGCCCGGCGTGAAGAAGCCGCCTCAACCACATCTGATGAAATTATCTCCGATGCAAAACTGAACGAGCTTGAGCTCAGTATTCCCTTTCTCTCGACCCATCCGCGCAGCGCCGAACGCGCCGCTACCGTGCAAGCCACAGGCAGCCCCGGCGACCCGGCCATGAGCGATGCGGATTGGCTGGAACTCCAATCTATCTGCGGGTAATGGGGTCAAAATTGCTATTCTCTTTGCAATTTGTTGAACGTTCATTCAAATTCTTAATTCCTGTGGAAATCTGACAGACTGAGGTCCAAATGGATTTCTCGGCCAGCGAGGAACAGCGGCTCATAAGCGACGCCCTCAGCGCCTTCGTCGAGCGTGAGATGTATCCTCACGAAGCCGAAGTCGAGCGTCTCGGCACGGTGCCGGACGAGATTGCCCGCGACATCGTCAGCAAAGCGGTGGCCGCTGGTTTCTATGCCCTCAATATGCCCGAAGCGATCGGCGGCGGCGGCCTCGACAACGTCACCCTGGCCTATGTGGAGCGCGAACTCGGCAAGCCCAGCCTGGCCCTGTCCACCTTCTGCAGCCGCCCGGCGCCCAATCTGCTGGCCTGCCAGGGCGACCAGATCGAGACTTACCTCAAGCCCACCGTGCGCGGTGAGCGCCGGGAATGTTTCGCGCTCACCGAACCGGGCGCCGGCTCCGATGTCATGGCCATCACCACCAGCGCCAGGCAAGACGGTGATGACTATGTGATAAACGGCACAAAGCAGTTCATCACCCATGCCGACCACGCCGACTTCATCATCCTGTTTGCCGTCACCGGAACCGACGACGGCCCACGGGGGCCGCGCAAGCGCATCACCAGCTTCCTCATCGACAAGGACACGCCCGGTGTCTCGGTGGCGCTGCTCGATTGCGTCTCCGTACGCGGCTACCACCCCACCATCATCACCCTGGAAGACGTGCGCGTCTCCTCGGGCCAGGTGCTCGGCGTCGAAGGCGGCGGCTTCGACGTCGCCAACGAATGGCTCTATGCCGGGCGCGTGATGCTGGGGGCGAGCTGCACCGGCCGGGCCGAGCGGGCGCTCGACATGTGCCTCGATTGGGCCGCTTCGCGCAAACAGTTCGGCCAGACCATCGGTAAGTTCCAGGGGGTTTCCTTCAAGCTCGCCGATATGGCCATGGAAACCAGGGCGGCCTGGCTGCTGACCCTGGAATGCGCCTGGAAACTCGACCAGGGAACCATGAGCCGGATGGATGCCTCCATGGTCAATCTATTCGCCTCCGAGATGATCGGGCGGGTGACCGACAACGCGGTGCAGATATTCGGCGGCATGGGGTTGATGACCGAGCTACCCATCGAGCGCTTCTGGCGCGACGCGCGGGTCGAGCGCATCTGGGAGGGCACCTCCGAGATCCATCGTCATGTCATCTCCCGCGACCTGCTGCGTGACCGCGAAGCATGACCGCCCAGGCGCAGCCCATCGACCGACGCAGCGAACTCATCGACGCGACCTTGAGCATCATCGCCGAACACGGCATCGCGGAAACGACCGTAGGCCGCATCTGCGACGCCGCCGGCGTGTCGCGCGGCCTGATCAGCCATTATTTTGCCGGCAAGGACGCACTTCTGCTTGAATCCTACCGTCGGCTTTCCGAGGAACTGGCGAGCGAAACAGCCAGGGCCATGAGCAGCCAAGGCGACGATCCGGTCGGCCGCCTCTATGCCCTGGTCGAAGTCTCGTTCCGGCCGCCGGTGTTCAATCAGCACAAGATGTCGGCCTGGCTGGCCTTCTGGAGCGCGGCACGCGGCTCGGCAACACTCAACGCGCTCAACCGCGAGCTTTATCGCGCCTATCGCGCCTCGGTCACCCGGCTCATGGCCGAGGCGGCGCGAGCCCGCGGCGCAGCGCTTGACGCCCATCGCGCGGCAACCGCCCTAACCGCGCTGATCGACGGCCTGTGGCTCGAACTCGCCCTCGATCCGGAAGCCTTCGGAGCCGATCAGGCCGAAGCCGCCTGTACCGATTACCTCGATCATCTGTTTCCCAAGGAGACACCCGACAATGTTCCGTGAAGATCTTCTCGCCGGCAAGCGTGTCCTGGTCACCGGAGGCGGCACGGGCCTCGGCCGCGCCATGGGCGAACGGTTCCTCGAACTCGGCGCCTCCCTGGTCATCTGCGGCCGGCGCGGCGATGTGCTTGAGGCAACCGCCGCGGAATTGACCAAATCCACAGGCGGCCCGATCGAGACTCAAATCTGCGATATCCGCGATCCGGATGCGGTCGAAGCCATGGTGGCGGCAATCTGGCAAAACGGCCCGCTCGACCATCTCGTCAACAACGCCGCCGGCAATTTCATCGCGCGTACGGAATCCCTGTCGCACCGCGCCATGGACGCGGTGATCGGCATCGTGCTGCACGGCAGCGCTTACGCCACCCTGGCCTGCGGCAAGCGCTGGCTCGAAGAAGGCCACACCGCCAGTGTGCTCAGCATTCTCACCACCTACGCCTGGACCGGCTCGGGCTACGTGGTGCCGTCGGCCATGGCAAAGGCCGGCGTGCTCGCCATGACCCGGAGCCTCGCCGTCGAGTGGGGTGGCCGGGGAATTCGGCTCAACGCCATCGCGCCCGGCCCCTTCCCGACCCCCGGCGCCTGGGAACGCCTGGTGCCGCGCGACGATCTGGCCCGCGATTTCGAGGACAGCGTTCCCCTGGGCCGCGTCGGCGAGCATATCGAGCTGGCCAATCTGGCCTGCTTTCTGCTCGCCGATGAGGTTGGCTACATCAACGGCGAGATCGTCACCATCGATGGCGGTCAGTGGCTCAAGGGCGCCGGTCAGTTCAATTTCCTGGGCCGCCTGACCGACCAGGACTGGGACGAGCTGAAACCCAAGAAGAGCAACAAGAAGGGCGCCTGATGAGATGAGACTGATGAGATGAGGTGGCTGGATGGATGAATTCATGGCAGCGGCATTCGCCGAAGCAAAAGCGAGCTTCGACGAGGGCGGCCAGCCAATCGGCGCCGTGCTGGTCATGGACGGCATCATTTTGGGACGCGGCCGCAATACCCTGGCGCAATCCGGCGACGCCACCAGCCATGCCGAGATGGAAGCCTATAGGGACGCCTCGCGCCGGGCAGCCAAGACGAATGAGCCCGACAAGATTGACGGCTTGCTCCGGGGTGGAACCGTCTATACGACCATGATGCCCTGCATCATGTGCAGCGGTGCGATCATCCGTTTCGGCGCGGCCCGCGTAGTCGTCGCCGAGACCACCAGCTATGGCAAGGCCGACACCCTCGCCCTGATGGAAGGCCACGGCATCGAGGTGGAACTGCGCCATGAGTCCGAATGTGTCGATCTGGTCGAGGCCTATTATCGGCTTCATCCCGAGATGCGGGCAGCCTGGTCGGCGGACCGGACCTGAACAACAAAGCCGTGAGAAACGCCGTGCATTCCCTGAAAATGACCCTGCTGGCTCTCTGCCTGCTCGCGGCTCAAGGCGGACAACCGGCACAGGCTCAGACCACCGCTCAGACCACCGCTCAGACCACCGCTCAGACCGCCGTCGATGTGGAACTGGTCATCGCCATCGATTCCTCAGCCAGCATCGACAGCCGTGAATTCGCCTTGCAGATGGCGGGAATAGCCGCCGCCTTCCGCGATCCAGAGGTGGTCGCCGCCATCACCTCGGGCCCGGAGGCTCGGGTCGCGGTGGCGGCAATATTTTGGGCCGAATCGGGCTATCCCGTCGATGTCTCGCCCTGGCATGTGCTGGCCGACGCCGCCGACGCCGAGCGCTTCGCATGGGAGATGGAGCGCTGGCCACGCCGGGTTGAGGGCGGCACCGGCATCGGCACCGCGGTTTTCCACGGCGTCAAAGCGCTTGAGCACAATGCCATCGAGGGCAAGCGCCGGATTATCGATATCTCGGGCGACGGCCGTGAAACGACCATGCGGGAATTTTACATAACCTCGCCCCAGGCGCGCGCCATGGCCCTGTCGCGGGGCATCACCATCAATGGCCTGGCCATCCTCAACGACGAGCCCGACCTCGACCGCTATTACCGCGACCATGTCGCCGGCGGCCCCGGTTCCTTCGTCATGGTGGCCCGTGAGATCGAGGATTTCGCCGAGGCCATGCGCCGCAAGCTGATCCGCGAGTTCGAATTTCTCCCGCTGATCGGTCTGCTCTAAGGCCATGAAACGGGAAAACCTCCAGCGCCTGCTCAGGCCCCGCTACATCGCCTTCATTGGCGGCGATTCCAGCGCGCCCGGCATCAAGGGCACCATCACCGGCGGCTTCGACGGCCCGGTTTGGAGCGTCAATCCGAAACGGGAGAAAAGAATCGCCGGGCTGGCCTGCTATCCGTCCGTGGCGAATTTGCCCCAGCCGCCCGACGCCAGTTTCATCTGGGCGCCGCGCGAAGCCACCATCGAGATTGTACGCGAACTTGCCGAAATCGGCGCCGGGGGCGCGGTGTGCTATGCCGCCGGCTTCGCCGAGACCGAGGACGGGGCGGATTTCCAGGATCAGTTGATCGCGGCCGCCGGTGATTTCGCCGTTTTGGGACCGAACTGCTACGGCTTCGTCAATTTTGTCGACCGCGCCGGGGTCTGGCCGTCCGAATTTTTGAACGCCACGCCCGAGCGGGGCCCTGCCCTGGTGGCGCAGAGCGGCAATATCACCATCAATATGATGTACAACCAGCGCTCGGTGCCGTTCAGCTATGTCATCAGCAGCGGCAATGAGGCGGTGATCGACAGCAGCGATATCATGCAGGTTTTACTCGACGACGAACGGGTGACCGCCATCGGGCTCTATATCGAGGGCATCCGGAATATCGCCGAATTCAGTAAGGCAGCGGAGCGCGCTCTACGGCAAGGAATTCCCATTGTCGTCCTCAAGGCCGGCCGGTCCGAGGCCGCCCGCCGCTCCGCCATGACTCATACCGGGTCCCTTTCGGGCGCCGACGACGCCTATGAGGCGCTGTTCGAGCGCTTCGCCATCACCCGCGCCCGCAGCCCGGAAATGCTCATGGAACAGCTCAAGGCGCTCAGCGTCACCGGTCCCCTGGCCGGCAACCGCTTCGCGGTGATGACCTGCTCGGGTGGCGAGGCGGCGATGGTTTCCGATTATGCCGAGGCTTGCGGGATCGCGCTTCCGCAACCCACGCCGAAACAGCATGAGACGCTACGCGCGGTGCTGCCGGATTTCGCCCAAATCGTCAATCCGTTGGATTACAACACGTCGATCTGGGGTGATCGCGAGGCCCTGGAGCGCGCCTTCACGGCGATGATGTCCGAGAATTGCGATTGCGCCATGCTGGTTCTCGATTTTCACCAGGGCAGCGACTACTACGATGCGCCTAACCTCGCCATCGATGCCTTGATCGCCGCATCCGAGGCAACCGGCGTGCCGGCCATGCATGCCTGCTCCTTGTCGGAATCGGTGACCGCCGCCGCGCAAGGCAGGATGATCGCTGCCGGGGTCTCGCCCCTGCAGGGCCTCGAACACGCCATCATGGCGGCCGGCGCCTGCGTGCGCTATGGCGCGCATAAGTCGGCAAACCAGGAGGTCGACATCAGCCTGCCGCCGCTCGTCACCGCGCCGGAAGACGCGCCCATGCTCGATGAACATGCCAGCAAGCAACTGATGGCGGCCTACGGCCTTACCATCCCCGAGGGCCGGGTGGCCGACGCCGACGGCGCGTCATCGGCGGCCGATGAGGTCGGTTTCCCGGTCGTCATCAAGGCCCTCGACGCCGCCCTCGTCCATAAGAGCGAATTCGGCGGGGTGCGTCTCGGACTGACTGACGCGGAGGCGGTCTCCAGGGCGGCCTCGGAGATGACCATCGGCATTGGGGTCGAACGATTCCTCGTCGAATCCATGGTCGATGACGTCGTCTGCGAGCTTATCATCGGCGTCAAGCACGACCCGACCCTCGGCCTGGTTCTGGTGATCGGCAGCGGCGGTGTGCTGGTCGAAATTCTAGACGACAGCCACATCATCCTGCTACCCACCGACCACGCCACGGTGGCGCAAACCCTCGACCGTCTCAGAGCGGCGGCGCAGATAGCCGGATTTCGCGGCAAACGAGCCGGCGATCGGGAGGCCGTCATCAGCGCGGTGCTCGCCGTCGCACAATTCGCCGCCGACCATCGCGGCCGCCTGGTCGAGCTCGACATCAACCCGTTGGTAGTGCTGCCGCAAGGACAAGGCGCCGTGGCGGTCGACGCAGCAATCCGCATAGCGGAAGAGTGAGGATCCAGACATGAGTGACATTGTCAAAACGACACGCCGTGGCAAGGTGCTCGAAATCATCTTCGACAGACCGCCGGTCAACGCCATCCACCGCGCCGCCAGCCAGGCGCTGTTTGACGCTGTCGCGCCCCCGCGCGACGGCGACGATCTATCGGTCGGCAGCGTCACCGGCGTCGGCGACCGTATCTTCTCGGCGGGCTGGGACCTCAAGGAGGTGGCC
>Ga0066376_10003594_pt1 | contig 13770 bp, 14 predicted proteins | sample Knorr_S15_td_Bot_FD_77009 | JGI IMG/M metagenome (GOLD analysis project Ga0066376, IMG submission 77009) | Marine microbial communities from Southern Atlantic Ocean transect - Knorr_S15_td_Bottom_ad_5009_LV_A | ecosystem: Environmental > Aquatic > Marine > Oceanic | place: Southern Atlantic... | reverse complement strand
CCAACGGCCGGATGTCTATGCCGGTAACTTCATGCTGTTTGCTCAGCGCATCGGCGATAACGCTGCCTACCGTCCCGCCTATTCCGGTGATCAGGATCTTCAACTTCGCGTACTCCAAACCGTTCCCAGCACAGGTCAGGTGTTGACCTGTGCTGGGAACGGCACGAGTCTAGGCTCATTGGGGCGTTATTTTTCAAGACGGTCGGTCAATGGCGGCTTGAACACACGTATCTCAACCCTCGCAAACCCTAGTTAAGGACACACATGCCCGACGCCACGATAACGCTCGACCCTGAACGTAACGCCGGGAAGATTGACAGGCGCATCTTCAGCGGGTTTCTAGAGCACCTTGGCCGCGCTGTGTACGAGGGCGTTTATGATCCCGGGAATCCGTTGTCAGACGAGCGTGGGTTCAGGCGTGACGTGTTGGAAGTTATGCGGCCGATGCGCATGCCGTACGTCCGATACCCGGGCGGCAACTTTGTAAGCAATTACGATTGGAAAGATGGCATAGGCCCGTCGGACAAGCGCCCAGTGCGTGCTGATTTCGCATGGCAGACTTCCGAGCCGAATACCTTTGGCACAGACGAGTTCATGGACTGGTGTGAGGCCGCCGGCACCGCCCCGATGATGGCGGTCAATCTCGGAACCGGGACTGCGAAATCGGCGGCAGATCTCGTCGAGTACTGCAACCATCCTTCTGGCACCTACTGGTCAAACCTGCGACGCTCAAACGGCCATGCCGATCCTCACGACGTGAAGATCTGGTGTCTCGGGAACGAGATGGACGGGCCGTGGCAGGCCGGACACGTACCCGCCACGGAGTACGCGCAGCGTGCTGAGCAGGCCGGGAAGCTGATGAAGGGCGTCGATCCAACGATCGAGACCATCATCGCCGGTTCGTCCGGAAACCACATGCCTGAGTACATGGAGTGGGACCGTACCGCGCTTGAGTACACCTGGGATCACGTTGATTACATATCGGTACACCGGTACTCCCGGAATGACCGGAACGACACGCCATGGTTCCTCGCCGAGGGCGTTGAGATAGATCGAATCATCCAGGACTACCGATCGTTGCTCGGTTACGTACGGGCGGTAAAAAAATCATCCAAACAGGTCTACCTGTCGTTTGACGAATGGAACGTTTGGTACAGGGTGCGCGGCACCGAACATCGAAAGGGGAACTGGGCCCAGGCTCCGCACCTGATCGAAGAGGTCTACAACCTTGAGGACGCCCTGGTCGTGGCGCAGTACTTGAACTCGTTCATACGGAACGCAGACGTCGTGAAGATGGCCTGCCTGGCGCAGATAGTGAACGTGATCGCGCCGGTTCTGACCAGTAAAGACGGGATCTTAATACAATCGATCTACCATCCGTTCGTCCGCTACTCAGAGCTCGCATCCGGCGACTCACTAACGCCCGTAGTGACCGGACCGATGTACCGGGCCGGAGGTCGTGGAGAGGTGCCAGCGCTTGACGTCTCCGCTTCTTATGACGAGTCCAATGGGCGGGCGACCGTATTTGCGGTCAACCGTGACTCGGAAAACTCGATCACGGCGACGCTCAGCATCACCGGTCGCTCGGTATCCGGCGCGGGAGAGGGATGGCTGCTCACGGGTGATGATCCAAAGGCGCACAACGACTGGGATGCGCCGGATAGGGTGACGTCCACAACCTGCGAGGTGTCCGTTGAAGATGGCGTTGCACGTGTGGTGATGCCGCCGATGTCTATCGTCACCGTGACGCTCGATACCCTGTAAAGGCCCTGGAGTGGTCGGGCGGGTGTCCCAGATGTGGCTTCACGCGGTTAATATCGCCCGGGGGCCGGGAGCACTCCGTGATATACCATCGCCGAGGGTTTGCGTCCGCCAGCACCACCATCCGCAGCCCTACCACGAGAGGTGAGCGTTGATCACGAAGTTCGGCACCCTGTACGCCGGTCACATCGATCTGGGAGACACTGGGATCAGTGGGACGCCCGTGAACGACCGGTCGCTCACAAACCAGCGGCTCATATCGGTGTTCGACAAAGCCACCGCCATCGCAGAATTGATGGACCGTACTGGCTACGATACCTTCTGGCTCGCCGAGCACCATTTTCAGCGCGAGGGTTACGAGTGCATCCCGAACATCCTGATGCTCGCCGTCCACCTGGCGCTGAAGACGAAAAATATCAAAATCGGATGCGGGTTCAACATCACGCCGATGTGGCATCCCCTGCGGCTGGCTGAGGACTACGCCACGGCGGACGTTTTGACCGAAGGCCGGGTCGTGTTCGGCATTGGACGCGGATATCACACCCGTGAAGTTGAGACGTTCGGGATGCCTCTTATCGATCAGGACGCCAACCGCGAACTGTTCGAGGAACAGGTCGACATCATCTTCAAGGCGTTTAATGAGCCTTCGTTCTCGCACAGGGGACCGAACTACACCATTCCGGCGGATGTCGAGTATCGGGGCTACGATCTGGAAGAGATCACGTTAGTTCCAAGGCCACTCACACTGCCGGTTGAGTGTTACCAGCCGATCGTGAGCGGATCCGAGAGAGCACTGGATTTTATGGTGAAGCACGGGATCAAAGGCCTGATCGGCGGGGGCGCCGCTTCAGGCGGCGCTTCGAGCCCGGCCGTAGAAGGCTGGCGAGCCGCACTGGCGCGCAGTGGCCGGGAGACGGAGCCTGGTACAGATTTGATAATCGGTGTCTCATTCCATATCGCCGATACCGAGAAGGAAGCGATCGAACAGGCCCGGCCCTACTTCCAGGAAAACATGAAAATGTTCGGACCGCTGCACATGGTGCGGGGACTGGACGACGCCCAGATCGATGCCCTCGGAGACCCCGTCCGTGCGCCCGGAGCGGGGCTACCGACGTTGGAAGACGCGGTGGAAGCGGGCGGCTGGCTATGCGGTCCGGCAGAGTTGGTGACGGAGAAGTTGATGGCGCTCCAGGAGCGATGCCCCGGGCTTGAGGAGGTGAACGCGGGAAGCGTCATCGGCACTCCGCAATCGGTAATAACCGAGCAACTCCAACGTTTCGCAGAGGACGTGATGCCGCACTTTAAGACCGGGTCCACCGCCAAAACCGAAGCGGACGCTACCGCTTGAGACAACGAACCATCAGGCACGACCGTCGACAGAACATCTCCCATTCCAGCGTTCATTCACCCGCTTTTCCGGGATTGATGCCGGCCCCCGCGGGCCACACAAAGGTCTCCTTTGCCGTCCACAGCAGATAGGTCGGAAATAGAAGGTCAGGCTTCAGAGCAGCCGGTTGATGGAGCATCTGTCGCCGACGTAACGACCACCGAAGACGCGCCGCGGCGTGAAAGTTCCCGCCTTATGTACGGGATCTCCGCCGGGCATGGCATAAAGCACTTCGGTCAGGGAGCAATCCTGATCCTGGTGCCTGAAATAAAGGCATCGCTAGCGCTCTCCGACGTGGCGATCGGCGGCATGTTTGCCGCACGCGACGCCTCGATGGGATTGACCAACGTACCGGCCGGCATCCTGACGGACATGTTCCGTCACCGGGTCCCCATGCTGCTCGCAGTGAGCATGTCGTTTGTGGCACTTGGCTACCTGCTGATCGGCATGTCGTCCTGGTACTGGCTGACGGTCCTGGCGCTGATGATCCTGGGTACCGGGACATCTCTCTGGCACCCGCCTGCATTCTCCGAGCTGGCCATCCGATATCCGGAGCGACGCGGTTTCGCGATGGCGGCGCATTCGACCGGCGCACAGGTCGGTAATACGACGGCCCCGGCGACTATCGGGTTGTTACTGGGCGGGATCAGTTATCTGGGGGTTGAGTGGTCCGGGTTGGGCTGGCGTCTGGTCGCGTTCCTTCTCGTCATTCCGGCGGCATTGACCGTCGTGGTTGTCCTTGCCAAATTCAAGGGCCGCGCCAAACCTGATGGCGAAGGCGTGTCGTTGCGCTCGTACTTCGGCGCGACGCAGAAATTGCTGCGCAACCCGTCGGTGCTAGTGATGGCGCTGCTGCACGCGGTCAGGGGAGCGGCCCACAACTCCATCCAACTTTTCCTAGTCATATACATGGCCGATGAGCTGGATTACAGCAACCTCGCCATCGGGGTCCATGTCTCACTGCTCACGCTTGCGGGAATCGCATCGACTCCGGTGTTGGGCATCCTGTCTGACAAGCTGGGTCGGCGGCCGGTGATTACGTTCTCGTTCGCTGCGATTAGCTTGCTCGTGCTGGCATTCCTCTGGGCGGACGGCGGCTGGATGCTGTCTGTCACTATGGTTGCGCTTGGCGTGTTTCTGTTTTCGATAATGCCGGTGATCGTGGCCGCCGCCATGGATTCGACTGATAGGGGATCGGAAGGGACTTCGATAGCCGTTTTGTTCGCCGGAGGCGCATTGATAGGCGCGGTGGCGCCTATCGTTGCTGGAGTGCTGAACACCCAGTGGAACTTCGATGCGGTGGTCATCTTTGTGGCCGCGATTGCGATAGTTGGAACTGTGCTGGCACTCGTCGCCCCGATGGGCCGGAGCCGGTCAGTAGGCAGCGCCACAGAAAGCCCTTAAAGGGATAACATCTGGCTCGTCAAGCCTCGTATCACTGTGATCCCGGTTATATCGGGGATTTGCCAGACCCTGAATTCAACGGGGACCAACTGAGAGTCATGGACCGGGGACAAAATGCTCGAACGCTTCAAGGTTCCGACCAAAGACCGTGTTTATGTGACCGAGGAGAAGATCAGGGCGGCGACGAACGCTATTTTTCTGAAGATGGGTCTCGATGATGAGGGGGCCCGGGTTTCGACCGACGTGCTGATCATGAACGACCTGCGGGGTGTTGAAACACACGGCGTGTCGAACATGCTCAGGTCGTACGTCGCCGGGTACGGCAGCGGCGCATTGAACCCGACCCCGAATATCAAGACGCTCCGTGAGTCGGATACCACTGCGACCTGGGACGGCGACAGGGGATTGGGGGCGCATATCGGCCCGATGGCTATGCAGCTGGCGATAGACAAGGCGGAGAATCACGGGCAGGGTGCTGTCTCGGTGACGAACACCGGACACCTGGCTGGAGCGGGCTACCACGCCGCTATGGCCGCACAGCAGGACATGATCGGCATGGCGATGACGGGCAGTGGCGGTGTGCAGGCGGTGCCGACATTCGGCGCCGAGCCCAGGTTTGGCACGAACCCGATCGCGTACGCCGTTCCGGCACGCAAGATGCCGCCGTTCTTGTTCGACGTCGCGACGACGCAGGTCGCGGGCAACAAGATTCGACTGGCGCGTCGGGTCGGAGCGGGCCTGATCCCGAACTGGGTGGCGGGCCCCGACGGGACTGTTATCGACAAAGAGACGGACGGCATCCCGGACGAATACTTCATGCTTCCGTTTGGCGGCACGCGGGAGAACGGATCGCACAAAGGCTACGCATTCGCCGCCGTGGTCGATGTGATGACGGGTCAGCTTTCGGGAGCAGGACCGGGGTTCATCAAACAGAAAACGGCGCACTACTTCCAGGCATGGAAGATCGACGCGTTCATGGATACAGAAAAGTTCAAAGACGATATGGATGACTTCCTTGAGGGGCTGGCGAACACAAAACCGGCTCCCGGACAGGAACGGGTCTTCTACCCCGGGTTGTCGGAGTTCGAGGAGACGAACAAGCGGAGAGACGAGGGCATCCCGTACCACCGTGAGGTGATTGAGTGGTTCGGCACTGCGGCGGCAGAACTGGGATTGGACCTGGACCTGCCGTAGGGGCGAGGCTTGCTCGGGCCGGTGCTGCGATCACACTGTATGGGCGTATGGCAACGCGCCCACAAACGCAAGTGTCCTGAGCCTGTCGAAGGACCGGGATTGTGCGGTGACGCGCTCGGAATTTGCCGCTGTTCGATCGACAACCCCCTCACACTTGATGCATCTGGCCCCTCCCACAGGGGTGTGGGGATCATCTCCAGGCTCGTTTCCCAGCGTGTTAACGTGAAATTTGCGTGCGATGGCCAACGAGATCTTGCCGTAACAGGTAGACTTCCGGAAATAACGCATAGCTGTCTGAGGAGGCCGTAATGCCGTTCTGTACTTGTACCGACGCCGGAACTTTGAAGGTCGCCGAAGACCCCGCCTGTACCCGGCCAGGCACCGCAGAACTTGTTCCGATAGACACGCAGCCAGTCGTCGGAGAAACGCCCTCTGCTGCGTTGCGCAGTTGGCTGACCCCCACTCCTCTCTTCTACATCCGGAACCATTCCGATGTACCTGAGATAGACCCTGCGACGTGGTCGCTCTCGATAGGTGGCGCGGTTGCTAACCCCGTCGAATTCTCATACTCAGACCTGCTCCGGCTGCCCAAGAAAACCCTGCCTGCGATGCTCGAATGTGCCGGCAATAACAGGTCAGATCTTGGCCCCGGCATACCCGGAAACCCGTTCGACGATGGCGCCATGTCGAACGCTATCTGGGCGGGCGCTCCCCTCAAGCCATTCTTGCAACAGGCAGGCATCAGCTCGGACGCTGTCGAAGTACTATTTGAGGGCGAGGATCGCGGTGAGCCGGTACCCGGCCGGGACCCAGTCCCGTACCAACGAAGCCTCCCACTCCAGGTGGCGCTACATCCTGACACTATGCTCGTGTACGAGATGAGCGGCGAGACGTTGACGCGGAACCATGGATTCCCGGTGCGACTCATCGTGCCGCGCTGGTACGGAATGGCCTCTGTGAAATGGTTGACCAAAATCCGCATCCTCGAGAAGCCGTTCGTGGGCTTCTTTCAGACTGAGCGCTATGTGATGGAAGACGAGGCCGGAATTGATCAGCAGATATCGCGCATGGAGGTCAAATCGTTCGTAAACTGGCCGGAGCACGGTACTTCACTTCCGATTGGGCGCCCCGTCGCCATCAGCGGTATGGCGTGGTCCGGAGATGGGCCAATACGTCGCGTAGACGTGAGTCTGGACGGCGGCGAGACGTGGCAGGACGCTCATCTTGATGAGAGCGCGCTTGGATATTCCTGGCAGCAGTGGCATGTGGACTGGACCCCTCCGGGTGAAGGTCACTACACCATCATTGCCCGGGCCGCCGACGACGCCGGCAACCTGCAGCCGCTTGAAACCCGGTGGAATAAACTCGGGTACTGCGTAAACGGCTCAAAGCCTGTATGCGTAACGGCCGTGTGACGCCTGCCCCATACCGTTCCCTGGCCCGGAACTAATTACTCCGGCGCATTGCTTCTGGCACAAATCGCCACGACCGTATCGATCTTGTCGGTCGTGGCGACTTGTTTTTGTGCTAATCGGTTGTTCAAAGCGTCCGTAATTCAGTCCTCGTAAAGAAAGAACGTAGATGAAGATCACCGACTTGAAGTGCGCCATCATTGGCCAGAACCCCGTCATCAGGATCCTGACGGATGAGGGTATCGAGGGAATCGGGCAGGCAGAGCCGGCCAAGCAGGATCTGAAGTGGCATTTTCTGTACTACAAGGACATGATCATCGGGATGGACCCGACCGACGTCGAGCGGGTGATGCAGAAGATCAGGCGGCTCGGGAGTTACAAGCCCTGGGGCGCAGGCGTCAGCACCATCGAGATGGCGTTATGGGACATCGCCGGAAAAGCGGCCGGGGTGCCTGTGTACAAACTGCTCGGCGGCAAGGTGCGGGACCGGGTGATGACATATAACGGCAACGTGCGCCGCTCAATGTCCGACTCCCAGCCTGAGGACTACGCGGAGGAGATGCGGTGGATGAAGGCCCGTCCGGAAGGGTTCTCGATCATTAAACAGGGGATTTCGTTCCACGGCGCGATGGTCCGGGAAGTACCGGATTATTTTTACGGCGATCTGGATACGTCTGGATATCACCCCAACAAAGGCCTAATCACCGAACGCGGTATGAAGCACACCATCGCCTGTATTGAGGCGATGAAGGACGTGCTCGGTGATGAAATAGGTCTTGCGCTCGACTGTGGCCCCGGGTTCACCGTGACCGATGCACTGAAGCTGGCGAAGTCGGTCGAGCACCTCAACGTGATGTGGCTTGAGGACATGATAACGGGCGACTACACGCCGTACGTACTGGCGGACCTGTATCGCGAGGTGACGCCGTACACAACCACCCCGATCCACACGGGCGAACAGATCTATCTTCGTCAGAACTTCATGGGGCTGATAGAGAAGCGCGCCGTGAACGTCATCGGGCCGGATCTGGCGGATGTAGGCGGTATGGCGGAGTTGAAGTGGATCGCAGAGTACGCCGATCTGCACGGGATATCGATAGCTCCGCACGGCACCGGCGACGGTTTGATCGGGTTGGCCGCCCAGGTGCATGTCGCGGCAACCTTGCCAAAAAACTACATCGCATTTGAGTACCCCACTGGAAAGCCCGACTGGTGGTATGACATCGTCGAGGGTCTGCCGAAGCCGATCGTGAAGGACAGTTTCATCGATGTCTGGGACGCGCCAGGGTTGGGAGTGTCTCTAAACGTAGAGGCGACGAAGAAGTACCTGAGGCCGGAAGACGCAGACTTCTTTGATTAACCTTGTTATTGGACTGGAAATGTTGGAGTTGCGAGAAAGCCTTGTCGAGTAAAAAGACGTAATACGTATCTCTGAACAACGGTTTGGATTTTGCAGGCGCGTGCCGGGGCGGAAACCTCATAATGGTCGTTGGCTTTCGAATGTGACCCGTAATTAATGCGGGCAAACGAGTGGGGCAGATCTACCTCCCTGAAAGTAGAGAAGAGCGTATTTGGAAAACATGCTGATCATCCTGGGCTCGGCCGCCGCGCTGGGCGGACTGACATGGTTGGGCTACGTTGCGTCCGTGATGAGAGGCCCCAAAGGTAACGCGCTTGTGGGCGGCATAAGTTCGGTAGTGGTTGGCGCCGCAGTCATCGTTCTAGGGATGTCGATAACGGATGATTCTGGACCGATTCAACAGTTCGTTTCAGACCCATTGGCATTCGCCACAGCAACTGCAGGACCGGAGATCACGCCCACTCCGGAGTTATCCCCGGAAAAGGTCTACAAACAGGAAGTAAATGGCCTCGCCGTGCAGGCCGGCAGCGACCTGGGGCGGGTGATGCTGTTGCTCAGTTCTCCAAATGTGGAGAATGCGATCTGGGTCAATGATATTCGGCAAACGTCGGCCGCGTTCGCACGTTATTCAGCCCGTGCCAATGGTCTCGTCGCACCCGAGGGACAGGAAGAACTTCAGGAAACGCTAACCAACGTGCTAGATGACCTTGCAAGGGCAGGAAGACTGGTCATCAACAGCCTGGACGCATTCGAATTTCAGAACGTTTTAGTCGCGCAACAAGACATTCTCGAGGCTCAAGTTGCCTTGGGTGAATCCTTCCCGATAATCGCGGATATCGTGGCCCAGACGGCAGAAGTTCCGGAGTAAGCGTCACTGTTTCGGGGACATCCAGGGCGGTCACGGCTGTGTGAAAGCCCCAACCCTCCGTCAGGCATTTCGCGGTTGGTGTTGAGGAGCTTACGGGCCACACTGTACCTATCGGCCGCGGGCGACGGGATTGCCGTCATAGCGCGCCGAAATCTGGAGGATCACCGGGCCGTGCTATTTGCAGGCGAGTTTGATGGAAAAATTGACAGCCATCGGCGTTTAGCTATTCCTGCCGTTTTCGCGGGAGAGTTATCCGGTGGCGTTGTCGTGGCGCGTGGATTTGAACGTTGCATCTCGATTTACTCTGCAGAGGGCTGGGAACGGATAGCGTCCGAGATCCGGGAACTGCCCGTGACGAACGCAGAAACGCGACGACTTGCACGGTTCATATTCGCCTCAGCGAATGAGCAAGAACCGGATCGCCAGGGCCGGATCGAACTACCCAGGGCGGTTCTTCTGTACGCGGGTATCACAACCGAGGTTTCAGTGATCGGAACCGGTGATGCGGTCGAGGTCTGGGACCGTGACTCCTGGGCCGCCCAGCTCGGAACCCTTCATGTGCGAGTGGCCGGGTCAAGTAACTCGCTGGATGTATTTCCGGACGCATCCGATGAGGGACGATCTGCGGCCTGACGTCAGCGTTGATCGCATCTAACGACCCGGTGGCTAATTCCCGGGACTATTCCGGTTGGGCTTCAGGCGGACAGCGTCAAGTGCGTCGGCTGCAAATTTTGACTGGAGGTGCCGGGCCCCCCGAGCCCCAGAGCGAGGCGAAGTTCTTTCAACGAGAAGGGCTTTGGCAGGACTGTATCCACCCCTAGAGCCCGCAACGTCTGCATTGTGTCGCGATCCGTAAGCGCGCTCATGGCGGTCACCCTCTCCGGCCTGTTCGGGATCTCATTGCCCGATTGTATTCATTCCAACACGTCGAACTCGTTGACGCCTGGCATCAGAAGGTCGATGAGCAGCACGTCGGCGCCATTTTCACGAAGATACGCAAGTCCGGACTCTCCGTCTGACAGTGCCGTTACTTTGCAGCCGAACAGCTCTACGAGGCCTTCTTCGATAACGTCCCTGAGGGACTTTTCGTCTTCGATAAGTACTACTTTGATTTGGGGCATGATTTCCTTTTTAATTTTCCGTGGCCAAGATGGAAGGGACTGACATTCCCGATGTAGCGTTTTCGTTTGTTTGTATGAAGGGTTCTTTCACCGGGGGTGTGTACGCGGGGAGCGTAAACGTAAAAGTGCTGCCGATACCGATGGAGCTTTCGGCACTTATCTGCCCGCCCATGAGTTCCACAAGTGAGTGTGCGATGTGGAGGCCGAGTCCGGTTCCTCCGGCGAGTCCACGCGATGGCGCAGAGGCACGTTCGTACGGCGAGAACAAGGCTGATCTGTCGGCCTGGTCTATCCCCACGCCTTCGTCTTGAACCTGAATCTCAATCATCCTGTCTCCCGATGTTTTCGAGAGGAACGATTTCAGATGGATCTGCCCGCCGTCCGGTGAATACTTCACGGCGTTATCTACAAGACTGGCCAGGATTTCAGAGATCTTGGATTTGTCTCCCCATGCCAGGAGAGGGCCCTCTAGAACATCGACCGAGAACTCATGCCGGTCACTACGACCAGAGGCCGTGTTGATTACGTCGTCGAAGACAGCGCCAAGGTTAACAACCCGTGGTTCGAGTGTGATCCTGCCGGACTCAATTTGTGACAGATTTAAGAGTGAATTGATGGTCTGGCGCATCCGCAACGCCTCATCATGGGCCATCTGAATCTTCTGCATCCGGCTGGCTGGACTCCCAGACCGTTTAGGAGCAATTCGGAAGATGTGAGAATTGAAGCGAGCGGCGTACGCAGTTGGTGTGAAGCGTGACCGACAAAATCACTCTTCATGCGCTGCACACGGCTCTCCTCGGTCACGTCATGGGCCACCAGTGTTCGGCCAACGGCGCTGCCGTCGGGCTGCATCATCGGGTATCCAACTAGCTGGATGGAGCGATCATCCGGGCTGCCGACCTGTAGAAGCGCCGCGGGGGATTCACCTGCATTAAGCATGCGCTCCAGTCCATCCACGTCTTGCTTGCTCAGGCCTGATCCAACGCCAAGCGCAGAAGCCAGACCTGACGAAGACGCTCCAATCAACCGCTCGGCGGGTGTGTTAAACAGCTCTCCGAGTCTCCGGTTTGCGTATTCAACGACTCCGGATGCGTTCAGTACAGCGATGCCGTCGTGTGCGCCGTCAAGGACTGCTTGGAGGGTCTGTCTTTCGCGCGTGACTTGCGCCCATGCCGCCCGTTCACGCCGTCGAGCAAACTCTACGACCAACAAAGTTCCGGCAACGGTCGCCAGTAGCGCGCCGGATACGATCCAGACCCGTTGCCAAAGCGGGCCAAACAGTTCCGCCTGGGCAAAAGCTACCGTCGTCACCCACGGGGATTTCTCAGGGAAATCATAAAAGACTATTCGGTCAATGTTGTCCAGGCCCGGGCCGAACCATGCGCCTTCAGGAGGCGAAGCGACCTGCGCCCAAACGGCGCTGCCAGACACGTCTCGCCCAATAGCCCCTCCGGGGTGAGGCAGCTCGTAACCGGTTCCGGCGATCACTTTTCCCGCGCTGTCAAAGATCCCTGATTTGGCGCTTGTCGGGAAACCCACGCTCATGTCCAGAGCGCCTGAAATAGTTGAGAGAGATGATTGGCGATGACATAGGACTCGAGGCCGATCGGGTACGAGAACAGTGCGTATGGCTGGTTCTCTCCAGCTGGGACAAACACGTCAGACACGGCGAACGTATCTCCGGCGCCTTGAGATCCAAGGAATCCTGCGTAATCAGGACGAATACCGGATGTGAATTGACGAGATGATGCAAGCGTGTTTCCCGCAGAGTCGACTACGGACACGCCTGCGAACTGGGGGTTCCTGGAAAGGAATCCGAGAAGCAGTTCGTCCGGCGGGGTAAGTGTTCCCGCTGATACGGGAGACGTGTTCGCAAGTCCGGGCTTGACGTTTGTGATGAGCGTTGCCAGTGCCGAGGTCGCCGCCTCGGCGGTGTTGACGAAGTCTTCTAAGCTGGGTATTGATCTGGGCGGACTTCAGTTCCAGGTTCGTGAGCGTGGCTGTCCGGCGTGCCTGGTAATCCTGCCAGATGAGGAATACGGCGACCGCAGCGATCGGTACCAGTACAGAAAGCGCCATTAGTCGCCACTGTGCTGAAGCGCGGATTCCGGACATGATTCACCCCCTGTGTACGGTCGGCGCTGGGGCGCCGCAGCTGTGACCTTCGTCTGAGATCACAACACCAGAGAGCCCCGGCCACCCAGCCAATGCGTCTCGGGTCTGAACGTTAATGAACCCCGGCTATTACTTCAGGTGGGTAAACGGTGGTGGTTGGGCGACTAGAAGGTGTAGGCATGGTAGAGACGCGTGGTCTTACATAGATGAAAATACGAAAACGGGCGGGTGGGGACCCACACGTATCTGTTTCCTAACCTGATGTGACCACCGGGTCCCACACGGAATTCCACGGGGGAACAGCCTCCCCACAACGTGGACAGCCGGGGTCTTCTTATAATGCGGCCCGAGAGTTTATGACATGACGCATGGCGCAATGATCACCCGCTTTACATCCCCTGCCCCCACTGGACATTCGTTCAACAAATGAACCGAAATCGCGCTCGCTCAAGCCGGCAGTCCCAGGGGTCCCAGAGACGCCAGGGATCGCCGCCGGGATCTCGTCGGACAACGGATCTTGTACTAGAGGGAACATGGTTGGCCGGAGTTGTACTGGCGCCTCTCGTTTTCAGTCCTCGCAACTGGTTCAGCTTCTACAGCGATCCGAAGTACGCCGTGCTGCACCTGGTGGCGATGGTGATCATTGCCTTGTGGGCATGGGAATGGGCCATACAACCGAGATCTTCTAGATGGCCGAGTCTGTCTGGCGCCCTGGGCTGGGCTGGACGGCGGCCTGAACGATGGGCGGTGGTGTCGGTTGGCGGACTCGGACTGAGCGCGGTCATATCAACGGCGCTATCACCTGTGCCGGCCGTAAGCCTGTGGGGAAGAGACTTCACGGACCTTGGATATGAGCTGTATTCATTCCTGTCGTTGCTCGTGGTGTTTATCGCCATAGCGATTCGGATGCGCGCTGAGCAACAGGTGCGGCGATTGATGTTCGCCTTCGCGGGGGTCGGAACTGTCGTCGCTATCTACGGTATCGCTCAGCGATTTGGGTGGGATGCTCTGGGTCCGGGTGAGAACGCGGATCGCGTAATTGGGTCCTTTGGGAACCCGATCCATCTCGGTTCATTTCTAGTGATGACGGCGATGATCACGGTCACTGTGGCCATAATCGAACAACGTAACGGGAAATACGGATGGCT